>Ga0207421_10002184_pt1 | contig 24508 bp, 18 predicted proteins | sample SodLakKL_010_SED_4_FD_187542 | JGI IMG/M metagenome (GOLD analysis project Ga0207421, IMG submission 187542) | Alkaline sediment microbial communities from Lake Tanatar, Kulunda Steppe, Russia - 8KL_010_SED (SPAdes) (version 2) | ecosystem: Environmental > Aquatic > Non-marine Saline and... | reverse complement strand
CCCCCCCCCGACCTGCACCGGGTCGACCGTCGACGAGGACCTCGTGACGCCCACGCTGCCGCCGCCGGTGACCGACGGCGACGTGCTCGTGCGGCTCCCCGCGACCGGCCCGGGGTGGCCGACCACGCTCCCCGCGGTCCCCGGCGGGCATCTGCTCACCCTGACCCTCGGCCATCCGGCACTGCTGCCGGCAGCGCACGGCCGGCTCCCGGTCGGCTACCGCATCGTGGGGGTCGCGACCGACGCGCGACCGATCGGGCAGACCGTCGACGCCTACGTCCCGGCGAGGGTGCGCGACGATCATCCGGACTGGTGGCTCGCCATGTTGAGCCGGGCCGAGCGGGTCTTCGACCTGCGGCTCGGACCCGTCCAACGGGTCCTGGCTGCGGAACTCGCCGTCCACAGGCGCCCACCGACCGATCGCATCGCGTAGGACCACTCGAGGCCAGTCGCCGCTCGCTGTGGCACGCGCACACGAGCCCCGAGCTCCCCGAACGCGTGCTGCTCGGTCATCTCTGTGCGCTCATCGCTCGCTCAAGCTCGATGGCGGACCGAGTGCTTGCAATCGCTAGCGCTTGTGCGTAATCTTGCAAGCGTTAGGCTCGATCCTTGAGAAGCACCCCAGCACCCCCAGCACCGATGACGACGGCCCCGAGGGGTCGCTCGGCGGAGGGACGGGGTTCCGGCACCGGTCCCCGCGGACCAGCAGCTCGGCTCCCGCTCCGTCCCTCCCCCCGGCGACGTTCCAGGTCCCGTCGCACCCCTGATCCCACCAGTTCGAACCGAACGAGTCCAGAGAGGACGTTCCCATGGCTGAGACCACGAAGAAGACCGCCACCAAGAAGTCGACCGCGAAGAAGACCACCGCGTCGACCCCCGCCAAGAAGACCAGCAAGAAGACCACCAAGAAGGCCACCGCGTCCAAGGCGCCGGCCAAGAAGACCACCAGGAAGGCGACCGCGCGCGTCGAGGTCCCGGCGCCGCTGCTCGAGCGTGAGCCCGTCGCGATCCTGGAGACGGCCGGCTACGCGGCGACCAGCGTCGTCAACGACGTCATCACCCTGGTCCGCAACCCGGAGCGGCTCGAGTCGATCCTCGCCTCGCTGCGTGAGCGCCTCGGCAAGGACCTCGAGCGCACCCTGGAGAGCTTCACCCGGGTCGTGGACGGTCGCGCCGCCGAGGGCAAGAAGGTCATCGAGGTCGTCGTCAAGGACGAGCGCGTCTCCCGCGTGCTCGACCAGACCTCCAACACCCGCTCGCAGCTGAAGGCCGCGCTGACCTCGGTCACCAAGACCGCGGACGTCGCGGGCGAAGCGGCCGGCAAGCAGGCCGAGACCGCTCGCACCCAGGTCAAGGGCGCCACGACCTCCGTGCGCAGCTCGACCGACCAGGCCCGCTCGCAGGTCAAGGGTGCCGCGACCTCCGTCAAGAAGATCGCGGACGTGGCGTTCGACGCCGCCAGCAAGCAGGCCCCGAACGCCGCCAGCCAGCTCAAGGCCGCGGCGACGTCGGTCCGCAAGACCGCGGAGACCGTGGTCCACGCGGGCACCGACACCGCCGTCGACGCCGAGGTCGAGACCCGCAACTGAGTCCACCTCGCGCGGCCTGACGGGCCGCACGGCCTGACGGCCCGCACCACCGACGCCCTCCCCGCTCCCGGGGAGGGCGTCGTCGTGCAACTAGGGTGTGGCCGCCGACCCGTAGTAACGTCCACGAACCGACCCTCGGACCCACCGTGAGCCTGCACGACCAGATCGAGACCGATCTCCGCGAGGCGATGAAGTCGCGCGACAAACCGCGGACCTCGGCCCTGCGCATGGTCGTCGCCGCACTGAAGAACAAGGCGGTCGCGGAAGGGCTCAGCCCCCAGGGCCGCCTGGACGACGAGGTGGTCGAGAAGGTGCTCGCCACCGAGGTGAAGCGCCGCAAGGAAGCGGCAGCGGCGTTCCGGGACGGCGGACGGATCGACTCGGCGCTCAGCGAGGACGCCGAGGCGGAGATCTACGCCGCCTACCTCCCGGAGCAGCTCACCGACGACGAACTCCGGGCGATCGTCGAGGACGCCGTCGCCGAGACGGGCGCCGAGGGCCCCAAGGAGATGGGCCAGGTCATGAAGGCCGCGATGGCCGAGGTGCAGGGCCGTGCCGACGGAGGCCGGGTCTCGGCCATCGTCAAGGAGCGTCTCACCCGATGAGCGGAGCCGTGCCGCTTCGTAGCCAGGTCGATCCGAACTCGGAGCGCTTCGTCGCCAACCGCGAGCACCACGAGGCGCTGGCCGCCGAGCTGCGGGAGCGGCTGCGCATCGCCGCACGCGGAGGCTCGGAGATCTCGCGGGACCGGCACGTCGGGCGGGGCAAGCTGTTGCCGCGTGACCGGGTGGAGGCGCTGCTCGATCCGGGGACCCCGTTCCTCGAACTCTCGCCCCTGGCGGCCGACGGCATGTACGGCGGTGACGCGCCCGGTGCCGGGATCATCACCGGCATCGGTCGGGTCTCGGGTACCGAGGTCGTGATCGTCGCCAACGACGCGACCGTCAAGGGCGGCACCTACTACCCGTTGACGGTCAAGAAGCACCTGCGTGCCCAGGAGGTCGCCCGCGACAACCACCTGCCGTGCGTCTACCTGGTCGATTCCGGTGGGGCGTTCCTGCCCCTGCAGGAGGAGGTGTTCCCCGACCGGGAGCACTTCGGTCGCATCTTCCGCAACCAGGCCCAGCTGTCGGGGATGGCCATCCCCCAGATCGCGGTGGTGATGGGCTCGTGCACCGCCGGCGGCGCGTACGTCCCGGCGATGAGCGACGAGACCATCATCGTGCGCGAGCAGGGCACGATCTTCCTCGGCGGTCCGCCGCTGGTGAGGGCCGCGACCGGCGAGGTCGTCACCGCGGAGGACCTCGGCGGCGGGGAGCTGCATGCCCGGACCTCCGGGGTGGTCGACCATCTCGCGGCCGATGACCGCCATGCGCTGCGGCTCGCTCGCGACGCGGTGGCCCACCTCAACCGCCGAACCCCAGAGCACCTCGATATGCGCGAACCCGAGGAACCCGCCCACGACCCGGCCGAGATCTACGGCATCGTCCCGGCGGATGTCCGCCAGCCCTACGACGTCCACGAGGTGATCGCGCGGATCGTCGACGGCTCACGGTTCCACGAGTTCAAGGCCCTGTACGGCGAGACCCTGGTGTGCGGGTTCGCCCACATCCACGGCTTTCCCGTAGGGATCGTGGCCAACAACGGCATCCTGTTCCGGGAATCGGCGCTCAAGGGCGCCCACTTCATCGAGCTGTGCAACCAGCGCGGTATCCCGCTGGTGTTCCTGCAGAACATCTCCGGGTTCATGGTCGGCCGCGAGTACGAGGCCGGCGGCATCGCCAAGGACGGGGCGAAGCTGGTCACCGCGGTGGCGTGCTCGACCGTGCCCAAGCTCACGGTCGTGATCGGCGGGTCGTTCGGCGCCGGCAACTACGCGATGTGCGGTCGCGCCTACGACCCCCGGTTCCTGTGGATGTGGCCCAACGCCCGGATATCGGTCATGGGCGGCGAGCAGGCCGCGACGGTGCTCGCGACCGTCCGCCGCGAGGCGCTCGAGGCCCGGGGCGAGAGCTGGTCCACCGAGGACGAGGAAGCGTTCAAGGACCCGATCCGGGACACCTACGAGACCCAGGGCAACCCCTACCACGCGACCGCGAGGCTGTGGGACGACGGGATCATCGACCCGGCCGCCACGCGCGACGTGCTCGGCCTCGGACTGTCCGCAGCACTCAACGCGCCCGTCGAGCGCCCACAGTGGGGCGTGTTCCGGATGTGACGCTGCTAGCGTCCCGGGCGATCGAGGAGGCCGTGTGGTCGCACGCGTACTGATCGCCAACCGAGGCGAGATCGCCCGCAGGATCGCGCGCACCTGTCGCCGGTTGGGCATCGAGACGGTCGCGGTCCACAGCGACGCCGACCGGGACGCGCCGCACGTGCGGGATGCGGACCGCGCGGTTCGCATCGGACCGGCCGACGCCCGGTCCAGCTACCTCGACGTCGACCGGCTGCTGTCCGCGGCGCGCGAGACCGGCTGCGACGCCGTGCACCCCGGCTACGGCTTCCTGGCGGAGAACGCGCCGTTCGCCCGGGCCTGCGTCGCCGCGGGACTCACGTTCATCGGCCCCTCCCCCGAGGTGATCGAGCTGATGGGCGACAAGGCGGCCGCCAAACGCCGTCTGGCGGCCGCCGGGATCCCCGTGGTGCCAGGGGAGGACGACGACGGGCTCGACGACGAGCAGCTGATCGTCGCTGCGGTGGACGTGGGGTTCCCGCTGCTGGTCAAGGCCGTCGCGGGCGGCGGCGGCAAGGGCATGCGCACCGTCCACGAGCCGTTGGCGCTGCCCGCCGCACTGGCCGCTGCCCGACGGGAGGCCTCGGCCGCCTTCGGTGACGATCGCGTGATCCTCGAGCGGCTCGTCACCCGGCCACGCCACGTGGAGATCCAGGTGTTCGGTGACCGGCACGGCAGCGTGGTCCACCTGCTCGAGCGCGAGTGCTCGATCCAACGCCGTCACCAGAAACTCCTCGAGGAAGCACCATCTCCCGCCCTCGGCCCCCGGCTGCGGGCACGGATGGGAGCCGCCGCGGTGACGGCTGCCGCCGAGGTCGGCTACGAGGGCGCCGGGACGGTCGAGTTCCTGCTCGACGGCACCACCGTGGACGATCCGGAGCCGGCGTTCTACTTCCTCGAGATGAACACCCGCCTGCAGGTCGAGCACCCGGTGACCGAGGCGATCACCGGGCTCGACCTCGTGGAGCTGCAGCTGCGCGTCGCCGAGGGTCACCCCCTGGGGTTCACGCAGGACGAGGTCCGCGCCGACGGGCACGCGATCGAGGTCCGGCTCTACGCCGAGGACCCGGTCACCCACCTGCCCCAGACCGGGCCGGTGCTGGCGCTGGAGATCCCGGAGGCCGACGACGTCCGGTTCGACAGCGGCATCGAGGTCGGGTCGGTGGTCAGCCGCCACTACGACCCGATGCTCGCCAAGCTGGTCGTCCACGGACCCGACCGTGACAGCGCCTGTCGACGTCTCGCCGAGGTACTGCGCGACGCCAGTGTCCGTGGCGTGACCACCAACCTCGCGCTGCTGTCGGCGATCGCGGACTCACCGGCCTTCCGGCGCGGCGAGTTGACCACCAGCTTCCTCGAGGACCACCTCTCCGGGTGGGCCCCGGCTCCGGCCGATGACGCGGCCCTGGGCTCGGCGTTGGCGGCGCTGGCCGAACACCACGAACAACAGCGTGAGCTCGCCACCGCCAACGGGGTGAACTCCCCCTGGGCACGCCTCGGACCGCTGCGCCCCAGCGGGGGCGGCGGTTGGACGGTCGTGCTGGCCGACGACCCGGAGGGTCCCGGCCGCAGAGCGGTGATCCGGGGTTCCGCCGCCGGTCCCCTGGTGCGCCTCGACGACGAGCTCGACGAGCGGCCGCTGCCGGTGGCGGCGCGTGCGGAGGTGGACCTCGATGACGATGGCGGGGGCTCGGTCTGGGTCCACGGCGCGACCGGGACCCACCGGTTCGAACTCCGGCCCGCCACCCGCTGGGCGGATGCATCGGTGCCCACCGGACGCGCCGCGTTCACCGCCCCGATGCCCGGCGCGGTGCTGGCCGTCGAGGTGGCGGCCGGCGACCATGTCGCATCCGGCACCACGATGGTGGTCGTCGAGGCGATGAAGATGGAACACCCGATCGTCGCCCCCACGGACGGCACCGTGCTGTCGGTCCAGGTCACGGCCGGCCAGACCGTCGACGCGGGGACCGAACTGCTCACCTTCGAACCCGATGCCTGAACCGCGACCACCACGAACCGGAGCGTGTCATGAGCCTGCCCGAGCGTGTCACCATCGTCGAGGTCGGTCCGCGTGACGGGCTGCAGAACGAACCCCAGACGGTGCCGACCGAGGTGAAGATCGGGTTCATCGACCGCCTGTCGCGCACGGGCCTGCAGGTCATCGAGGCGACCTCGTTCGTCCACCCGACGTGGGTCCCGCAGTTGGCCGACGGCGCCGAGGTGCTGGCGGGGATCACCCGTCAGCCCGATGTCCGCTACCCGGTGCTGGTGCCCAACGAACGCGGCCTCGAGCGTGCGCTGGAGGCGGGGGTCACCGAGGTCGCGGTGTTCGCCGCCGCGTCCGAGGCCTTCAGCGAGCGCAACCTCAACCGTTCCATCGCCGAGAGCCTGGAGATGTTCGCGCCCGTGGTGCGCCGCGCCCTCGACGAGGGCCTGCGCGTCCGGGGCTACGTGTCCATGGTCTGCGGCTGCCCGTTCCAGGGCGAGGTCCCCGTCGACGACGTGGCCCGGGTGACCGTGTCGCTGTTCGAACTCGGCTGTCGGGAGGTCTCCCTCGGCGACACCATCGGCGTCGGCACGGTGGGTCAGGTCCAGTACCTGCTCGAGCAGCTGGCCCCCCGGATACTGCTCGACCGTCTGGCCGTGCACATGCACGACACCTACGGCCAGGGCCTGGCCAACACCCTCGCCGCGTTCGAGGCCGGGGTGCGCACCGCCGACACCTCCGCCGGCGGGCTCGGGGGCTGCCCGTTCGCGGCGGGTGCGACCGGCAACCTCGCCACCGAGGACCTGGTCTACGCCCTGGAGGGCTCGGGGGTGGCGACCGGCGTCGACCTCGACGACCTGCTCGCCACGACCGTCTGGATGTCGGACCAGCTCGGCCGCCCACCGTCCTCGCGGGTCGCCCGAGCCGTCATGGCCCGCCAGCGCGAGGCCGACGAGCGCTAGCCCGACAGGCACTCACCATCTCGACCGCCCGCCGACCGAGGGCTGCCAGGTCGTCGTCGAGGTCGTCGATCCGGAGCCGACCGATCGGGCCCGGCGAGGCCAACGCGGCCCACCGACGTGCCACGGACAACGGGTGGCCGGGATCCTCCGGCCAGCCGACCACGGCCAACGGGACCGGCAACGTGCGCAGCTCGTGCTCGGTGGGGGCGTCGCCGCCGTCGAGCGCCTCCAGCGTCGCGGCCAGGCTCGCCGGATCGTGCCGGGGGTAGTCGGCCAGGAGCGTCGCCCGCAACCACACCGGCATCCCGGCGGCGGCTCGTAGCCGGTCGATCACCGCGGGGATCCCGACGCGCCGGACCTCGGCCGCGTTGCCGGCGTGGGGGCCGGCCCCCGCGATCGACGGTCCGGTCCACGCCGGCAGACACGCCACCGCCACCTCGACGTCCGACAGCGGACCGCGCCGATCTCCGGCACCGCGCCGATCTCCGGCACCGCGACCTGCGAGCGCCCGGACCGCGGCGTGTGCCCCGAGCGACACGCCCCCGACCACCTCGACCGGCCCCGCGATCGAGCCCGCCACGGCCCGGAGGTCGCCCACCTGCCGGTCGAGGTGATGACCGACGGGATCCCGGACCGGGCTCGAGGCCCCGTGGCCACGCAGGTCGTAGGTCACCAACCTGGCTCCCGCCGCGAGGACCGGCACCCCGAACGCCTCGACGATGAACCGCGCGGACGATCCGGCCCCGTGGCCGATCACCCAGGCCGGGGCGTCGGGCGGACCGAGCTCGACCGCGGCGATCACGACGCCGGCGTCGCCATCGACGAGGTGGTGGCGGAGGATGGAGTGGTGGCCGAGCGCCGTCACCTCACCTCGTCCAGCAGGTTCTCGAGCGACGCCGGGGTGACCTCGCCGACGACCCGTCCCGCGAGCCGGCCGTCGCGGTCGAACACCACGGTGGTCGGCATGCCGCGGCCGCCGACCGCGAAGGCGACGTCGCCGTCGATGTCGTAGATGGTCGCGAACCCGATGCCGAACTCGTCGACGAACGCCTCACCGTCGGATCGACGATCCATGTGGTCGATCCCGAGGAAGGTGACCTCCGGGTTGGCCTCACTGGCCTCGATCAGCATGGGCATCTCGGCCCGACAGGGACCACACCAGCTGGCGAAGATGTTGACCAGGGTCGCCTGACCGGCCTCGGCTTCGCGCGCGATGTACGCGGCCGCTTCCGGCCACCCACCCTCCGCGAGCCGCGCGTCGCGGTCGGGCACGGTCTCGGGCGGGTCGGCCTCCGTCGCGTCCAGCCCGGAGTCCGCGGGCAGCGCCGGCCCGTCCTCGGGCGGCTGCGCCCCGAAATCTGCCACCTCGGAGCCCGAACCGCAGCCCGCCACGACCAGCGCCATGACGGTGAACAGCGAGGCGACACGAACGCGCACGATGACCTCAGCGAGCCATGGGGAGCCGATGGGCGGACACCTCGTGACGGTACCGGGCAGCCGTCAGCCCCTGCTGGGCACCGTCGCCAGCACGTCCGAGGACGCCGCGAGGAAGGTCTCCACCTCGGCGGGCGTCCCGACGGAGACCCGGATCTGTTCCAGCATCCCGTAGGGCGGCAGGGGTCGGACCCCGACCCCGTGGGCGGCGTAGGCCTCCACGATCGCGCCGGCGTCGGTGCCGAGCTCGATGGTCAGGAAGTTCCCCAGGCCGTCCGTGAACGGCACGCCGATGGCCCGCAGCCCCTCGGCCATCGCCGCGCGGCCCTCCAGGGTCCCGGACACCGTGCGGGCCAGGTGCGCGAGGTCGCCGAGGCTCGCGAGCGCGGCCGCCTGGCCGGTCGCGGTGACGTTGAACCGGGTCCGACGAGCGTCCAGCGCCGCGATCAGCTCGGCCGGTCCACTGATCGACCCGACCCGCAGGCCGGCCAGGGCGTACGCCTTCGAGAACGTGCGCAACGTCAGCAGTCGTGGGTGGTCGAGCCCCAGCTCGGCGACGGTCGCGTACCCGCGTTGCCCGCCGGCGAACTCGTGGTAGGCCTCGTCGATGATCACCGTGACGTGTTCGGGCAACGAGGTGATCAGGGTGCGGAGCTCGTCGCCGGTGAGGTGGGCGCCGGTCGGGTTCCCCGGGTTGTCGATCACCACCACGCGGGTCGCGGCGCTCACGGCGGCCAGCAGCGCATCGACGTCGCGGGCGTACCCGTCCCCGCCGAGCGTCGCCGGTCCCCCGGTCGGCACCTCGACGTACCTCGCGCCGGCGTTGCGTGCGGCCAGCCGGTAGACCACGAAGGAGCGCTCGAAGGCCAGCACCTCGGCGGTCTGGGCCCTCTCGCAGGCGTGTGGGATGGCGTCCATGAGCAGGGCGGCCGACCCGGTGCCGACCGCGATCTGGTCGGCCGGGCAGCCGAGGTCGTCGGCGACGGCGGCGCGCAGCGCGATGCTCTGGTCGTCGGGATACAGGTGCGCCTCGTGGAGGACCCGCGTCGCCGCCTCGATCGCCAGCGGCGAGGCGCCGAAGGGTGACTCGTTGGACGACAACCGGACCTTCATGCCCGGTGGGGGTCCGACGGCGGCTGACGAGGCGATGGACACGGACGAACTCCCCACAGAGGCGTGCGCCGAGTCTAGGGCGGGACGGCGGATCAGAGGTAGAGGCCCGACCCGCTCTCGCTCTGCACGGAGGCGACCGCGTGGACGTCGCGTTCGCGGACGATCAGGTAGGCCTCGCCCTGCACGTCGATCTCGATCGCGTCCTCTGGCAGGTAGAGGATCTCGTCGCCGGTGCTGATCTGGCGCACATGGGGTCCGACCCCGATGGTCTCGCCCCAGATGCCCTTGCGATCGACCGATTGGGCCGTCGCCGGGATCAGGATGCCGCCCTTGGTCTTCCGCTCCCCCTCGTCGGGCGGGGAGACCAGGACGCGGTCGCCCAGTACGGAGACACCACGGCGGGCGTGGTCGGCGGCGGCATCGGGTCGCGGTTCGGTCATGCCGCGGACCCTACCGCTCTCGGGCGGAAGCGCTTCAGCGGGGCGCGACGTAGGTGTGGGCAGCCACGTGCGGCGGCAGCGCCGCGTCGTGCACGCTGCCGGCGACCAGGACCCACCCGTTCTGGCGCTCCTTGATCTCGCAGGAGCGGCCGGGCATGAAGCCGCAGTTCTGGAGCAGCTGGAGCGCCTCGTCGTCGCCCTCGAGCGTCTCGGTGATGCGCACGACCAGCACCGGCCCGCTGGGTGCGTCCTCGAGACGGACGGCGTCGGGATGCGAGGGCTGGTTCGCCGAGCCGGGGATCGGGTTGCCGTGCGGGCAGGTCCCCGGATCGCCGAGCAGGTCGAGCAGCCGGGCCTCGACGTCGTCGGACATGATCCCGTCCCACCGCTCGGCCTCGTGGTGCACCTTCCACCACTCCAGCCCGATGACGTCGGCCAGGAGCCGCTCGGTGAGCCGGTGGCGGCGCACCGCGGTCGTGGCGCGGTCACGGCCGGCCTCGCTGAGGGCGATACCGTCGCCGGCGAGCTGCGCCGTGCCGTCCCCGAGCAGGCGGGCGATCGCCGCGTCGATGTCGGTGTCAGCCACCGGGATCCGCGCGGCGAGTTCCTGCGGGCCCACCAGCTGACCGAGTTCGTCCGCCTCGAGCAGCACTTCGAGCACCTCGGTGAGCAGGCTGTCGAGGTTCGAGGTCGTCGGCGAGATGGTCTCCGGCACGAAGAGCTCCGGTCGGGTGGAGAACGGTTGTAGATAGGAAGGGTAGCCTAACCTACGGCGGCTGTCGCATCGCCCCCGACCCGCCCACACCCGACAACCCGAACAACCCGAACAACCCGAACAATCCGACAGATGGGATCGATGTGACCCGCGAGCTCGACGAACGGACGGCGCTGAGCTGTGCCGGTCTCGTCAAGCGGTTCGGTGACACGGTGGCCGTCGACGGCGTGGACCTCGAGGTGGCACGGGGCAGCCTGACCGCACTGCTGGGCCCGTCGGGGTGCGGCAAGACCACCGTGCTGCGGATGGTCGCCGGACTGCTCGACCCGGACGCGGGCACCATCGACGTCGACGGCCGTCGGGTGACCGGGCCGGACGTGGCGATCCCGCCCGAGAGCCGCAACATCGGCATGGTATTCCAGGACTACGCGCTGTTCCCGCACCTCTCGGTCGCACGCAACGTCGCCTACGGGCTGTCGTCGCTACCCCGCAGGGAACGCCGGACCCGCACGCAGGAAGCGCTGGAACTGGTCGGGCTGCAGGGCCTCGGCGAGCGGTTGCCGACGGCGCTGTCCGGCGGTCAGCAACAGCGGGTCGCGCTGGCTCGCGCGCTCGCTCCCCGACCGGACCTGATCCTGCTGGACGAGCCGTTCTCCAACCTCGATGCGGCCCTGCGCGCCACCGTTCGCGAGGACGTGCGCGCCATCCTGCACGCCGCCGACCAGACGGCCGTGTTCGTGACCCACGACCAGGAGGAAGCCCTGTCGCTGGCCGACCAGGTCGCAGTCATGAAGGCCGGCCGAGTGCACCAGTTGGCGGACCCGCAGACCCTCTACACCCAACCGGCGACCCGGTTCGTGGCCGAGTTCGTGGGTGAGGCCGACGTCCTACCGGGGCGCCGGGCCGGCCGGTTCCTCGTGGACACGCCCATCGGCCGGTTGGCCACCGCGTCGGCCCTGACCGCGGAGACGACCGCGGTCGTGATCCGTCCCGAGTCACTGCACCTGCGACGCTCGCACGACGGCCCGGGATGCGTCGTCGGTATCACCTACTTCGGCCACGACCAACTGATCCAGGTCGACATCGGCGAGGGACGGACGCTGCGGTCGCGGCGTGGACCACGGCTGGACCTGCAGCGCGGGGATCGTGTCGCCCTGGACGTCGAGGGCGCGGTCGTGGCGTTCGACGAGCACCCGGACCACCTTCGCACGGGCGACGAGCTGTCACTCCCGGCCTGACGACCCGACCCTGACTGCGACGCCACCCGCTCCCACGGAGCCGTGGACACTCGCACCGCTCACCCTGCGGACTCGGCGCGCCACGTCCCCTGGCGCCGGGGGTCCGTCGCTCCGACGACCTCGCCGCGGTCGTGATCGATCTCGAGCGCCTGCACGGAGCCAAAGTAGTAGGGCGGCTCCGGGATCCGCAGATCGTCGTACCCGCGGCCGAGCAGGTCGTTCACGACGTCGTCCGGCGGTCGGACCTCGACCTCGACGACACCGCCCTCGAGGTGGAACCGGGGCGCGTCGACCGCCTCCTCGAGCGACTGCTCGTGCAGGTCCCACCGCACGAGCAGGTTCGCGAGCAGGTTGGGGATCCGCCGGCCGCCCGGCGATCCCGCGCCCAGCACGGGCCGGGCCTGGTCGTCGAGCACCAGGATCGGCAGTCCCCAGCTGACCGAGCGCCGTCCCGGTTCCGGGACGTTGGTGGGCTCGCCACCGATCGAGAAGCGGCGCAGCTGGTCATTGAGGAAGAACCCGAGCGCCCGCTCCCCCGACCCCCAGAAGTTGGTCAGGGTGTTGGTCATCGACACCACGCTGCCGTCGCTGCCGACCACGGTGATGTGCGTGGTGTTGCCGGCCTCGTCGGCGGCCTGCGCAGCCTGCGCCAGGGCGCTCGACGGATCGACCAGGGCGTCGTCGGGCACCGCCTCGGCCACCGCCGCGTTGCGGTCCGGGTCGGTGAGCTCGTCGACGGGTACGTCGACGAAGAACGGGTCGCCGAGTTGCTCCGAGATGGAGGTGTCGGCGATCCGCCAGGCCATCAACATCCGGTGGAGGTGATCTGCGCCGCCGGGGTCGAGGTCACCGACCCCCAGGGCCTCGGCGATCTGCAGCTGCTGGATGAACGTCGGGCCGGGCAGTGCCGGGGCGGGCGCGACCACCACGTGGTCGCCGAAGTCCCCCTGTGCCGGGGCGTCGCGTTGCACGCGGTACTCCGCCAGCGAGGTGGGATCGATGCCACCGACCCCGGTCGCCAACTCCTCGGCGAGGGCGCCGGTGTACAGATCGTCCGGGCCGGCGTCGGCGAGCCGCTGCAGCGTCGCGGCCAGCTCCTGCTGCACCAGCGGGTCCCCTTCGTCGAGTGGCTGTCCGTCGGGGAAGAACTCGGGAAGCTCGGTGACCGGGAGCCGGTGGGCGGCCGATCGGAGCTGGTCCGCCACGATCCCGGTGGTCGGCGTCCCCTCCGTGGCGAGGGTGACGGCCGGGGCCAGCAGACGGTCCCACGCGAGCACGCCGTGGTCGTCGTAGAGGCTGCGCATCCCGGCGGCGAAGCCGGGGATACCCGTCTCGGTCGGTGGGACCACCCCGTCCTGTGCGACGACCTCACGGTAGTCGTAGGCGATCGGTTCCTCGCCGGGGACCGCGATCAACGCGGCGCCCCCACCGCCCAGCCCGGAGGCGAACGGCTCGACCACCGACATGGCGAACGCCGCGGCGATGGCCGCGTCGACCGCACTTCCCCCCGCGTCGAGCACCATGAGGCCCGCGTCCACGCCCGCTCGGTCGCCGGCGCTCACCGCATGGACCTGCAGCGCGGGATCGTCGGGCTCCGGGACGATCTCGTCCGGCTCCGGGTCCGGTACCTCGGCGGCGGGTTCCTCGGGTGGCGTCACGTCCCGCGGTGCCGTATCGGGCTCGGGGGTGCACGCCGCGATGGCGAGCGAGAGGGCCAGGACCAGCGCGGCGACCGTGCGCCCACGCGGCCGCCCGGCTGGTCGTGACACCCCGGACCTCCCCGATCGTGTTCGCGCTGCCGGAAACTGTCCGGGGAAAGGTAGAGGCGGGGCACCCACCTCCGGACGGCCGTCCGCACGGGTGTCCGAGGGTGCCGGGCGGCTCGGCCGCTCCGGTCGTAGCGTTCACATCGGACGCAAGGAGCTCTGCTGTCGAAGACGCCAGCCCAGGGTCCGACCCCTGCGGGCGGACCATCGCCAGGAGACCCACAGCAGGCTGGGCCGTCCCGGCGGATCGTGGGCATCGACATCGCCAGGGCACTGGCCATCGTCGGGATGATGATGGTCCACGTGGGGCCGACGACCGCCGAGGGCACCGCAGGCCGCCTCTACGCCTTCCCCCACGGACGTGCGTCGCTGCTGTTCGTGCTGGTGGCCGGGGTCGGGGTCTCGCTCCTCGGGCGTTCCCGGAGCACGGGACCGAGGCGCTTCCGGTTGAGTCTGGCGTGGCGGGCGGCGGTGCTGCTGCCGCTGGGGCTGGTGCTGCAACTGCTCGACCACAACGTGAACGTGATCCTGCAGACCTTCGCGGCGCTGTTCCTGATCGGGATGGTCGCGCACCTGCTCTCCGACCGGTGGTTGTTGCTGACGGCCGGTGCCACCGCCGTGATCGGCCCGAGCGTGTACCTCTGGGGCGAACTGCGATGGCCGGAGACCTTCCGCCGCGAACCGATGACCTGGGGTGACCCGGCCGGGGAGATCCTGCACGAACTCGTGCTGACCGGTCCCTACCCGCTGGTGGCCTGGAGCGCGCCGCTGCTGATCGGGATGTGGATCGGTCGGCAGGACCTGCGCTCGCGCGAGTTCGCCACCCGCCTGCTGGTCGTCGGGGGGGTGGTGGCGGTCGCGACCATGGTTGCCTCCGACGTCGCGACCATGACGTTCGCCGGTCCGGACGCCCCGCAGTGGCTGCAGTCGATCGCCTCACGGGCGCCCCACAGCCAGATGCCGTTGTGGCTCGTCAACGGCACGGCGGTGGCGGCGGCCGTGCTGGGAGCGTTGTTGCTGCTGATCGGGGCGCCCACCCGGTGGAGCGGCCCCTGGGTGTCGGCGGGACAGCTGGCGCTGACCATCTACGTGGCCCACCTGATCGTCCTGGACGCGGCCCCCGACCTGGCGACCTCGGGCGAGGTGGGCCCGGCGACGGTGCGTGTGGCGGTGGCGACCGCGGTGATGCTCGCGTTCTCCCACGTGTGGCGGGCGGTGATGCCCCACGGGCCCCTGGAGGTCTTCCTGCGCCTGCCGGGGCGCATCCGGTGAGCCGGCGGTTCAGAGCAGCTCGCGACGTTCCCGGATCATGGCCACGGCCAGCGGGACGGACCCGAGCAGGATCAGCAACAACGCCGGGAGCGCCGCCCGGGTGAAGAACGCCTCGGCGGTGGCCGACCACACCCGTGTGGCCAGGGTGTCGTAGCCGGTGGGGGCCAGCAGCAACGTCGCCGGGAGCTCCTTCAGCGCGGTGAGGAACACCAACGCCCCACCGGCCAGTGCGCCGCGGCGCGCGAGCGGCAACGTGATCCGTCGCAGGGTCTCCAGCCGGGACGAACCGAGGATGCGTGCCGCGGACTCGACGTTGGGGTTGACCTGCAGCAGCGAGGTGCGGATCGCGCCGATCGCCTGTGGCAGGAACAGCACCACGTAGGCGAAGACCAGCATCGCGAGCGTCTGGTAGAGCGGGGTGGCGACCCGGATCCCGAAGAACACCAGGGCGAGTGCGACCACGATGCCGGGCAGGGCGTAGCCGGTGAACGAGGCGCGTTCGATGAACCTGGCGATGCGTGAGCCGGACCGCGCGGACCAGATCGCGATCGGCAGCGCGCACATCACCCCGACCACGGCGCCGAGACCGGCCGCGAGCAGGCTGCGGCCCGCGGCACCGAGCGCGAGGTTCGCGGTCTCCCCTGCGGCCAGCCCACGCACGAGCCAGTAGACGATCACCGTGACGGGGGTCACGAGCCCGACCAGCACGACCAGGCCGCAGAACGCCGCCGCAGGCCACCGCCACGCCCGCAACGGCACGACCGGCGCCGGTCGGGTGGGCCCGCGAGCGCCGAACTGCCCGCCGCGATCGCGGGCGGTGCGGGCCTCCAACACGATGATCACGATCGTGAGCCCGACGAGCAACAGCCCGAGCAGCGCGGCGGGCGCCCGGTCGAACGCGCTGCGGTACTGCAGGTAGAGCGCCCGGGTGAACGTCGAGTAGCGCAGGATGGACACGGCGCCGAAGTCGCTCAGCACGTAGAGGGTGACGAGCAGTCCGCCCGCAGCGGCGCTGGCGCGGAGCTGGGGCAACGTCACCCGGAAGAAGGTCCGCACCGGGCCGTGACCGAGCGAGCGGCTGGCCTCCTCGAGGGTCGGGTCGAGCCCGCGCAGCGAGGCCTGGACGGTGATCAGCACGTAGGGGAAGGTGAACAGGGTCAGCGCCACGAACGCGCCCCAGAAGCCGTACGGGCTGGGGCCGACGACCCCGAACCAGCTCTCGACCAGGCCGCCGCGCGCGAACGCCGCGACCAGCGCGTAGGCACCCACGTAGGTGGGGATCACCAGCGGGAGCGCGGTCGCGATCGCGAAGAACCGCCGGGCCGGGAGGTCGCTGCGGACCGTCACCCACGCGATCGGGAGCCCGAGCACCAGGCTGGCGAGGGTGACCGAACCGGCCAACAGCAGGGTGCGACCGGTCAGGCGCGCCGTCGAGGGGTCGGTGATGATGTCGAGGATGCGCTCACCCGGCAGTTCCGAGGAGGCGACCACGAGGTAGACCGCGGGCAGCAGCATCGCGACCGCAACCACCAGCGCCGGCATCCACACGATCGGATGGGTCCCGGCGCTGCGGCGTGGGCCCCGGCTGGTCCGGGCCTCCGGCTCGGTGACGGGCGGATGCTCCAGCTGGGTGATCGGCGCAGGCGTGTCCGAGGTCACGATCGGAAGGTCAGCGGGGCGCGAGCGGTGGTCATCGCAGGGCCCCGACGTCCTGGAGCAGCTCGAGCGTGCCCTGCAGGTCCTCGAGTCGGCTGAGGTCGACCTCCGGCGGATCGAGGTCGGCGAGCTCCGGCAGCTGCGGTGCATCGACGCCGGGGCGCAACGGGAACTCGGGTGCGTCGGTGACCTGACCGAAGAAGGTCTGGACCTCCTCGCCCAGCAGGTAGCGGATCAACTCGAAGGCCGCCTCCGGCGCGTCCGAGGTGGCGAGCATCCCGATCCCGGCGACGTTCACCAGTCCCCCGACGTCGCCGGGGAGGTAGTGGTTGGCGACGTTGAACCCGGGGTCCTCCGCGAGGAAACGGAACACGTAGTAGTGGTTGGTCAGGGCGAGATCGACCTCGCCGCGGGAGACGCCCTCGACCAGCGAGGTGTTGTTCTCGAAGGGCACCGCGCCGTTCTGGAGCATCGCCTCGAGCCACTGTTCCGTGGCGTCTTCTCCCTCCACGAGGCGCATGGCCGTCACGAAGGCCTGGAAGGAGCCGTTGGTCGGCGCCCAGCCGACGCGCCCTTCCCACTCCCCCTCGGTCAGCTCGAAGACGCTGTCGGGGACGTCCTCGGCAGGGACGGTGTCGGTGTTGTGGGCCAGGACGCGCACGCGCCCGGTGATGCCGTTCCACGCCCCTGCCGGGGACCGGAAGACCGGATCGACCAGATCACGGAGGTCGTCGGGCAGCAGCGCCAATCGATCCTGGATCTCGAGCGCCCCGAGTGCCCCGGCGTCCTGTGCGAAGAACAGGTCCGCGGGGCTGCGGTCGCCCTCCTCGAGGATGGTTGCGGCCAGTTCGGCGGTGTCGCCGTAGCGGATCTGCAGCTCGACGTCGGTGGCCGCCTCGAACTGCGCGAACACCTCCCCGACCAGTTCCTCGCTGCGACCCGAGTAGATGGTCAACTCGCCCTCGAGATCCTCGAGGGCGGGACCCGCCTCCGGGGGGACGCCCGGCCCCTCGTCGGGGACCGCGTCCTCGGGGACCACCTCGCCACCCACGGGCTCGTCGGGGCCCACGGCCTCCTCGGGGTCGCCGTTGCAGGCCGCCGCGATCAGCGCCAGCCCGGCCAGGACGGCGAGGAGACGGGGGATCTGGCGGGTGGCGGCTCGCATCGGGGCCTCCTGGCGGGGAGAGGGCTGGCGCTGAGTGCCGGCACGGGTCCTCGGGGGACGACGGTACCGAGAGGTCCGTGCCCTCCCGAGCGGCGGCCCGGCCCGCGGGAAGAACGGCTCACTCGAGTGCGCCGACCTCCTGCAGCAGCTGCAAGGTGCCCTGCAGGTCCTCGAGCTGGCTGAGGTCGACCTCGGGTGCGTCCAGCTCGGCGATCGAGGGCAGCTCCGGCGAGTCGATGCCGTCACGCAGCGGGAACTCGAGCGCGTCGGTGACCTGACCGAAGTAGGTCTGGGTCTCCTCGCCGAGCAGGTACTCGACGAGCTGCTGCGCGGCGTCCTGCTGGTCACTGGTCGCGAGCACCCCGATGCCGGCCACGTTGATCAGGCCGCCGATGTCACCGGGCAGGAACTTGTTGTCGACGTTGAAGTCCGGGTCCTCGGCGAGGAAGCGGTAGAGGTAGTAGTGGTTGGTGAGGCCCAGGTCGGCCTCGCCGCGCGCGACGCCCTCGACGAGACCGGTGTTGTTCTCGAAGGCCACGGGCTCGTTGGCGATGATGCCCTCGAGCCAGTCACGGGCCACGTCCTCGCCTTCGGTGATGCGCATGGCGGTCACGAAGGACTGGAAGGAACCGTTGGTCGGGGCCCAGGCGATGCGGCCCTCCCACTCGGGGTCGGTGAGGTCGAGCACCGAGTCCGGGACCTCGGCCTCGTCGAGGGTGTCGGTGTTGTAGGCGAGCACGCGCGCACGGCCGGTGATCCCGGTCCAGGCACCCGACGGGGCCCGGAAGTTGGGATCGACGACCTCGATCAGGCCATCGGGGAGCGTGGTGAACAGCCCCTCGGCCTCCAGCGCACCGAGCGCGCCGGCGTCCTGGGCGAAGTACAGGTCGGCCGGGCTCGCGTCACCCTCCTCGAGGATCGTGGCGGCCAGTTCCGCGGTGTCGCCGTAGCGGATCTCGACCTCGATGCCGGTCGCCTCGGTGAAGTCGGCGAAGACCTCCCCCACCAACTCCTCGTTCCGACCCGAGTAGACCGTCAGGGGGCCTTCGGCGTCCGGCGCCGCTTCGGCGTCGTCGGTCTCCGGTTCCTCGGCGTCGTCGGCAGCATCCTCCTCGACACCGGGGTCCTCGGCTGCGGGGTCGGTGGGCTCCGCGTCGTCGTCGGTGCCGCATGCCGTGACCACGAGGGCGACGGCAGCCACCAGGGCCATGCGTCGAACCAGGGAAAGGTGCTGTCTCACGAGGGTTCCTCCGGATGATGCGCTAGGTTGGGAGCAGTTCTCAGGTGAGGCTCACCACCGTTCAAGCGTGTTTAGGTTAGCCTAACCTAAATAGCGTAACCCACATCAGGGTGCACGCCAATTCGGGGACCGGGCCCCGCTCGGCGACAGCCCGGCACGGCCGGTGGATGCCCGGACGACCACGACGGCTCCGAGCCAGCGAGTAGCGTGTCCCTCGACCGCGAACGACCTCGACCATGGGCCGCCGACATGACGCAGATCATCTACACCTACACCGACGAAGCGCCCGCGCTGGCCACGGAGTCGTTCCTCCCGATCATCGCCGCGTTCGCCGAGGCCGCAGGCGTCGAGGTCGAGACGCGCGACATCTCGCTCGCGGCCCGCATCCTGGCGGTGTTCCCCGACCACCTCACCGAGGAGCAGCGGGTCGACGACGCCCTGGCCGAGTTGGGCGAGCTCGCGAAACGCCCCGAGGCCAACATCATCAAGCTGCCCAACATCAGCGCCTCCATCCCGCAGTTGAAGGGCGCGATCCGCGAACTCCAGGTCGCCGGGTACGCGATCCCCGACTATCCCGAGGAGCCCTCGACCGAAGAGGAGCGCGAGATCCAGGACCGCTACGCCGGCGTCAAGGGCAGCGCGGTCAACCCGGTGCTGCGCGAGGGGAACTCCGACCGTCGGGCGCCCGCCGCGGTCAAGCAGTACGCACGCAAGCACCCCCACTCGATGGGCGAATGGTCGTCGGAATCGAAGTCGCACGTCTCCGCGATGTCCCATGGGGACTTCCGGTCGACCGAACGTTCCCTCACGCTCGACGAGGCCGACGACGTGCGCATCGAGCACGTGGGTGCGGACGGCGAGGTGACCGTGCTGAAGGCCTCGACCCCGCTCGAGGCCGGCGAGATCATCGACGCCGCGGTCATGAGCCGGGTCGCCCTGCTCGACTTCCTGCAGGCGCAGATGGACGATGCCCGCGAACGCGGGGTGCTGTTCTCGGTGCACCTGAAGGCCACGATGATGAAGGTCTCCGACCCGATCATCTTCGGTCACGCCGTGCGCAGCTACTTCGCCGAGGTGTTCGACAAGCACGGTGACACCCTGCGCGAACTGGGGGTCAGCCCCAACGACGGGGTCGCGAGCCTGCTCTCCGCGATCGAGTCGCTCCCCGAGGACCAGCAGCAGGCGATCACCGCCGACATCGACGCCGCCTACGAGTCCGGCCCGGACCTCGCCCAGGTCGACTCCAGTCGCGGCATCACCAACCTGCACGTCCCGAGCGACATCATCATCGACGCCTCGATGCCGTCGATGATCCGCAGCTCCGGCCAGATGTGGAACGAGGACGACGAACTGCAGGACGCGAAAGCGGTCATCCCGGATTCGAGCTACGCCCCGCTGTACGCGGAGACGATCCGTTTCTGCCAGGAGCACGGGGCCTTCGACCCGACCACGATGGGGACCGTGCCCAACGTCGGACTCATGGCGCAGAAGGCCGAGGAATACGGTTCGCACGACAAGACCTTCGAGGTTCCCGCCCCCGGCACCGTTCGCGTCGTCGACCAGGCCGGGACCTCGCTGCTCGAGCACGAGGTCGCGGAGGGCGACATCTGGCGGATGTGCCAGACCAAGGACGCGGCGGTCAGGGACTGGATCAAGCTGGCCGTCACCCGCGCCCGCGATTCCGGGATGCCGGCGGTGTTCTGGCTGGACCGCGACCGGGCGCACGACGCCGAGATCATCACCAAGGTCGAGGCCGAGCTCCCCGAGCACGACACCGACGGCCTGCAGATCGACATCATGGGCGTGGCCGAGGCCACCGTGCACACCCTCGCGCGGACCCGGGCCGGCGACGACACCATCTCGGTCACCGGCAACGTGCTGCGCGACTACCTCACCGACCTGTTCCCGATCCTGGAGGTCGGCACCAGCGCGAAGGTGCTCTCGATCGTGCCGTTGATGGCCGGTGGGGGCCTGTTCGAGACCGGCGCCGGCGGGTCCGCCCCCAAGCACGTCCAGCAGTTCGTCAAGGAGAACCACCTGCGGTGGGACTCGCTCGGTGAGTTCCTCGCGCTCGCGGCGTCGTTCGATCACCTCGCGGAGCGCTACGACAACCCGGCCGCCAAGCAGCTCGGCGAGACCCTCGACCGCGCGACGGCGACCTTCCTCGACGAGGAACGTTCCCCCTCCCGCAAGGCCGGCGAGCTCGACAACCGTGGCAGCCACTTCTACCTGGCGCTCTACTGGGCCAGGGAGCTCAGCGCCCAGACCGACGACCCCGGACTCGCGGCCGCCTTCCAGCCGCTGGCCGACCGTCTGAGCCAGCACGAGGACACCATCGTCGGCGAGCTCAACGAGGTCCAGGGGGAACCCGTCGAGATCGGTGGCTACTACTGGCCGGACCGGTCGCTGGTCGCCGACGCGATGCGTCCGAGCGCCACCCTGAACCAGGCACTGGCCGACTTCCGCGCCTGAGCACGGCGCGGCTCATCGCGTGCGGGCCTCAGGGCCCGTCCGAGCCCGCGGGGTAGTCCTGCAGCTCGACCCGGCCCTGACGCCAGGCCTCCAGCACCGGCTCCACGATCGCCCAGGACGTCTCGGCCTCGTCCCCCCGGATCGAGAGGGTGGGATCTCCCTGCAGCACGGAACGGAACACCACGCCGTAGGGCGGGATGTCCGTCGGGTCCGGGGTGTGGGTGAGCTCGACCGGGTCCAGGGTGAACGGCACGGCCTGACCGGTGATGTTGATCCGCAGGCTCATCGCGTCGGGTTCGAAGGCCATCCGCAGTTCGTTGCCGCCCGCGCCCGGATCACCGAACGCGGGGTGGGGCACGTCCCGGAACCTCACCCGGATCTCGTGGCGGTCACGGCCCAACGCCTTCCCGGAGCGCAGGTGGAACGGCACGCCCGCCCAGCGCCAGTTGTCGATCCCGAGGGTCACCGCCGCGAAGGTCTCGGTGCCGTGCTCGGGCTCGACCCCGTCCTCGTCGAGGTAGGCCGGGACCTCACGGTCGCCGATCGTTCCGGCGGTGTAACGGCCACGCACGCTGCGCTCCGCCGCCTCCTCGACGCTCATCGGGGAGACCTCGCGCAGCAGTTGCGCCTTGCGGTCGCGCAGATCACGCTCGTGCAGCGACACCGGCGGCTCCATCGCGACCAGCGCGAGCAGCTGCAGGAGATGGTTCTGCAGCATGTCCTTCAGCGCCCCGGTCTCGTCGTAGTACCCGGCACGACCCTCCAGGGTCAGCGTCTCGTCCCAGACGATGTCGACGCGCTCCACGTGGTGGCAGTTCCAGACCGGTTCGAAGATGCGGTTGCCGAAGCGCAACCCGAGCAGGTCGTGGACGGTGTTGAGACCGAGGAAGTGATCGATCCGGTGGACGTGGTCCTCCGGTAGGTACCGGTGCAGGAGTTCGTTCAGTTCACGGGCATCGTCGAGGTCCTCCCCGAACGGCTTCTCCACCACGAGCCGGGTGCCCTCGGGCATCCCGAGTTCGGCCAGGGCCTCGATCGTCGGTGGGAAGATCGCCGGAGGCAGCGCGAGGTACACCAAGGCCGGCTTCTGCGAGCCCTCACCGCCGCCGAAGATGCCGGCCAGTTCGTCCACCTCGGTCGTGTCCGCGCGCTGGTAGCTGACCAGTTCCAGCACCGCGGCACGCGCATCGGCATCGAGTTCCGGGGCGTGATCGTCGAGTTCGCCGGCCAGGTGCTCACGCACCCGGTCGTCGTCCCAGTCCTGCCGCGCGACGCCCACGACCTCGAAGCTCTCGGGTAGCTCGCCGGCGGTCCAGAGGCGGACCATGGCGGGGGCCACGAACCGTCCCACCACATCGCTGCCGACCCCCAGGATGACGAGCCGGTCGATCATCTCGGTCATGGTGTGCCCTCACGTCGTCGTTGCAGGTTCACCCCGCTGGCGATCACACCCACGTGGCTGAACGCCTGCGGGAGGTTGCCCAGGAACCGCCCGGTATCCGGATCGATCTGCTCGGGCAGCAACCCCAGCGGGTTGGCCCGGTCGCACAGGGAGTCGTAGAGCGCCTCCGCCTCGTCGATGCGACCCTGACCTGCGAGGTTGTCGACCAACCAGAAGCTGCACAGCAGGAACGCGCCCTCGTCGCCCGTCAGGCCGTCGGGCGAACGTTCCGGGCGGTAGCGGTAGAGCAGGCCCTCCCCTGCACCCAGGTCCCGTTGGACCTGCGCGGTCGTGGCGACCATCCGCGGGTCGTCGGCTTCCAGCACCCGGCGCAGCGGCAGCGCCAACAGGCTCGCGTCGAACGCGCCGCCGTCGAGCTGTTCGGTCAGCGAGTCCACGTCCTGGTCCCAGGCACGGGTCAGGATCTGCTCGCGGATGTGCGCGGCCGTCGAACGCCAGCGCTCGATGTCGCCCGGCAGCTCATGCTGCTCCGCGAGTCGTGCACCCCGGTCGAGCGCCACGTGGCACAGCGCCGCGGAGTAGGTGAAGGTCCGTCCCGGCGTGCGCACCTCCCAGATGCCGTGATCGGGTTGGTCCCACTCCTCGGCGGCCAGATCGACGAACCCCCGGAGCCGCTTCCACAGTGGCGCATCGATCGTCTCGCCTCCGCGTGCCCACTGGTAGGCGCAGTCGAGGATCTCGCCGAAGACGTCGTGCTGACGCTGTTCCGCAGCGGCGTTGCCCCAGCGCACCGGCGACGATCCGAGGTACCCGCGCAGTTCCTCGTCGATGCGCTCGGGGACCGGCTGGTTGCCGTCGATGTCGTAGAGCACGTGGGGTCGCCCCTCGGGTTCGACCACGTCCAGCACCCACCCGAGGAACGCACCCGCCTCGATCGTCAGCCCGATCCGACGCAGGGCGTAGACGCTGAACGCCGCATCGCGGATCCACGCGTAGCGGTAGTCCCAGTTGCGTTCGCCACCGATCTGTTCCGGCAACGACGAGGTCGGTGCGGCCACCATGGCGCCGTTGCCCCAGTGGTCGAGCATCTTGAGCGTGAGCGCGGAGCGCCGCACGAGCGGCTCCTGGGGACCGTCGTAGTCGAAGCACCGGATCCACCGTCGCCACGCCTCGATGGTGGCATCCACCGTTTCCCACGGCGTGAGCGGGTGGAACCGGTACGAGCCTCCGCCCCAACCGAGCACCACCGCGAACCGCTGCCCCTCGGCGAGCTCGACCTCGGCGTCCGGGCCATCGAGCTCGACGTCGCCCGCGACCTCGACCTGCAGGTCGAGGTCCTCCCGCTGCGGGCAGCGCAGCCGCCAGCCTCCCGACCGGGGTTCCACCCGCCCGCCTCCGCGCGGTGACACCTCGACGCGCAGCCGGACCCGGCCGCGGGTCACCTCGACCAGCCGGACCAGTTCCCGACGGTCACAGGCCATCCCCTCGGCGACGTCGGCCCCGCGCTGCAGGGCGAGTGCGTCGGTCACCTCGACGGTGCCCTCGGGGGCATCCATCTCGGTGATCAACACCCCGGTGTCGGGGACGTAACGCTGGCGCGAGGCCGTGCAACCCACCGGGTGCAGGGCGAAGTGGCCTCCACGGTCGGGGTCGAGCAGTGATGCGAACAGCGCCGGGCCGTCGAACCGTGGGGCGCACAACCAGCTCACGGTGCCGTCACGGCCGACCAGGGCCGCGGTCGTCCCGTCACCGATCAGACCGTGGTCCTCCAACGACAACTGACCCTCGATGCGCTCGATCGGCCGCATCGGCGGATCCGGGTCC
>Ga0207421_10002182_pt1 | contig 24540 bp, 19 predicted proteins | sample SodLakKL_010_SED_4_FD_187542 | JGI IMG/M metagenome (GOLD analysis project Ga0207421, IMG submission 187542) | Alkaline sediment microbial communities from Lake Tanatar, Kulunda Steppe, Russia - 8KL_010_SED (SPAdes) (version 2) | ecosystem: Environmental > Aquatic > Non-marine Saline and... | reverse complement strand
TAACAGCGGGAAGCTGAAGAGCAGGATGATGCTCACTGTAGATGTAGAAGGGAAAAAAGCGGGCCAGGGTATGCATTACCAAATGTGGACTGATGGACCTGATTTGGAAACAGCATGTAAGAAAATTCCCGGCGCCAGTGATATATCATATGCTACTGCGGTAGCAGCTGCCGTATTCTCTCTAATGATGCTTAGAGGGCAGGTCAAGCATACAGGCATTTTCCCGCCGGAAGTCTTTGACAGGGAAGAAAGAGAGATCTTTTTTAAACTGATGAATGAATGGGATATAAAGATCCATATGAGAAAACATACTTTGCTGTAAAGCAAACAGGAGCAGCTTTCATTTCTGAACCTGCGGGTGCAGAATTATGCTGAAGCAGAGCTAGTAATTAAAAACCAACGATTTAGAAAGTGGAGCAAAGGATTTGCAGCAATACCGGCAAATCCTTTGCGTAAATAAGAAGTATAATACGATGCAGGATAGTATATCCTTAATCTAACCTCATTACACGATAATAGTCAGTTCATGCAGTTCGAACCATTATGCAAAAGAGAAGGTGGGTTCTTAAATGCAGGATCAAAGAGTTGTACTGATAACCGGAGCTTCCAGTGGCATCGGCTACGAAACGGCTCGTATTTTTTTAGAAGATGGAGCCCGGGTTTATCTCAATGGCAGAGACGAAAAAAAACTGGAACGGGCAGTAAATTCTTTTGCCGCCCTGCAGGGAGAAGCATTAGCCCTGGCAGGTGACTTATCGCTTGTCGAAGAATGTGAAAGAATGCTGAATATAGTGCAGCAGTCGGCCTGCGGCCTGGATGTACTGGTCAATTCTGCCGGGATATATATGGAAGGCAAATCGGACACCATGACCGAGACGGACTGGAATAATGTGATGGATATCAATGCCAGGGGAACATTTTTTATGTGCCGCTACGCGATACCCCTGTTGGAGGAAAAAAGCGGCGTTATCGTTAACGTCAGCTCCGATTCGGGACTGGTAGGTAACAAGGATGCGGCAATTTACTGTGCCTCCAAGGGAGCGGTTACCCTGCTCACTAAAGCGCTTGCTGTTGAGCTGGCTGAAAGGAGGATCAGGGTTAACGCAGTTTGCCCCGGCATCGTTGATACCCCGATGTTAAAAGAAGCCTTTACCCTATATGGAGAAGGCGAACAGGAGGAGTATTACAGGTCGCAGCTGGCTCCCTACCCGCAGGGAGAAAATGGACGCTTCACATCCCCACGGGAAGTGGCCGAAGCGATCCGTTTCCTGGCATCGCCTAATGTGGAGGCAATAACCGGTGCTTGCCTATCGGTTGATTTTGGGTTAACGGCCGGTTATTAAGGGTGGTAATGGAGAAAACCCTGGCCGCCAGTTAAGCTTAACCCGGGCAGGAAAGGCCTGAGGGGTACATTGAAGTTATTATTTTTATAATCTTCTTCCCACTATTAGCAAATTTAGATATTAAGGCGGATCCCGTTAAGGTAAGTCAGGCTGCGGGCTGCTTTCTGAATATTATTGTAGCCCTCTTTCAACATAACCAAACGTTCCAGGCCAAAACCGATTCCCGCCCAGGGCACGTCTACACCCCAGTGACTATCCAGGGGGTGTGGGCCGATTGCCCCGGAACCAGCTTCACAACCCCCTGCAACCACGTCAATTGTGCTCCCGTAGACTTCGGAGCTTTCTGTTTCAATATCATAATCATTGAGACCTGCAGAGCTCATTATCAGTGCAGCCAGCTGTTCCAACCTGGATTTACATTCCGCTTCCGGCAGGCCCATCTCCACCAGGTTAAGCATGGTAAATTCCTGCAGGTGGCTACTGCCCTGGGTATCTTTGCGAAAGCAGGGCCCAATCTCAAATATGCTTACCGGATGCTCCCATATTCTAAGCAGATCTTTAAGTAAGTAATAAAGGTTTGGTGCCAGCATTGGCCGCAGGCATTTCTTTTCGTCTATCCAGAAAACCTGTTTGAAGAGACTGTGCTCTTCTGTTATCTGCATTTTTTCCAGGAGGCCCCTGGAAAGCAAGATCGGTGTCGATACCCGTGAAAACCCTGCTTCTACCAGGGCCTCTGAAAGCTTTGCCTCCATCGTAACCAGGGGCGGCTCTTTTCTTTCAGAACGGTACCTTTCCAGGTCTTCTTTCGCCTTCGAGACAAGCTGTTTCTCCGTTTCCTGGTAACAACTATTCCGTTCTTTCTCATTATTAAAACTCTGATCCAGTTGCTCCTCCGAAGCACTTAACTCCTGCAGCCTCTGTTTTTGAATCAGTGTCCATGTAACCATTTTTTAATGCACCTCGTTCTACCGGCACCCTATTGCCCTGCAGGTGACCCAATGTCTGAAATATGATCTATTTTTACGCTCTAATCCGGGCGCTATCGCCCAAAAAATATCATTTTCTTCTATTTATTAATATTATTAACCTCCCCCAATTCGTTTATAGATAACGATCACATCGCCTTCATTAACAACCTGTTTAGGTGGAGCATGTTTCCCATTTACCATAAACGAAGCTGACAATAGGCCTTTTTCATCAAGTAAATTAACCTGGAGTGAGCTGGAGCAAGTATTATTTATGTGTAAAGCTAAATCTTTAAGGGTCATATTATCTTCCGGCAGCTCCACTGTAAAGTTAGATGTTTCTTTGTCCTTTTTAAATGGCGGTGCCAGGTTTATGGTTATTAGGTTGACTCTGTTAAAATCTTTGCTCATCCTTTTCTCCTCTTATCAGAGTTTTACTGTTTTTCCATAAGTAAGGCCAAATTACTTCAGGTTGAGCTCTTTTAATATTTCATCACTTGGATTACCATTTTGATCCCATTTTCTAAGAGAATAGTATTCATTAAGCATATATTCATAGTCTTCTAAAGTAATACTCCAACCTGTGTCTTCTCTTTTTTCGTACATTCTGGCAGGCAAATAATCATCTTCCCTTGTTAAGCCCTCCCTGCGGTTATATAATTGAACTAAATTGCATATCCTTTCGCCAATTTTTAGAAATTCTTCTTCCGTAAGCTTTATTCCAACGGCATCAAGCATCTTCAGGGCATAGTCTACAGAATAGCCAAGATTATCACAAACAATTAGGCACCATAAAGCAGCATTAGTATCCTGTAAGTCTTTCACAAGCTCAGCTTTACCTTCAGGCGAAAAGGGATTAACTTTTTCTTCACCTAAATCAATATTAAGAAAAGCTTCTGAAGCTATACTCCAAGCTCTCATGTGGCAACCTCCACGATCAGCTGTTCCATAAGATAAACCAAGACTGATTGATCCCCGAGGATCATAGGCAGGAAGTTCCATTCCTTTTACATGCAAGGCAAAAGATTCGGACTCTTTACCTAGTTCTTTTGCCGCTGCAGAAACACCTTCTGCCAGTAGATCCCCTAGGCCTTCCCTCTTGACAATAAGCTCTACAAGCTCCATCTGCGCATTCGCATCACCAAAACTGATATTATAATCAAGAATCCCTTTTTCAGCAGATTCCATAGCAAAGGCAATTACACTACCGGCGCTAATTGTATCTATACCATAATCATTGCAAAGATTATTAAAATTAACTATAGGCCCGAGCTCTTCGTTTCCACAATTAGAGCCAGACATGGCAACTGTTTCATATTCGAGCCGATCTGTCGAAGTGCCCGCAAATTGACCATTCGAAGCCTTAAGTCCAACACCACATGCAGCCGGGCATAAGTGACAGCTAGTTTTACCGGTCATAACTTTTTCAATCGCTGCTTCGTTTAATGCTGTATATTTTTCAGTGTAGCCTTTTTGAAAATTATTTACAGGAAATACTTTAGCCTGAGAAGAATAATCAACTGCTGCCAGGTTCCCTCCAATGCCCATGTCTGGAACAACATCCTCTTTAAGGTGTTTCATAAGCTCTTTTTTCAAGTCTTTATTCTTTTCGGATATTTCCGCTGTTGCATCTTCTGTATAATTAACCGCAATGGCCTTCAATTTTTTTGATCCCATAACAGCACCAAGCCCACCACGGCCTGCAACCCCGGCTCGTCCGCTTTTTCCGGCATTACTAACAATACATGCATATTTAACAAGGTTTTCACCTGCAGGGCCTATAGCAAGAGTTTTGTATCCCGGCAAGGCTAAATCTACTTCTTTTGTTCCCATACCTGCCATATTAGATGCATCTTCTATAGTTGCCTTTTCATCATCAATCTTGAGGCAAACAGGACTATCAGAGACACCTTCTACAATCATCCCGATATAACCAGCTTTTCGCATTGTAGCCGCGAACCAACCTCCACCATAACTATCAGAAAAAGTACCGGTTAATGGTGATTTTGCACCGATAACATACCGGTCATTTCCAGGGAGGATACCAGTTAAAGGTCCGCAGAAAACCATTAGTTTATTAGAAACTCCAAGAGGATCACAACCCTCGGGTAATTCATGGTACATGTAATAAGCCAGCAAACCTTTACCGCCAAGATATTCATTTTGTATGCTTGAATTCAACTCTTCAGCCTTACAGGTCTTTGAAGAAAGATCGACCCTGAGAATCTTATTCATAATTCATTTTGCTCCTTTCTGGGTACAATAAATTCTAATTGTTCATAAAATGATCTTACAATCACAGAGATTACATTTTTTCTCTAATCATTATTGACTCTACCTTTTTCTGTTAACTGCCAGCAAAAACAATATAATCTAAATTATCACCTCCTCAAAATCAACTTCAATTATATCAACTCCTTTACTGCTGCTTCATCTATGCTCTTTTACAACTTGCAATTTAATGGTACGATACGAGTTTTAAATTCGCTCAGTGTTTACTCCATCTGGTGGCTAATCTTTAAGTCACATTATGGATTAATTATAGGTTTTTATCTTAATTTCCTTCTAAAAGGAAGAAGGAAATTGCTCTAGCAGGCATATTTTATAAGCACGAAACCAAGCTTAATTGGTTAATTCGCCTTTTTAAATATCTATATCCCAATCATTGTGCCTTAACCTTACCCGTGGTAGTCTAGCTCAAGAATAATCCTTTGAAGGTTAATTACTATATTTCATTATATAACCCAAGTCTCGTTACAATTATCTTGGATCGGTATTTGCACAGTATACAGAAGTACTTTTACTTATTTACAGTAATGTCAGCCAACATTCTCTGTAGTAGGAAGTGCTTCAAGTTGGTCCCATTTTTTGCGGCGATAACGCAGCATCAAGAAAAAGGCGCTGGTCGAATATTGAATCAAAACTACCCACCAAATATAATATACTTCCAGGGGAAAAACGAAAATAACTAAATACATTAAAGGAGTCCGCAGGAAAAGACTAATAAATAGATTAATCCGAAAAGGCCCCTTCGTATCACCCGTTCCTTTTAATGCGCCGGAAAAAATCATGGCCATTGCAGTAGCAGGTTGGGCTAATCCTGCAATTTGCAGGCAGCGCACACTGAGGCGCATCACTTCAGGATCAGGAGGATCAAAAATAGCCATTATGGCATAAGGAAACAGGATAAAAATCAAGCCCACAGATGACATCAGCAGCGTGCCAAGGAATACTGCCCAATAACCGGTAAGCCTCGACTGATCAGGAAAACCGGCGCCGAGGCGCTGTCCAACCAGGGTAGTAGAGGCCATGGCAAGCGCATGCCCGGGCATAAAAGAGAGCGATTCAGCTGCTATTGTTGCGGCATTTGCGGCAAATGCAACCGGCCCGAGAGTTGTAAGCCAGCTGGTGGAAAGCATCCGGGTGCCGCTGATGGTCAGCTCCTCCGCCCCGGCCGGTATGCTAAACTTAAGTATTTTTTTATATACACTCAAATCCAAGGGATAGAGCGCCTTAATTGAAAATGGCAAGGAGCTTTTATAAACAAACAGGTAGCCAAGAGAAAGAGAGAGGGCAATCAACTGGGCCGATCCGGTAGCCAGGGCTGCTCCCCTTACGCCCAGTTCCGGAAACCCGAAATGCCCAAAAATCAGAACATAATCGCCGACAGCATTGTAAGTGTTGGCAATAAAAGCTATGAACATTGGGACACGTGTATTTCCTGTCCCCCTGAGTACTCCATTGGAGACCATCAGGGGAAATAACGCAAAACCGCCACTGACCAGGGCATAAAAGAAATATTCCTGGGTTAGAAGCATGGTCAGCTGATCGTCGATTACCCAGGCAAAGAATGAGTCGGCAAAAAGCAGGCAAATTGTTATATAAGCAATCGTTATCAGCAGGCTGATAGATATTGCCTGCCCCCCGGTATGTGCAGCATTACTTCTGTCACCTGCTCCAACAAAGCGGGCAACCAGGGCATTAGCCCCGATGCCAAGCGTACCCATAACCAGTAGTGTGTTGAATAGCACCAGTGCCCCGTATTCAACTGCCGAAGCTTCATGTGCGCCCAGGCGCATCACCATGGCCGTATCAAAAACCCACATGAAAGTATGCAGGCTCATTTCAATTACAATTGGCCAGGCAAGCACAATGATGCTGAATACAGGCCGATAACCGCCGCTTTTGCCAATGACCACAACCTTACCATCTTTTTTATTAGCTGATTTAAACAACACAGTCACCTTCGTTATGTTAGCTCGTAATAATTCATCCGGTACAGGTTATAATACCGGTAGCATGTACACCAAATCCAATGAGAAAGACAGGATCACTTTTCTCTTCTGAGTATTATAGACATAGTTTAATATGTAGCAATAGTAATGCCAAGTAAATATGACCCTACGCGGAAATAGTACATCAATTATTCATATAAAGATTATGCATCGAGCGTGGCCTGCAAACATGACATTTATCACCTGGTTTTCTCAAATATGAGAGAGACATCTTTTAATGGTGCAATATTGAGCAATAACCGACACTACTATATTAATTAATTGCTGTTTTTTTAATACCAGCAAGCAGTTCATCGCTAATACTTCCGGCATCTTGGATCAATCAAATGGCATGCAAATTGCATTAAGTATATTGTAAGTTATTAAACTTCTTAAGGAGGTTATGATCAATGGATAGGGAAGCTGTTTTAAAAGAAGGCGGGCGAATCCTGGATTTAATCTTAAAGGATGAGCTGACGGAAGAAGAAAAAGAACGGGTAGTTAAGGATTCGGTGGAGAATTATGCGGAGCATGTTAACCCGGGCATTCTGGCAGCCCGAAAATCTGTATCCACTGACTATTCATTCGTGGAATGGGAAGACGAAGGTGCAGTATTTCGTGATACTCACGGTGTGGAGTTTATTGACTGCCTCGGTGGCTTCGGCATCTACATGCTGGGGCATCGTAACCCCAAAATAGTTGAAGTGGTTAAAGCACAGCTTGATCGCTATGCTCTTCATAGCCAGGAGCTGGTTGAACCACTAAGAGGATACCTTTCGAAACTAGTGGCCATGATTACCCCGGGAGACATGCAGTATTCATTTATCTGTAACGGCGGCGCAGAAGCTGTTGAAATGGCACTGAAGCTTGCCAGGCTGGCAACTGGAAAAACCTGCTTCATTTCAACGGTTAACGCCTTCCACGGCAAATCAATGGGCGCTGTTTCGGCAACGGGAAAGGACACTTACCGCCGACCCTACCTTCCACTGATACCGGGCTTCCAGCACGTCGAATACGGGGATGCAGAAGCCATGGAAAAAGCAATCCGCAACTTGATCGCAGTCGGTGAATCAGTAGCAGGAGTTATCGTCGAACCGATCCAGGGCGAAGCAGGCATCATTGTCCCGCCTGACGGTTACATGACAAAATTACGCGAAATTTGCGACAAATACGAAGTTTGCCTGATTACCGACGAAATCCAGACCGGCATGGGCCGCACAGGCACAATGTGGGCTGTCGAGCACGATGGTGTAGTTCCGGATATCATGATCATGGGTAAAGCATTTGGTGGCGGAGTAATGCCGACAACCGGGATCGTCGCCAGGCCCCAACTCTGGGAAAACATGCAAGAAAACCCCTGGATTCTCGGATCTCCTACATTTGGCGGTAACCCGCTGAGCTGTTCAGCAGCTATCGCAGCAATTAAGTACACCGTAGAATGGGATATTCCCAAAACAGCCGGAGAAAAGGGCGATTACATTCTTGAAAAACTGCACGAGCTAAAAGCAAAATATCCAGTCTTAAAAGATGTTCGCGGTAAAGGTTTGTTAATCGGGATGGAATTTCCCAGCGATGAAATTGGGTTTGAACTTGCCAAGGGCCTTTTCGATCAACGTGTAATGGTTGGAGGAACTTTGAATAATGCCAGGGTAATCCGGATCGAACCACCTGCGATAATTACCATGGAACAAATCGATACAGTTCTTACCTGCCTCGAAAAAACATTGAAAACACTGTAGCAGTTTAAGGACAAGAACAGGTGTAATCAAGGAAACTAACACAGCGGCAGCTTGAGTTATATGTCTACGAAAAATTATTGAAAATTATTGACGAACTTACCAGCAGGTTGTTTAAGCATAATGTTTATACTTTTGGAGGTGCCTGAATATTGTCTGCAGCAGGAGAAATGGAACGCAAGTATGTTTTAAGATCTTGGTCGGTTCAGAATAAAAACAAGTATGAAGAAGTAAACCGTGCCGAGGGATGCTGGTTTTGGAACACTGATGGCAAGAAATATCTGGACTTTTCTTCGCAGCTGGTGAACATGAACATTGGTCACAAGCACCCGAAGGTGATTGAGGCGATCAAAGAACAGATGGATAAGGTTTGCTATGTAACGCCAAACTATGCCAGCGAACCGCGAGGGAAGCTGGCTGAATTGATAGCAAATCATACTCCCGGTGATTTGTGCAAAACTCTATTTACCCTGGGTGGAGCAGAGGCTAATGATAATGCGATCAAAATAGCGCGCGCTTATACCGGCCGGTTTAAAGTCTTGGCCCGCTATCGTTCGTACCATGGAGCAACCTACGGCGCAATTACCCTGACCGGCGACCCACGCCGACCTCCGGTAGAGCCGGGCATTCCCGGTGTGGTTCATGTATTTGAGCCATACTGTTATCGCTGCAGTTTTGGCAAGAGTTATCCGGGCTGTGGACTAGAGTGCGCGGAACATGTACGCGAGGTAATCCAATACGAGGGTCCCAATAATGTAGCAGCTTTTTTTGTCGAACCGGTGACCGGCACCAACGGAGTGTTTGTACCTCCAAAAGAATATTTGCCACGGATTAGAGAGATCTGTGATGAATTCGGGGTGCTTTTAGTTGCAGATGAGGTAATGACCGGCTGGGGCCGCACAGGTAAGTGGTTTGGTGTTGACAACTGGGATGTTGTTCCGGATATCATGACCATGGCTAAAGGCCTAACCCAGGGCTATATTCCCCTCGGTGCGGTAGTAGTCAACCAGAAGATCGCAGATTATTTTGAAGACAACATGCTCTGGTGCGGATTGACCTATAGCGGCCACCCGCTGGCCTGCGCCTGTGGCGTTGCCACTGTTGAAGTTTACAAAGAAGAAAAATTGATCGAAAATGCAGCAAAAATGGGCGAAATCTTAAAGAAGAGATTAGATGAAATATACGACGCCCATCCTTCAGTTGGCGATGTGCGCTCAATAGGGCTATTTGCAGCAATAGAGCTTGTTAAAGATCGCGAAACAAAGGAACCGCTTTCTCCGTGGAACGGACCTGATCCCGGAATCATGGGTAAAATCGGCGCCTGCCTTAAAGAAAAAGGAATCTACATCTATCAGCGCTGGAACTACCTCTTCTTAGCACCGCCAACGGCTATCAATGAAGAAGAATTAAATTTTGGAATGGATGTTATCGACGAATGCTTAAAGCTGGCCGATGAAAGCTTAAACTCTTAAGGCCATCCCAAAATAAACAACACCCCGTTTTCTCATACTTGAGAAAGCGGGGTGTTGTAATCATTACTACTAAATAATTGCTGGGAAAGACAAGGTTAAGTGTTAATTAACGTTCTATCCCATAATTATAGTGTTTTTTGTTTATCCTGGCACTGTTTTCCAGGCAACCCTTTCCTTATAGCCAGCCCCTGTATTTCATGGCTTCAGCCAGGCGGTTTATGGAATACATGTAAGCTCCGGTTCGCATATCAGAATCAACACATTTTTCACAGTAATAGTTATAAACCATCTTAAAAGCCTCGCTCATTTTTTCTTCTAACCGCCTGTTAACCGTAGCAAGATCCCAGCGGAAACCATAGTTGTTTTGAACCCACTCGAAATATGAAACAGTAACCCCGCCGCTGTTGGCCAGAATATCGGGCACCACTAAAATATCTTTATCTTTTAAAATCTGATCTGCTTCAGGTGTAGTCGGCCCGTTTGCTCCCTCAACAACTATTTTTGCTTTTATATCAGCAGCGTTACTGCCGGTAATCTGGTTTTCAAGAGCGGCAGGAACAAGAATATCACAATCCATGGCCAGCAACTCCTGGTTGTCTATAGCCTGCGATCCAGGAAAATCTTTTACAAAACCCGTTTTTTCAACATGCTCAATTAATTTGCAAACATCAAAGCCATTTTCATTGTAAATCCCACCGCTAACATCACTAACCGCAATCACAGAACAGCCTGAGTCCGCAAACAGCTTAGCCGCATTGCTGCCTACGTTACCAAAACCCTGGATGGCTATCCGGGCCTCTTCAAACGGTATTTCAAAAGCTTTAGCAGCTTCCCTGGCTATAAAAAATACACCCCGGCCGGTTGCTTCATTACGGCCAACACAACCACCTACTGACAGGGGCTTACCTGTTACCACTCCAAAGGAAGGCTCACGCATATTGCTGCTGTATTCATCTGCAATCCAGGCCATAACCTGGGCATCGGTAAATACGTCAGGCGCAGGTATATCCGTTTCCGGACCAAGGATTGAACCAAGAACCCTGACATAGCTGCGGGTCATCCGCTCACGCTCTTTTACAGTCAACTTCTGGGAATCACAAACAATTGCCCCTTTGCCACCACCAAAAGGAACTCCTACCAGCGAACACTTCAGGGTCATCCACATCGAAAGGGCTTTTATACTGTCAGTTGTCACGTCAGGGTGATAACGTATTCCTCCCTTGTATGGACCAAAAACATTATTGTGCTGACAGCGGTAGCCGGTAAAAACTTTCGTACTGCCATCTTCCATCTCAAACGGAACTGCAACTTCAACAAAACGCATCGGAGTCTTCAGATGCTCATAAACCTCGGGAGACAAATCAGCAAACTCCACCGCCTGCTTCATTGAAGCCAGCGTTGCCACCAGAACATTGTCTTCCTTTTTTGCATTTTCCAATTCTACTGACATTAAAAACCCTCCTTATTTATTTCTCAAAAATTTAATCATGCAACTGTTATGCCAAGATTAATTAGCCATTTCTCATATACATTCATTTACGCAAGGCTTAGATTTGCTATTTTAATAATCTGCAAGTATTGTAAGTTCAACTGTTTTTAAATGAATAGTTTTAAGCAATAGGTCTTTGTATTGAACTGCCAGTTTGTATAAATACTTGGCAATATTTACTATTTTCTTTAGTGACACAAAGAACAAACCACGGTTATTTCTCAAATATGAGTATTGGTCTGCGAGAGAATATTACAAGTTAGATCTTATACTGGGCATAAAAATTCAACAAGCTTAACACATATAAATCGTCAAGCTTATCGAAGTTGAGAACCTTTTGTTTGTTTTTCTTAAAAGTGGGAAGTTTAAATGACTAATCGCATCCTGTAGTTTTTATTACTCATAATAGTTATGTAACCAGTAATCGGCTACTGCTTCCAGGCTGGCATACCACACATCATTGTACGTGGAAATATGCCCCAGCAAACTATCTAAAACCTGCAGACGATGATGCCTGCCACTGATCTGGGGATGAGAAATTAAGCTGAAACAGCCGCCGGTCCTGTAATAACCGTCAAACTCGGCTTTCCATATTTCCAGGGTTTTTTTCGGCGAAGCCAGTCCGACCCAGTAGGGTTGATCATAATTAAAAAGATAGTAAGGAGCATCATCAAGTGACCAGTCCACCGGAATTTCCACTAATCTTCCCTGCTGACCGGATCCATAAATATAGTAAGGTTTCTCATCAGCCATTAGACTACTCTCATACTTAAATCCTTTCTGGATTAAGAGGTCGACCGTTACAGGACTTAAATCCAAAGAGGGAGAGCGGTATCCGGCCGGAGCCTTACCGGTTGCTGCCTTGATAATCGAGATGCCCTTGTCCAGAATTTTGCTTTCTTCACCTGGTTCCAGCTCGTTGGGAGGTTCATGCTGATAACCATGATGACCTATCTCGTGGCCGGCTTGAATAATCTTTTCCACCGCATCCCGGTACTTTTCAATAACATAGCCGGGAACAAAAAAAGTACTGGTTATATCATATTTTTTTAGCAACTCCAGAATTCGTGGCAAGCCAACCCGTATACCATATTCTCCACGCGACAGGTATGTAGGGCTTAGCTTCGGATACTCCTCCATCCAAAGCGTTTCCGCATCAAGATCAAAACTGAGTGCCACAGCACATCTGCTAGAATTTGGCCACATTTTGCAAAATCCTCCTTAAACCTCTATAATATCCCATGGAGTTTCCGATAGTACAAACGCCCGATCTTGAGTGAATACAAGTGTATCGATAATAAAATAACCCTGTTCAAAGTTTACCACCGTTCCGGGATCAAACCTTAGGTTATAATCGATTTCCGTACCATGCATACCGTATACCAACGGACCGCACCAGTCGGGAGGGAAGGCAATGCCCATTTCATATCCGCCAATCCAGAGTTCACTGCCAAGAACCCCGAGATCCCGGTAGTAATCTTTCAACCTGGTTAGCAAATCATGAGCCCGCATACCGGGTTCCAGGGCATCTTCTACTATTTTCCTTGACCCTTTCGATTTGAGATAGGCATCAACAATCGGGTGGTTGTAGCTTTTTTCATTCATCCTACCGACAGAAAAAATTCTGCTGGCATTTACATGATAGCGGTTATAAACACCGGCCAGATCCATGTAGAAAAAACCACCCTGTTCTAGCTTAACATCACGGTTGGGCATCTGGTGAACATAAAAACTGTTTTGGGAGTAAATACCGTGAGCTATGCCGGGAATTTCTCCGCCCTGCTTGGAAAACTCGTGGTAGACCAACCCCTGTATTTCAAGCTCACTCATCCCTGGTTTTATTTTGCCCCGCAAGGCTGCTATACCCTGGTCCAGTACTTTCCCAGCCTTAATTATATATTCGAGCTCCAAGCTGGATTTTTTTCCTCTCAGGTTTTTGATAATCTCGGTGCCATTTACAACCACTGAGCCAGTTTTTTCAAACTGCTTTTTCATTTCAGAACTGACCAGTGGACTGGGCTTATATGAAGCCAGCTCGAGGGCTACCGTCCCACCTGCCCATCCTTCATTTTGGAGATCACTTACAACAAGCTGCACAAAAGAAGTCTCCGCGGTAACACCTCCATATTGTTCTCCCAGTGAACACCTGCCTTCATCACCGAAAATACGGACATTCTCTGCGATACTGTACCTTTCGATTGTCTTTTTTTCAACCGGAGCTTCATAGTGAATGAAGTAGTCATAATCGGCATGCAATGCTATACCTCCTGCACTGAATTGATACCACTTTTTGCCGCTGTTAGCCCTGTACCAACGGGCCTGGTAACCGCTGACATAAAACAGGCTTTCCGGGGAAGAAATGTAAAGCATGTCGATGCCATTCTTCTTCATCTCTTCTTTAATGTTAGCCAGACGGGTCCTGTATTCGGACAGCGGGAAAGGCACCTTTCTTTCTTTTCCGTTAATTATTATTGACATAACCAGAACACTCCAATTGACACAAAGGTTTTTAACTGCTTAACCTGCATAAGCTTTTTTCCCGTTGAGCAAAGAGAATATAGCCTTGAGATTTACAAACCGCCAGGCATTCGTTTATCTCACTTCGAGTTGTAATATTTTAACAAAAGGCGGGGTTATCCTCCGATCGGTTACACCAAAGTATCACGACCAAACGATATTCACCCCGCCCCATCTAAACTGACTCACCTGCTCTTAGTATTTCTGCTTACTCCGATACCCAGACATTATAGTAACGGGTAAATACTGCATTCCATGGGTCAAAGTCTTGAACCCTTGAATTGTGAACATAGCAATACTCTTCTGAAATCGTTGCCAGTGTTGGAAGCTCATCCATCACAATTTCCTGAGCCTGGGCATACATTTCTTTTCGAGCTTCGAAATCAACGGTTTGCCTGGCGCTTTCAACCAGGCTATCGAACTCAGCATTCTCCCAGTTGCAGGTGTTTTGCTCACTATGTAACCTGGTATAGTACCAGGAATCGGGATCGGGGAAGGCCCCGTAACCATAACAAAGCATATGATAATCACCATTCCAGAAGCTGTCAAAAAGTGCCGACCATTCCATATACTGCAGTTCTGCATCAATACCCATTCCCTGCAGCACGGCCTCGGCAATAACTCCCATCCTATCCATCGCTGTATACCCGGTAAAGCTTGTGATATAAACCTTTTCTCCATCATAATTGGAGGCTTCCAGGTACTCCATGGCCTTGTCCATATCATGCTCGGGAGCAATCGCATGCTCTGGGGTATACCAGGCTGAAATCTCTGAATAAGGCGAGTTTACTACTGCCCCGAACCCGCCTGAAGCAGCCTCAAGAATATCATCCCTGTCAAGGGCATGAACAACTGCCCGCCGGAAGTTAATGTCATCAAATGGAGCACGTCCCACGTTAAACCAGTAATTCCAGAATTCATAAGTTGGGCCGGTAAAAGCAGTTTCAAGGTGATCCTGGGCTTCTAAGCGATCGGTCTCTTTGCCCGGTATAAAAGCAACATCAACATCTCCGGTTTCTAGTCCAACAGCCCGGGAAGCAACTTCAGGGGTTGGTACAAAATAGAGATCATCCAGGTAAGCAACTTTTTGGCCGTAAGTTCCGCTGGGTTCTCCGTCACCGCCTCCCCAGTAATCCTCAAAGCGGACCAGGTGAACATGACGATCCGGCACCCATTCCACAAATTCATAGGGTCCTGTTCCAACAAGGTGTTCCAGTTCCCCACCCTGCTCTTCCAGCAATCCTTCAGGAATAATCGCCGCTGTGTAGGGGTGGGCAACATTCATGAGAAACGGGCCTGAAACTTCAGAAGTTACCATTTGAACCGTATAGTCGTCTATTGCCTCCACACTTTCAAGCACATCAAAATTGCCCGCGATAGGGGAATCGAGCATGGTATTAAAAGAATAGACGACATCATCTGCGGTCATCTCTTCTCCATTATGAAACATTACGCCTTCATGCAGGTAGAAGGTATACGTCAGTTCGTCTTCGGAAACTTCATAATCATAGGCAAGACCAGGCATGATTTGCAGCCCTTCATCAACGGTCAAGAGCCCTTCAACTACATTTCGGGAAACTTCATGGGCCTGCCATTCGGTGATATAGGGACTGATCGTGCTGATATCACTGGACATGGCATGCCTCAATGTACCGCCAAATTGAGGTTCCGCAGGATCTGTCGGTTCTTCTTCAACTACTTCCTCTACCGGCTCTTCATCAGTTACTTCTTCTACTGGCTCAGCTTCGCAACCTGTAATCAAAGCAAAGCCTAAAACTAAAAGCAGTGCCATAAAAATATGGCCACTTTTTTTAACCAGGCGTTTCTTCATTTAACTGCATCTCCTTTAAGTCTGGTATAATACTTCACACTCTCTTTAAATCTAACTCAGTTTTCCCCAACCTAACTATTCTTAAACTGATTTTTGCTTTCGGCATCAACTCCTCTTGCTCGGTTCCGTTAAAAATTTTCTGGCAGATAAATTCTCCCACCAAGTACCCGCACCAGGGTGTCATCAAGATCCTGCATACCTTCCCTGGTAATAATCACCAGGTTATCGACGGTTCCTTCAATGGTAGAACCAACAATGCCGTCACCCGGCAATATTCTTTTGTTATTTAACGCAAGCTTGGCAGAATCAAATGCGGCGCCGACAGCAATAGCAATCTTAAAGGCGCAGCTCCCCTTGGCACCATCGCAGATCATGCCAGCCAGCCCTCCAACCAGGTTGGTTACGGCAGCCTTAACCTGGCTGTCATCACCACCATAAATATAGGTTATCGCGGCACTGACTCCCGCTCCTGCAGCAATAGCGCACCCGCAAACAGGAGTCAGCAGTCCCAGCTTGGATTTTATATATAAAGTAACCAGGCAGCTAAGAGCAAGGGCCCGAAGACCAACTTCCCGGTCAAGCCCGAGTGCTTCTACAACAGCATAAACCGGAACAATAGCAGTTATTCCCTGGTTTCCGCTACCGGCTAAGGCCATCACTGTTTTTCTCCTCCCGCTCATCCTGGCATCACAACCTGCCGCAGCCAGTGACCGGGCATATCCCGAAAGGTGATCAAATCCCAGGTCATCTTTAGTCCAACTGTTAAGTGCAGGTCCGACAAAATTTTTGTCCTGATCCCCAAGGCCGATCAAGGCCAGATCATGATTCAACTTTCGTGCTTCAGCAAGAAAATCGAGAGCTTCAGCAGGAATAGAGCGGGAAAATTCAACAATTTCATCAATTGAGAACCCTTTGTTATAGTCGACCACAGTTTCTTGATCAAGATCAGGCAGCTTCAACTTTTGCCCGTTATGTTCCAATAGAGTAACCTCACTATGACTGCCTTCAATAATACAGTGAACACTATCATTTTCGCTTTCCACTAAAACACTTATGTATAAGCCGGTTTCGGCTTGAATTTTCAACTTAACCATACCGTTTGAAACCATTTCTTCTGCATTACTAATCGCAGCATCAGATAAATCGCATAGTGCTTCTAACTTGTATTCCGGCTTTCCACCGGTAATCCCCAGGGCAACAGCGTAATCCAGCCCCTTTAACCCTGTACCGGGGATCGTCACTCGCAGACAGTTTTTGTACAGGTTTTTATCCACCCTGACTTGAACTTGTAATATCCGTCCCTGCACGTACTTTCCGGCCAGGGCACCGGCATAAGCAAGTGCAGCCGGCTCAGTACAGCCCAGGGCCGGGGAAAGTTTTTGTTTAAGCAGCGACAACATCCAATTTTGCTTCATCGGTTATATCCTTTTCCATTATTTCGTTGTTTTTTCATGAATTACGATTGGTATTTCAATTTTTTCCATGATCTATTATATTAACCTGCTTACCAGGGTCAGCCCAACCGATTCTATACAATCACCATTTAATAAATTTCGTACTTGCTCTATTATTCAATTGTAGTTGCCTGCAAGAAACTGCACTCGACAAATTATGTAGGCCTGTTAAAAGAACTGAGAAAGGGCAAGGTTCCAGTTTTCTACAAGGGTAGATTTTACTACACTCAAATAATTGCAACTGGCTCCCCACCCTTTCTCTCTGCATTATTTTATTTTAGCTGCTTTCATACCTACAGGGTATAATATACCGGTTTTATTTAAGACAGGCCGGGATTTTATTCGTCCAGCCAGACATTCCAGCCCCGCCAAAATACTGCCGGCCATGCTTCGTATCCACGCACATTTTCATGGTAAACGTTAAAAAATTGCTCATGGTATGTGCACAGCAGGGGTAATTCTTCCATGATTATCTCCTGAGCCTGGCCGTAGAGCTCCCTGCGAATCTCAGGATCAGTTTCCCGCTGGGCCTGTTCTACCAGCTCATCGTATTCGTCATTTTGCCAGTTGTTGGTGTTCATGTTGCTATGGACGCGACCGTAATAAAATTCATGCGGATCAAGCATCGCACCATAACCGTAAGTCATAATCTGGTATTCACCGGCCTCAAACATATCCCACATCGCAGCAGCTTCGACATTATTCAGCTCGGCGTTAACACCCATCTCACGCAGTACTGTCTCAGCAATAACACCCATCCGATCCATACCGGTATAGCCGACATAACTGATGATCTCCACCGGCTCACCGTCATAATCAGAAGCTTCCAGGTATTCCATTGCTTTATCCATATCATGTTCATATTCAATGTCGTGTTCAGCAGTCCGCCAGAATGAACCCGGCGGGAAAGGTGAATTGGAAATTTCACCGTGGCCATCGGCGGCAGCAATCAGGATCTCTTCGCGGTTCAGAGCATGAGCAAAAGCCTTACGGAAGTTTATGTCGTCAAAAGGATGCTCATCGACATTAAACCAGTAATTCCAAAATTCAAGGCTAGGCCCGGTGTCTGTCACTTCAAGGAAGGGTTGTTCAGCCAGCCTGTCAACTTCTTTACCTGGAATAAAAGCAATGTCGATTTCGCCCGTTTCCAGCCCGACCATCCGGGTAGCTATCTCGGGCGAGGGCTGAATAACCAGCTCATCTACATATGCAGTTTTCTCGCCGCCCAAACCTGAAGGTTCGCCGTAGCCGCCCCAGTAGTCTTCAAAGCGGGCCATACGAGTGTGCCGATCGGGAACCCATTCTACCAACTCAAATGGTCCGGTTCCGATTAAGTGGGAGATTTCACCGTCCTGTTCTTCAACAATCCCTTCGGGCATAATAGCCACTGTGTACGGTGAAGCTATAGTCGTCAGGAAAGGCCCGGAAGGTTCTTCTATCGTAATTTCAACAGTGTACTCATCGATCTTCTCTATGTTTTCCAGATCGCCAAGCTCACCGCCCCTGGGCGCATCCAGGAAATATTCAATGGAATAAACGACATCATCTGCTGTCATTTCTTCACCATTGTGAAAAAGAACCCCTTCATGCAAGTAAAATGTGTAAACTGTACCGTCTTCAGATACATCGTAATCACGGGCCAGCGCCGGTATAACTTCCAGGTCTTCATCGACGGTCAACAAGCCCTCAACGATGTGACGGATGATCTCATGGTTTTCCCAGCTTCTAACCCCGGGCTCGAGACCGGTAATGTCCATTGACATACCGTAAACCAGGGTTCCGCCGTACTGCGGCTCATCCGGGTCAACAGGTTCATCGTCAACCGGCTCTTCTACCGGTTCATCCACCACTTCTTCCGGTTCGGCCTCGCAACCGGCAGCAAGCATCAAACCGGCAGCAAGCATTATCATCAGGCATAATAAGCCTGTGTTTTTCCAACCAAAAAATCTCATGCTTAAAACAACTCCTTTCAAAGCTTTTAATTCTCAGTTTACCCCGTCAGTTCTATCTGCCATTGTTCAATCACAGACCATTCAAACATAAATCAACCCCCTTCAAAACGTAGAACCAATGTTACTGCTTAATCGGAGAAGCATATTCTGTTAGGATTTTTTTAGCAAAATGGCAGGAAGCAAAGTGTTCTGTTTCGACTTCACAGAATTCAGGTGTCTGCTCACTGCAAATTGGTTTCGCCATATAGCAACGCTCGTGAAAAGTGCAACCGGAAGGCAACTCTGTCGGGCAGGGCACGTCCCCTTCGAGGATGATTCTTTTCTTTTCTACAAAGGGATCGGGTATTGCCGACAGGAGCACCCGGGTATAGGGGTGTGCGGGATGCTCAAACAGTGTATCTGTGTCGGCCAGTTCGACCAGTTTGCCCAGGTACATTACAGCTATCCGGTCACTGATATGTTTAATCACACTCAGGTCGTGAGAAATGAACAGGTAGGTCAGGCGGTATTCTTCCTGCAGGTCCTGCAGCAGGTTCATTACCTGGGCCTGGATTGAAACATCCAGGCTTGAAACCGGTTCATCGCAAACGATAAAAGAAGGGTTCATTGCCAGGGCACGGGCAATACCAATCCTTTGCCGCTGCCCGCCGCTAAACTGGTGCGGGTGGCGGTTAAGTGCATAATCCTCGAGATCAACTACCCTGAGAAGCTCAGCCGCTTTTTCCCAACGCTCTTTCCTGCTCCCCATACCATAGATGTAAAGCGGCTCCGAAACTATATCGCCTACCTTTAGCCGGGGATCCAGCGAGCTAAACGGATCCTGGAATATGAACTGCATTTTTTGACGCAGCTTCTTTAACCTGCGCCAGGGAAGGCTGTAAATATCTTCGCCTTCAAAGATAGCTTCCCCCGCTGTCGGCTCTTCCAGCCTGAGCAGGGTCCGGCCGGCGGTGGTTTTCCCACAGCCACTTTCGCCGACAATGCCCAGGGTTTCACCACGGTAAATATCGAAGTCCAGACCGTCTACTGCTTTGAGCCACCGCCGGTTAAGCATGTTGTCTCCGACCTGGAAATGCTTCTTTAAGCCGCGCACCGAAACCAGGATATCTTCCTTGTTAATCCGCTCGCTCATTGCTTCACCTCTCCCCCCGCCATGTCGGCCTCAAAGTAGCCAAGAGGATAATGGCAGGCCACACGCCTGTCTTTACCCGCTTCAGTCAGCACCGGTTCTTCTTCTTCACACAACGGCCGGCGGTAGCGGCAGCGAGGATGAAAGCGGCAGCCCTTAAGTTCAGCAAAAGGACCGGGCACGTTACCCGGAATAATCGAGAGTCTTTGCAGCTTCTGATCCAGGCGTGGTATCGAGTTGAGCAGACCTTCGGTATAGGGGTGCCTCGGATCTTTGAACATGGCTTTAAGCTCGCCCTCTTCAACTACTACTCCGTTATACATCACCATCACCCGGCGGGCCAGCTCACGCGCCAGACCCAGGTCGTGGGTTATCAGGATAATGGCCGTTCTAAATTGTTCGGTCAGCTGCCGCATCAGGTCCATAATCTGGGCCTGAATCGTAACATCCAAAGCAGTGGTCGGCTCGTCGGCAATAAGCACCTCCGGGTTGCAGCATAAAGACATGGCAATCATCACTCTCTGGCGCATCCCCCCGGAAAGCTGATGGGGAAATTCGGACATCCGCTGCTGGGGAGGATAAATACCGACTTGCCTAAGAATTTCAAGACTTGCTTCGTAGGCTTTCTGCTTGGAAAATTTGCGATGCATCCTGAGCGGTTCCATCAACTGCTTTCCGATCGTATATACCGGGTTCAGGGAAGTCATTGGTTCCTGGAAGATCATCGAAATTTTGTTGCCCCGAATGCGCTGCATCTCTCTTTCGGTCTTTTGCATCAGATTTTCACCGCTGAGATAAACTTCCCCGCTTATCTGTGAAGTGTGGGGCTGGTGCAGCCGCATCACGGAAAGACAACTCACACTTTTACCGGAACCACTCTCACCGACAATAGCCATCACTTCACCGGCTTTAAGTGAAAACGAAACCCCGTTAACAGCCTGGACTATTCCGTGACGACTGATAAAACTGGTATATAAATCCTTTACTTGTAAAATTTCTTCGCCTGAGGCAGTCAAATCTTGCACCCCCAAAGTCGGTTTATTTCATCAACGGATCAAATACATCCCGCAGACCGTCACCGGTCAGGTTAACTCCGAGTACAAACAAGGATATTGCCAGGCCGGGAAAGATGGAAATCCAGGGCGCATCATAGAGAAAACGACGGCCTTCGCTTAAAATCCCACCCCAGGACGGCTGGCCGGCTACCCCAAAGCCTAAAAAACTAAGCGCCGCTTCGGTTAATATGGCATACCCGAAAACTACGGTAGCCTGGACAATCAGTGGGGCCAGGCAGTTGGGTAATATATGTCGCCACATAAGGTATATGCTGCCACCACCGCATGCCCGGGCAGCTTCAACATATTCTCTTTCCTTGATCGCCAGGACCTGGTTGCGCGTAAGACGGGCAAAGGTGGGAATGTAGACCACGGCAATGGCCAGGATCATATTCGGCAGGGTAGTACCGCGCACGGCCATGATCGCCAGGGCTAATAGCAGGGCTGGAAAAGCCATCAGTCCGTCCATCGAGCGCATCAGGATGAACCCAAAGATACGCTCCCAGTAACCGGCCAGCAGTCCGATAAATATCCCGACCGACCCGGCACCAAGAACGACAAAAAATGATACCATCAGTGAAATCCTCGCTCCCCAGATCACCCTGCTAAAAATATCACGGCCCAGGTCATCCGTGCCAAAAAGATATGTTTCCCCCGGAGGCAACAGCCGATCACTGACATGCAGAGACATTGGATCCATGGTGGCAATAAGTGGAGCAAAAATCGCAACAAGCACTACCATCGAAATTATGGTCATCCCTACAAGGGCCAGCTTATTTTCTTTTAAAATTGACCAACCTTCACGCAAAGGCATGCAGCATAAACCTCCCTACTTATGAACGAATCCGCGGATTCAGATAAAGTACAATAACGTCTACCAGCAGGTTAACCAACATGTAAACCACGGCAACGTAAAGCACAACTCCCTGGATCATCGGGTAATCACGATTGGAAATCGAGTGTACAACCAGCCTGCCCACCCCGGGTATGCCAAACAGGGTTTCGACCACAGTGGTGCCCCCTAAAAGCCAGCCAAATTCAATCCCGATGATTGTTACAACGGGAATAAATGCATTCTTCAGGCCGTGGCCGATTATTGTTTTGATCTCACTTAGACCTTTAGCCCTGGCAGTACGCATATAGTCCTGGCGTAAAACTTCAAGCATCGAACTGCGGGTCATCCTCGCACAGGCCGCAGCAAGGATAAAACCAAGTGTCATCGACGGAAGCACCAGGTAACGCCAGCCAACAGAAGCATCTTCCCAGATAGAAACCCACCCTACCCCCGGCAACCAGCCCAGGGTCACGGCAAATAATATAATTAGTAAAATACCAGCCCAGAAACTGGGCAATGATACACCAACCAGGGCAAAAAACATCACCCCGCGGTCCAAAACAGAATTCTGACGGGCCGCAGCAATAATGCCAGCCGGCAATGATACAAGCAACGCAATGAATATCGCCAGGAGAGCTAAGGATAGGGTGTGCGGAAAGCGTGAGTTAATCGCCTCCATTACCGGTTGCCTGGTTAAAGCTGAGCGGCCAAGATCACCTTGCAGTGCTGCACCAACCCAGTTAAAATATTGCACCGGCAGAGGATCATAAAGACCCATCTCATGACGAAGAGATTCCAGTTGAGCCGGGTCGGCATCTCTACCCAACATCGCAATTGCCGGATCCCCGGGTAAAAGGTGGATCAGCATAAAGGCAACAATACTTACTATAATAAAAACCGGAATAGCTGCCATGATCCGCTTAAAAATATAAACTAAAATATTCATTGCTTTTCCGCCCCCCTAACGCTTAAACAATTACTCTTTTTAATAAATCAACTTCATTACCAAAAAGCTACTCCTGCCTATTAGAAATATCGCTGCTATTAGTTTTTGCCACATTCACATTGCCCCTATAACCCAGTTTTGCTGATATTTCAGCTGTGCACTCCAGCAGCATCTCCAGGAAATTATCTATACAATCAGTAGGCATGCGTTGGGATGGGCTCATAATTGCAATCGCCCCAACAACATCACCCTTGTAATCCCTGATTGGCGCTGCAACCGAAGAAATGCCAGGCACAGCTTCGCTTTCAGAGTAAGCATAGCCCAATTCTCTAATCCTGTACAGGGTTTCCCGTAAGACCTCAGGATCGGTAATCGTGTTCTCGGTAAATATCTGCAAGCAGGGATTATTGATTACTTTCTCCTGGACCGCCGCCGGCAGGAAAGCCAGCAGGGTCCTTGATAGCGCACCGGCATGGAGAGGCACACGTTCACCAACATTAATTGAGGCTTTTAAACTATCTCCGCTGTCAAAGCTGGCCAGGCACAAGGCTGTTTCTCCATCAAATATGCTCAAACTTGCGTTTTCTCCGGACTTTCGTGACAGTTTTTCCAGGGCAGATGAAGCTGCCTGGATTAGCCCTGTCCCCCGGGCAACCTGGTTTGCTACCTCAAAAAATTTCAGCCCTAAACGGTAAGTGCCCTTGCTTTCAGAGTAAGAAATGTAACCGCTATTTTGCAAGGTGTTAATTATTCGATAAACGGTTGGCATAGGAAAGCCGGTCACACTGCAGATCTCGGAGAGGCTCATTTCCGGCTTGGCTTCACTAAAGGCATTAATTATTATCAGAGCTTTTTCAACCGAACGGACAATTTGTACTTTTTTTGATTTTTTCAATGAATAAGCCCTTTCAGTCATGCTATTTTCACAATGCGAAATCTGGTTTTCACTTTTCTTATATTTAATATTGGCTGTTAATTGCAAATTTCCTGCTTAATCCCGAAAATAATTTGAAAATATTTTAGTTTGCAGGCTTGTTCGCTCAATTCACTATATTTTCAGCGTCCTATGTTTTAAGCTGGGCATCCGCTGCCTGAACTTTTCAAGCAAGCTCCAGTCAATTGGTGCCAGCCCATGGCCTGCGCCTTCCGAAGCCCTGGCAATCACTGTCCCCCAGGGATCTATGATCATGCTCGCACCAAAGCAGGTTTTATTGTCAGGATGCACGCCAAACTGGGCAGGAGCAACAATATAAACCTGGTTTTCCACGGCCCTGGCCCGAAGCAATACTTCCCAATGATCTTTCCCCGTGTATAGCGTGAAAGCAGCCGGCACAAATACCAACCTGGCCCCTTGATCTACAAGGGCCCTGAACAATTCAGGAAACCGAAGATCATAGCAAAGAGCAAACCCAAAAGGCCCCAGGTCAGTTTCCGCGACAATTATGTCCTGCCCGGCCTTGAAATTTTTCGATTCCATAATAGTTGCCTGTCCGGGCAAATTCACATCAAAAAGATGTATTTTCCGGTAAGAAGTAACGATCT
>Ga0207421_10002181_pt1 | contig 24549 bp, 18 predicted proteins | sample SodLakKL_010_SED_4_FD_187542 | JGI IMG/M metagenome (GOLD analysis project Ga0207421, IMG submission 187542) | Alkaline sediment microbial communities from Lake Tanatar, Kulunda Steppe, Russia - 8KL_010_SED (SPAdes) (version 2) | ecosystem: Environmental > Aquatic > Non-marine Saline and... | reverse complement strand
TCGCGCACGGTGGCGGAGGAGGGCGTGCTGATCGAGCCGATGCGCCTGGTGCAAGGCGGCCGTTTCCGCACCGAGGCGATGCTCGAACGCCTGACGCGGGGGCCGTATCCGGCGCGCAACCCGCAGCAGAACCTGGCCGACCTCCACGCCCAGGCGGCGGCCAACGCGCGCGGCGTCGAAGAGTTGCGCCGGCTGGTCGGGCAGTACGGCGCCGCGACCGTACGCGCCTACATGCGGCACGTGCAGGACAATGCCGCTCAGGCGGTCCGAACCGTGATCCGCCGCCTGCGCCCGGGCCACTTCTGCTACCCGATGGATAACGGCGGAGTGGTCTGCGTCGGCGTGGAGGTGGACCGCGAGCGCGAGTCCATACGCATCGACTTCAGCGGCACCACCGGCCAGCGCGAAGACAACTTCAATGCCCCCGCGGCGGTGGCCCGAGCGGCAGTGCTCTACGTGTTCCGGACGCTGATCGACGACGACATCCCGCTGAACGAAGGCTGCATGCGCCCGCTGGAGATCATCATGCCCGCCGACTGTATGCTCGACCCGAAGTCGCCGGCGGCGGTGGTGGCCGGCAACGTCGAGAGCTCGCAGGTGGTCACCGATGCCCTGTACGGCGCCCTCGGCGAGATGGCCGCCGCCCAGGGGACGATGAACAATCTCACCTTCGGCAATGACCGCTACCAGTACTACGAGACCGTCTGCGGCGGCTCCGGGGCGGGCCCCGGCTTTTCCGGTACTGATGCGGTGCAGACGCACATGACTAATTCCCGGCTGACCGACCCAGAGGTGCTCGAGGACCGCTTTCCGGTGCGGGTGGAGCACTTCGGCCTGCGCCGGGGCTCCGGCGGCGAGGGCCGCCACCGCGGCGGCGACGGGGTGATCCGGCGCCTGCGTTTCCTGGAGGACATGGAAGTGATCATCCTGGCCAACCGGCGCCGGGTGCCGCCATTCGGCCTGGCGGGAGGTGCCGCGGGCCAGTGCGGCCGCACGTCGATCGAGCGCGCCGACGGTTCGATCGAGCGCCTGGATTCCTGCGACCGACGGGCGGTCCGCGCCGGCGACTGCGTCGTCCTCGAGACACCCGGGGGCGGTGGGTTCGGCCCACCGTAGGGTGCCGTGAGGTGGAGCCGAGCCGTACCGCGTCGGACCCCGGATCGCGCCGCCCCGCGAACGCCCGGCGGGCTACGGGTTCCGCGCTTCAGGCCAGCGCTGGGGCACCCTTTCGATCTGGCTGATGTCGTAGCCGCGGTCGGCCAGCAGAGCGAGGATCCGCTGGTAGTCCGCCTCCGGGATCGAGGGTTCGCGAGCCATGATCCAGACATAGTCCCGCTTGCTGCGGCCGATCACCGTCTGCGTGTAGTCCTCGTCCAGATCGATGATCAGGAACTCGGCCTTGATCGGCCAGATGAACTGCATGCCCCACTCGGCATTGTTCTCGCTGCGTACGAACCCGCGGGGCGTGTAGCGCTTTTTCTCGCCGTCGAAGCCGTCCTTGCGGAAGGTGAACACGGTCGCGATGGTCCCGTCGGGGTTCAGGCTGTAGTTCTCGACGGCGTTGTGTGCCCCGCGTTCGAGGAAGGTGGGAATGTTGGCGATGACGTACCAGTCGCCCATGTACCTTTCCAGGTCCACATAATCGACGGTAGGCATCGGGGGGTTGCTGCTGCAGCCCGCGACAGCGGCGGTCAGGAAGGAGGCGAGGGCGAGGTTGCGGAGGGGCCTGTGGTTCATGGGGGTTACCGGGGAAGGGGGATGCAGGTGCGACTGTGGGAATCGCGCAAGATTCCATCCCAGGGCGCCTCGGCGTGATCGACCGCTTGCAATCGGGCGGTTCGCGGTGTTTTCGGGCCGCGTAGCGGAACCGATCACGATCCGTCCAGTCGATGAGAGGGGTGTGACCAGGGGGCGGTATGCAGACATTGGTCGATTGGGCGGAGCGGCGTTGGCTGCCGGACGCCGCGGTTCGCTTCGGCATACGGCAGCTGCTGCGGCAGCGGCTGCGTGATGTGGGGCGGGAGGTCGAGGCCGCGATGGAGCAGCGCCAGGCGCTGCTCCAGGCGATGCGGGCTGCGCCGGTCGCGCTGTCGACCGAAGTGGCCAACGAACAGCATTACGAGGTCCCGGCCGACTATTTCCGTCTTTGCCTGGGCGAGCACCTGAAGTATTCCTGTTGTCGCTGGGATGAGGATGTCGGTGACCTCGACGCTGCCGAGGCCCGGATGCTCCGTCTCTCCTGCGAGCGCGCCGGTCTCGCCGACGGGCAGCGCATTCTCGAACTGGGCTGTGGCTGGGGTTCGCTGTCGCTGTGGATGGCCGCGCACTATCCTGGCAGCGAGATCACGGCGGTCTCCAACTCGCATTCGCAGCGCGCCTTCATCGAGGCACGCCGCGACGAGCGTGGCCTCGGCAACCTGCGCGTGATCACCCGGGACATGAACCAGTTTGCCCCGGAACAACCCGGGTTCGACCGTATCGTATCCATCGAGATGTTCGAGCACATGCGCAACTGGGAGGAACTGCTGCGTCGCGCGTCGACCTGGCTGCGACCCGGCGGCAGGCTCTTCATGCACGTGTTCAGCCACCGCGAGCAAGCCTACTTCTTCGAGAGCGAGGGCGCGGGGAACTGGATGGGTCGTTACTTCTTCCGTGATGGCCTGATGCCCTCCGACGACCTGGCACGGCACTTCCAGGCGGATCTGCAGGTGATCCGGCAGTGGCGCGTCAACGGGCGGCACTACGAGCGGACCTGCAACGAGTGGCTGCGCCGCCAGGATGCGGCCCGCGAGGCGATCATGCCCCTGTTCGAGCAGACTTACGGCGCCGACGCGGGGCGGTGGTTCCAGCGCTGGCGCATGTTCTACATGGCCTGCGCCGAATTGTTCGGCTACCGTAATGGCAACGAGTGGTTCGTCTCCCACGTGCTGTTCCAGCGCCCCGAAGAGACCGGACCCGGGTGATCGTTTGGTGAACCTGCGTACGCGCGGGCGGGCCGGCGGGAAAGTCTTACAAACGGGGGCCTGAAAATGGAAGGATGGATTCGATGACACTTTTCATTATGGGACTGCTCGCGGCGATTGCGCTGATGAGTCTGGTCTGGATCTTCAGCGTGCCGCTTCGTGACGCAAGCCTGGTGGACCGCTTCTGGGGACTGGGTTTCATCGTCGTCGCATTCGTGTGGTGGCTGCTCTCTGGTACTCCGGCGACGGCCTGGGTCATGCTCGTGCCGGTGACCCTCTGGGGCCTGCGCCTCTCGGCGCACATCACCTGGCGCAACTGGGGTCATGGCGAGGATGCCCGTTACTCGGCGATGCGCGAGGATCGCTCCGACTACGCCTTCGCCGTGCGCAGCCTGTTCACGATCTTCTGGTTGCAGGGGGCACTGGTGGCGGTGATCGGGCTGCCGTTGCTGGCCAGCGTGCAGGGTGGTAGCCCGCTCTGGACCCTCGTCTGGCTGGGCTGGGCGGTCTGGCTGTTCGGCTTCGTGTACGAGTCGGTTGCCGACTGGCAGCTGGCCCGTTTCAAGCTCGACCCCGCAAACCGGGGCAAGGTGATGGATCGGGGTCTCTGGTCTTTCAGCCGGCACCCGAACTACTTCGGCGAGATCGTCCTCTGGCTCGGCTATGGCCTGATCGCGTTGGCGTTCGGCGGCTGGTGGGCCCTGCCGAGTGTTGCGCTGATGATCTTCCTGATCCTGCGGGTTTCCGGCGTCACGCTGCTGGACCAGCACCTGAGCGGGAGCCGGCCCGGTTATCGCGAATACGCGAAGCGCACCAACGCGTTGATCCCGGGGTCGCCCAAGGCTTGACCCCATCGCCCGGACGGGTCGGGCTTGCCGTTGGCGGCCAGCCCGGGCAGGATCGCATTGTCCGGCCCATGTCTTCAGGGCCGTGAAACGATACAATGCGCCGATGCCGAATCTGTCGATGCCCCTGAACCCGTTCTTTTTGGTGCCCCATGCCACCTGACGCTGCCAGCGCAAGCGGAGAGATCCTGCGCGCCATCGAACTCAAAGGGCGGATGATGCTGGTCTCGATCCTCCGCCTGCATACCGTTGATGCCGCGGAACTCGACGCCGCCCTGGGTGCCCGCATGGCAGAGGCGCCCGAATTGATGCGCGACATGCCGGTCGTGGTGGACCTGGAGGGGCTCGGCCCGATGCCGGTGCCGGACCTGCTGGTCGCGCTCGAGCACGTACGTCGGCACGGCTTCAAGCTGATCGGCATCCATCAGGGCGAAACCGCCACCGAACCATTGGCCGAGGCGAGCGGCCTGCCGTTGCTGGTGCTGGGCAGCAAGTCCGCGGCGGAGGCTTCTGCGCCGCGCGCGAAACCGGCGGAAGCCGCCCCGCCCGAGCCGCGCCAGGCGGCGGCGCCGGTTCCCGCGGTGCACACCCCGACGCGGGTCGTGAATCAGCCGGTGCGCTCGGGACAGCAGATCTACGCGCGGGGCGGCGACCTGATCGTGACCGGTGCCGTGTCGGCCGGGGCCGAGGTCCTTGCGGACGGCCACATCCACGTCTATGGCACGCTTCGCGGCCGGGCCCTCGCAGGGGTACGCGGCCTGGTTTCCGCCCACATCTTTTGCCGGCGCCTGGATGCGGAACTGGTGTCCATCGGCGGACACTACCGGATCGCCGAAGACATCCTCGACGGCGAGCGCGGGGAGAATCGCCTGGTCACCCTGTCCGGTGAAACCATTCACATTACGGAAATCTAGGCGATCGCAAGACGCCGTACTCAAGGAGATGCAGGCTTTATGGCACGCATTGTAGTGATTACCTCGGGCAAGGGCGGGGTTGGCAAAACGACCACGTCAGCCGCGATCGCAACCGGCCTTGCCCTGCAGGGGCGCAAGACGGCGGTCGTGGATTTCGACGTGGGCCTGCGCAATCTCGATCTGATCATGGGCTGCGAGCGCCGGGTGGTGTACGACTTCGTCAACGTGATCAATGGCGATGCCAATCTCCGCCAGGCACTGATCAAGGACAAGCGCACCGACAACCTCTTCATCCTCCCCGCGTCCCAGACGCGCGACAAGGAGGCGCTGACCACCGAAGGCGTGGAACGCGTGCTTGGCGAGCTTGCGAAGGAATTCGAGTTCGTGATCTGCGACAGCCCGGCGGGGATCGAGCGCGGTGCGCTGATGGCATCGTACTTTGCCGACGAGGCGATCGTCGTGACCAATCCGGAGGTCTCGAGCGTTCGGGACTCCGACCGCATGCTGGGCATTCTCGCCAGCAAGACGAAGAAGGCCGAGGAGGGCGGAGGGGCCATCCCGGCGACGCTGCTGCTGACCCGGTATTCGCCGGCACGGGTCGACAAGGGCGAGATGCTGAGCATCGAGGACGTACAGGACATCCTGTCGATCGACCTGCTTGGCGTGATCCCGGAATCCCAGGCGGTGCTGAATGCGTCGAACTCCGGTGTTCCGGTGGTACTCGATGAGGATTCGGACGCGGGCCAGGCCTACCTGGATGCCGTGGCACGGTTCCTGGGTGAGGAGCGTCCCTACCGCTTCACCACGCTAGAGAAAAAAGGCTTCTTCGGACGCCTGTTCGGGGGCTGACCGGCATGGGTATCTTCGACTACTTCCGCTCCCCGAAGACCCGGTCGGCGTCGCAGGCCAAGGAAAGGCTGCAGATCATCGTCGCCCGCGAACGCGCACACCGCTCGGGACCCGACTATCTCCCGGCGCTGCACCGCGAAATCCTGGCAGTGATCCGCAAATACGTGCACGTCGACGACGAGGCCGTACAGATGAACCTCGAGCGCGAGGGCGATTGCGAAGTCCTGGAATTGAACATCACCCTGCCGGAAAAGGACTGACCGACCGACCTTCCGGGCGCCGACAGCCTCTTCTGCCGTCTACCGGCGCAGGAAGCGCAGCCACGCCCAGATGTTGAGCAGGCTCATCAGCGATTGCGCGACGTAGGTGTAGGCGGCCGCCTTCAGGATGCGGTGCGCGTGCCGGTAATCGGTGTCGTGCAGGTAGCCGCCGTCGCGCAGGATGGGCATGGCCCGGCCGAAACTGGCGTCCAGTTCCGTGGGAAGGGTGACCAGGTGCACGATCGCGGCCAGTCCCATCGACAGCAGCCCGGCCAGCAGGAACAGCAGCCCGGGTGCCGGATGGCGGGTGATGATCGTGATCACCGGGATGGCCAGCATCATGAAGGCACCCAGACGTTGTCCGCCCGCCGCCCAGCGCACCAATTCGCCGCGCAGCTTGAGCGGCGTGTAACCCTCGGCATGCTGGATCGCGTGTCCGACTTCGTGCGCGGCCACGGTCACCGCGGTCAGCGAACGGCTGTGATAATTGCCCTCGGACAGGCGCACCGCCCGGGCCTCCGGGTCGTAGTGGTCGCCCTGTTCGGTGACCTCAACCGCGACGTCGTGCATGCCCCGCTGATTCAGCAGATGCCGTGCCAGTTCGCCGCCGGTACCCTGGTAGCGGTCGGCCGGCTGGCTGTACTTTTCCATGGTTCTGCGCACCCACCATCCCGGCCCGTAGGTGGCCAGGATGAGGAGGGGAATCAGGATGATCAGCAACCGTGCCATGGCGGTTAATCTAATCCATCCGCGTCAGGGTTTCCGTTTCCCGTCCCGTTGCCGCGTGATCGGAACCGATCAGGAATCGTCGCCCTCGTCGAAGTCGCCCTTGTGTTTCGGGTTGGTGCGCGCACGGGGATCCCGCGTGAAGGATTCCGGCTCCTCCGCAGCCTCCTTCCGCGCCTCGGCCTGCCGGTGGATCACCTGCAGATGCGCCGGGGGAGCCGAGCCCTTCTTGTCCTCGCCGAAATAGAGGGTCATGTGCGGGAAGGGGATCTCGATGCCGGCGGCGTCGAAATGGCGCTTCACCAGGCGGTTGTATTCGCGGCCGATCCCCCACTGCTCTCCCGGCAACGTCTTGATCCGGACGCGGACGTTCACCGAGCTGTCGGCCAGAGCGGTGACGCCGTGGACCTCGAGTTCCCCGACGATCTTCGGTCCGTGTTCCGGGTGGCCGCGCAGTTCCTCGAAGGCCTGGCGCAGGCGCACGATCACCTCGTCGGTGTCCTCCCGGTAGGCAACGCCGTATTCGCCGAGGTGATAGCCGAAGTCGCGGGTGAAATTCGACACCGTACCCACGGACGAGAAGGGGATCACGTGAAAGGTTCCCGAGAGGTCACGCAGGCCGAGCGAGCGGATGGTCATCTTCTCGACGGTGCCGGTGGTTCCGGCCACCTGCACCACGTCGCCGGTATTGATCGCGTTCTCCAGCTGGATGAAGACGCCGGTGATGATGTCCTGGACCAGGGTCTGCGCACCGAAGCCGATCGCCAATCCGAGGACACCGGCACCGGCGAGAAGCGGGCCGATGTTGATGCCGATCTCGGCCAGCACGACCATCGTGACCAGGACCACCAGCGCGATCGCGATTGCGTTGCGGAAGATGGTCAGCAGGGTCTTCTGTCGTGCGCTGGGCATGCCGAGGCCGGTATCCGGGCTCAGCTTGTGCTCGATCCAACTCGCCACGACCAGCCAGAACAGCGCCGCGATCCCGAGGATGATGACCACCGAGAGCACCTTCGCGAGGAGTCCCGCGCCGACGTCGGATGTCAGCCAGGCGCCGAGGTTGAACACGGCCCACGCGTCCGCGATCACCGCCAGCACGACCAGCAGGATCGCCACGCGCATCACCTTCAGCGAGGTCGGGATGTAGGCGTTCAGGCGCTCCTCGAGCATCGGGAAATTCCGACGGGTCTCGTCCGGAAGGTGAATCCGGCGGCTGATGACCTGCGTCAGCAGTGCACCCACGAAGAAACCCGCGATGATCGCGAGCAGGGTTTGGCCAGTGGCCGCGGCCATGAACGGCAGCGCATCCTCGGGGCGAGTGATGCTGACGACGGCCAGTGCAGCAAAGTAGAGGAGCGCTAGCCAGTGCCAGATGCGCCCGAGCGTGGTCAATGCGAAACGGGTGAACATCAGCCCGCTGCGCTCGCCCGCCTGCAGCAGCTGCTGCCGGACCCGGACCCGGTTCTGTAGAATGATGGCGACGGCGTAGCTGAAGGCGACGAGCATCACCAACAGGCCCACCGAGCGGCCGGCGGCGGTCGATACGTTGTAGTTCACGACCGGAACGATCAGCAGCAGACCGTAACCGATGAACCCGACCATCCGGCTGAGCCAGGCGTTCCAGTAGGCGGCCTCTTCGCCGGCCATCGGGAGAACGCGCAGGCCTTGGTAGCGGCTGGCGAAGAGCAGGCGCAGCACGGCCTTGGCGACTTCGATCAGCAGGAAGGCGTTCAGGAAGAGGGAATGCCGGATCTCCATCATGCCCGCGTCGCCCAGCACGAACAGGGCCAGCCCGTAGCCGGCGATCCAGGCCAGGACCACCACCAGCAGGTCGACGGCAGCCGCGAGCAGGACCGCAGGAACGGTGCGCAGCAGCAGCATCGTTTGGTTGGAGGCGAGAACCCAACGGTCCATCGCAGCGAACAGCGGCCGGGCGAGCCGGCGCAGCACCAGGAAAACGCCGACCGTCACGGCGATCAGGATGGCGAGGTCGAGCACGGCCAGCCCGAATACCGTCCAGTTTGCGTCCCTGAGGGTGTCGAACACCTCGCGCGCCATCTCGACCTGGCGGCGGATCTCGGCGACGCTCCCCTCGGCGGCCTGCTGCGTCAGCTGCGCGATCTGGCGCGGTAATGAGGCGACCGAGGGTTCTGCTTCCGGCGCTGCCACGGGCTCGTCGGGCCCCGCCGAGGGCAGGCCCCGCAGCCGCTCCAGCAAGCGCTCCCGCGCCTCGGGGTCCTCCAGCACCGAGATCAGGGCCTCGACGGTGTCGGCCTCGGTGGCACTGGCGGCGCCCACCGCGGCCGGGATGATCGCAAGGAGCAGCAGCCATGCGAGGAGTGGGCGGAAGACGTTTTTCAGTCCCTGGCGGGATCGTCTCGACACGGTGCTGCTCCAGGTTTGCGGTCTGGCACGGGCTCCGGGTTTGGTATCGGGAAGTCTTCCGGATCCGCCAAGCGGGCAGTCTAACGGCTCGCTGCCGGAGTTGGCCAGCCAGAGCCAGGGTGTCCTTCCCGGGAGAGGTCCAGCGGCTCCAGCCAGCCCGGTCCCAGCTGGGACATCTGCCGTTCGACCCAGCGCGCCCGGGCACGTACGGTCTCGCTGGGACGGGTGGGCGAATAGACCTTCGGGTTCGGCAGCACCGCGGCAAGCAGGGCCGCCTGCTCGCGGCTCAGTTCCCGGGCCGTGATGCCGAAGTGGTAGCGTGCCGCCGAATCGATGCCGAATACGCCCGGACCCCACTCGGCAAGGTTCAGGTAGACCTCCAGAATTCTCGCCTTCGGCCACAGCGCCTCGATGGCTACGGTGAAGCCGGCCTCCAGCAGCTTGCGCGCAAGACTGCGGCCGTGCCACAGGAACAGATTCTTCGCCGTCTGCTGGCTGATAGTGCTGGCGCCACGCAGGCGTCGGCCCTGCCGGTACTCGTTCACGGCTTCTTGCATGGATTGCCAGTCGAATCCGCCGTGCAGGGGAAAGCGCTGGTCTTCGGCCGCGATCACGGCCAGCGGCACATGTACCGGGAGCTCGTGCACCGGCTGCCAGTGCCGGCGCAGGGATGGCGCGATCGGGCCGGCGGCCTCGCTGAACATGTACATCGAGTACGGCGGGTTCACCCAGCGCAGCAGCAGCACAAGCAGCAGGGCCAAGACCAGTACCAGCGCCATGGTGAGCGCTGCGGCGCGCAGCATCCTGCGCAGCAGCGTCCTGCGCGGGGCGCGCGGCCCGCGGGTGCGTCTTGGGGAGCGGAATCGCCTCATCTGCCTATTCTGCCAGACAGCGCCCGCTAGCTTCGCTGCACTTCACAGGCATCCGGCGTCCTGATGATCACGGAGGCTTCGCATGAGCCTTACCCCGTAGGAGGCGAGCCCTCTCGCCGATCTGGCGCCGGAAAACCCATCGGCCAGAGGCTGGCCTCCTACGTCCACGCGCCTTGAAGCAGCACGAATCTGAACACGGGCGGAGCTTTCGTGATCATCAGGTCTGGTGCTGCCTGGATGCCCCTCGGTAAAAGAGTCGCCCGGGTATCGTCCGGACCATCAAATCCCACCCGGTCTGAACTAACTGCCGCGAAATCGGCCGAAACCGGGGTATGCACCAGGGCCTTCGGCCGGGAGTACGCCATGTCGGAAACGCAGTCCATACAGGCCGCCAGCGTCGATCCCGAGGAGGTTGCGCGGTATCAACGGCTGGCCGAGACCTGGTGGGACGAGGAGGGGCCGTTCTGGCCCCTGCATGTGCTGAACCGGCTGCGCACCGGCTGGATCGTCGAGCACCTGACCCGCGAACTGGAGCGGGACGGCGAAGCCGAGCGCCCGCTGGCGGGGCTCAGGATGCTGGACGTTGGCTGCGGCGGCGGCATCCTCTCGGAGAGCATGGCGCGACATGGGGCCGAGGTCCTTGGAATCGACGTGACGCCGCGCAACATCATCGTCGCGGGCAGTCATGCCGAGGGCAGCGGTCTTGCGGTGGAATACCGTCACGTGGCCTTGGAGGACCTCGCCGAGGACGGCTTCGACGTGGTCCTGAACATGGAGGTGATCGAGCACGTGGTCGACCCGCAGGCGTTTCTCCAGCGTTGCCTCGCGAAGGTACGGCCCGGCGGTTTCCTCGTCCTGGCGACCCTGAACCGGACCGTGGCGTCCTACATCGCGGGCATCATCGGCGCCGAGTACATCTTTCGGGTGCTGCCACGAGGCACCCATCAGTGGCGCCGGTTCGTCCGGCCCCGCGAACTGACCCGGCCGCTCGAGGCGGCCGATTGTCGCATCGTTGCCCGCTCCGGGGTTGCCGTCAACCCCATCAGCAGGCGGATGCGCCTGACGCGCTACGAAGGCGTCAACTACATGCTGATGGCGAATGTTCCTTCCGCCACCGGAACCTGACCAAGATTCCCCGACCCTGGAGAAGACCATGGACTATCTGCCATACCATTTCACCACGCCGACCGGGGATGCCATCTCCTTCGAATTCAGGCTGCACCCCGAGACCGGCTCCGCAACGCGAGTCCATCAGCTGCTGGATCGTATCCTGGAGGTCGTGAACCACGAGATCGCACTGCTGGGCGAAACCCGCAATGGTGACCTGCTGCAGGCCCTCGCCATGGCCATCGCAGTGCGCACGGAAATGATTCCCGCCAATCCCGAACTGACCCGGGGCCTGGCCCGCGACGTGCTGGAACAGGCGCTGCGTTCGCTGCAGACGGCCACGCACGACGCACCGACGGCTGGCCACGCCTGACGACGAGTGGGCCCTGCGGGTCAGATGGCCGCCGCGCCGATCCCTGCCAGCAGGGCAGCCCCGCGCGCGGCCTCCTCGTGTTCGGCGCGCAGCACCGGTACTCCGGTAATGCGCGCCCGCAGCGCGGTCCATTGCGGGTTCGCGGCGCCGCCACCGACGGTGGCGATCGCGGTCAAGGGGGCTGCGCCCAATGCCTGCAACCGCAGGTATCCGGCCGCTTCGATGCCTGCGATGCCCTCAAGCAGTCCCTGCAGGAACCGTGCATCGTCCGACGGGCGCGGCGTAAGGCGCGGCTGCAGTGCCGGATCGCTGACCGGGAACCGTTCTCCGGGTCGCAGCAGCGGGTAGTAATCCAGCCCCGTATCCCGGGCCGGGTCGATGTCCCGCGCCAGCGCCGCGATCTCGGCGGGCGTGAAATGGGCCGCGAGGATGGCGCCGCCGCTGTTCGAGGCCCCGCCGGCCAGCCAGCGGCCCAGCACGCGGTGGCTGTAGACGCCCGCGGCCGGATCGAACAGCGGCTGCTCCGACAATTGCTTCAGCACCAGCGTGCTGCCCAGGCTGGTGACGCCGGTCCCGGGCTGATCGACGCCGGTGGCCAGGAAGCCCGCGATCCCGTCGGTGGTGCCGGCGACGACCTGGCTCTCGCTGTGCAGTCCCGTCTCGTGCGCCACTGCTGCGGCGATCCGACCCAGGGGCGTTCCGGCCGGAACGATCTCCGGAAGCAGATCGGCGATCGGTCCCAGTTCCCGTAGCCACCAGTCGGGCCAGCGGGCCTGCATCGGGTCGTAACCGAGCTTCAGGGCGTTGTTCTCGTCGCCGCGATCGTGGCGGCCCTGCAGGCTGCCGCTGATCCATTCCGCCTGGTGCAGTACCCGGGCGGCGCCCTTCAGCCGGCCCTGGCGGCGCAGCCAGAGCAGCTTGGCCGCCGACGACGACGCTCCGTGGGCTCCACTGGACGGCGGCGCAATCCCGCGCAGGTACTCGCCTTCGTCCACCGCCCGGGCGTCGTTGTACAGCAGCGCTGGCCCGAGCGGGTCGCCGGCGCCATCCACCGCGAGCAGCGTCGCGGAGGTGCCGTCTACGGCGATCGCCACGGGCGCGTCGGGCAGGCGCCGTGCGGCCTGCCGGAGCAGGTCGCTTACGGCCGCCCACCAGACCTTGGGATCATCGGGTCCGCCGGGTTCTTCGTTCCGGGAGCCCACCGGCCATGCCCGGCGAAGGGCGCCCACGGAGGTCCCGGCGGCGTCCACGATCTCGGCGCGGACGCCCGAGGTCCCGAGGTCGATCCCGATGCAATGCCGGATCAAAGGGGATCCGCTCGCCGATTCGGGCGGCGCGGCTCAGGAACGCGTCGGCGGGGGCAGGTTGACCGGCGTGCTGGGGCTCCATCCCTCGGCCCGGTGCTCCGCCACGACCTGGGTGTACACGCCTCCACGCACGTTGAAATCGGCGGTCAGGCGCATGAAGCGCGGCTGCAGAGCCGCCACCAGATCGTCGAGGATGCGGTTGGTCACCGCCTCGTGATAGGCGCCCTGGTCGCGGTAGGACCAGATGTAGTTCTTCAGCGACTTCAGTTCCACGCAGGCGGCCTCGGGCACGTACTGCAGGTGCAACTCCGCGAAATCAGGCTGACCGGTGGCCGGGCAGAGGCAGGTGAACTCCGGGATGCGGATATAAATGGTGAAGTCCCGCTCCGGCTGGGGATTGGGAAAGCTGTCCAGGGTCTTGCTGGGTTGGCTGGGCATCGGGGATCCTTGTCGTCCGCAGTTTTCTGGCGCCTGGCAACAAGCCGGGCCGAACCATGTAAGATTCTACCCGTTGTCCCCATCGGACCTCCTACACCCGTGCGACTTGCCCGTATAAAACTGGCCGGCTTCAAGTCCTTCGTCGACCCGACCCTGCTCGTGCTGCCCGGCAACCGGGTCGGTATCGTTGGGCCGAACGGCTGTGGCAAGTCCAACACCATCGACGCGGTGCGCTGGGTGATGGGCGAGTCCTCGGCCAAGCACCTGCGCGGCGATTCGGGCGAGGACGTGATCTTCAACGGCTCGGCCTCGCGCAAGCCGGTGGGCCAGGCGAGCATCGAACTCTTCTTCGACAACAGCGAGGGACGCCTGGGCGGCGAGTACAGCAGCTATGCCGAGATCTCGGTGCGCCGCGCCCTGACCCGGGACGGCCAGTCGAAGTACTACCTGAACGGCCTGCGCGCGCGCAAGCGCGACGTCACCGACATCTTCCTCGGCACCGGCCTGGGACCGCGCAGCTACGCGATCATCGAGCAGGGCATGATCTCGCGCCTGATCGAGGCCCGCCCGGAGGAACTGCGCGTCTACCTAGAGGAGGCGGCGGGCATCTCCAAGTACAAGGAGCGCCGGCGCGAGACCGAAAACCGCATCCGCCACACGCGCGAGAACCTGGAGCGGCTGGACGACGTGCGCGAGGAAGTGGACCGTCAGGCGGCCAAGCTCACCCGCCAGGCCGAGGTCGCCGAGCGCTACCAGGACCTGGCCGCGACCCGGCGCCAGCGGCGTGCGGAACTGCTGCTGCTGCGCCTGCGCGGGCAGGAGGAACGGCTGGCCCGTGAGAATCAGGAACTCATGGCGGCGGAGACCGCGCTGGCCGGTCTGCAGACCCAGGGCCGCAGGAGGGAGACCGAGGCGGAGCAGCAGCGGGTGCTGCGGGCCGATCTCGAACGGGATCTGCAGACCGCGCAGGCGCAGTTCTACGACGTGTCGGCCGCGGTGTCGCGGCTGGAACAGTCCATCCGCCACGCCGAGGACGAACTCCAGCGCGAGGCGCGGGAACGGACCCAGTTGGATGCCCGGATCCGGGACTCGGAGCAGGCCCTGGCCGCCGCTATGCACCGGGTCGAATCCGCGCAGACGGCGATTTCGACCCACGAACTGGACCATGAGGCGGCTGCGGAGGCGCTCGAACAGGCGGAGCGCGCTGCAGAGACCGCGGAACAGGCGCTGCACGCGGCGCGCGAGGCCCGTTCTTCCTGGCACCAGGCGATGGCCGAGCCTCAGCAGGCCGCCCAGCTTGCCCGGACCCGGATGGACCACGCCGATCAGTTGCTGCAGCGGGCACGGCAGCGGCGCGAGCGCCTGCTGGAGGAGCAGGGCCGGTTGCCGCAGGAGGATGGCGGGGACGCCCTGCGGCTTGCCGAGGACGAACTCGCCGCGGCCGGGCGCAGCCACGCTGCCCTGCAGCAGCGCCGCGAAACGTTGCGCGACGATCTGGCGGCGCAGCGGCGGGATTTGCAGGCCGAGCAGGATGCCGCCCATGCCCTGGAGCGCAAGGCCCGCGAGATCGCCGGACAACTGTCGTCGCTGAAGATCCTTCCTGGCATGGACCAGGACGAGGACCGCAGCCGTTTCGAGCACTGGGCCAGGGAGCAGGGGATCGACCCCAACCAGCGCGTTGCCGCACAGATCGATGTCGATCCGGGCTGGGAGGCCGCGGTCGAGGTGGTGCTGGGACAGTGGTTCGAGGCGGTGCTGATGTCCCTGTCCGAGATGCCCGCGAGCCTGCCCGGTGCGGCATTCCGAGCGCTGGACCCGGTCCCCGATGGCAGTGTCTTTGCCGAGGACTCGCTGGCCGCGCGGGTCCGTGGCCCGGATGCGCTGCGGGCGCATCTCGCCTCGGTGCACTGCGTGGATACGGCGGCCCAGGCGCACGAGCGTCTGCGCTCGTGTGCGCCCGGCGAAAGCGTGGTCACCCGCGACGGGACCTGGGTGGGTCCGGGCTGGCTGTGCCACCGCACGCAGGATCGGCAGGTCCAGGGCGTGATCGAGCGCCTGCGTCTGGAGCGGGCGCTGGAGCAGGAGGCGGTCGAGCTAGGGGCCCGCGGCGAGGAGTCCGCGTCCGGGCTGGAGGCGCGCCGGGAGGCCATCCACCGGATTGAGGGCGAACTCGAGCAGGTTGAGGCGGGGTTGCGCGAGAGCCAGCGCGAGGTCGCCGGTCGCGAGGCACAACTCCAGCGGCTGCGCGATCGTGCCCAGCAGGCGGACGAGCGGCGCCAGCGCCTGTCCCAGGAAATCGGGGAACTGGAAGAGGAGATCGCACGGGCCTCCGAGCAACGGGATGCCGCGCTTGCGGAGCGGAACGAGGCCCTGGCGCATCTCGAAGGGCTGGACCGCGACAAGGCGGCACTGGACCAGGATAACCAGTTGGCGCAGGAGCGTCAGCAGGCCGCGCGCGCAGTAGTCCAGCAGGCGCGCGAAAAGGCCTCGGCCGCGCGTCTCGCGCTGCAGGAGGCGAGGCACCAGGTGGCCCTGGAGCAAGGACACCGCGAGCGACTCGAGCAGCAGACGGCGCAGGATCGGGAACGCCTGGCGCGGCTCGAAGAGGCGCGCACCGGGCGACTCGCGCCGCTGGACGGCTGGCGCCAGGAGTTGCAGGAGAAGCTCGCACAACGGCAGGCGTCGGAGATCGGGTTGACCGCGGCACGGTCGGCACTGGAGGATTGCGACACGCTGCTCCGGGATCTGGCCGGGGAACTGCGGACGCTGGGCGAACAGATCGAGGCGGGCCGCGGTGCCTGCGAGGAACGCCGCCTGGGTCTGCGCGAACTCCGGGTTCAGGAAGAACAGCTTGCCGCGCAGCTGCAGGAGAGTGGCCTGGATCCGGAGGCCCTCGCGGCGGAACTTCCGGACACGGCCGATCTCCCGTCCTGGGAAGAGGCGATCGCGACCCTGGACCGGAAGATCGAACGCCTGGGTCCCATCAACCTCGCCGCCATCGAGGAGGCGCGCAGCCTGGTCGAGCGCAGTCAGTACCTCAGGGAACAGCACGATGACCTGATCACGGCGCTGGAGACGCTGGAGCAGGCCATGCACAAGATCGATCGGGAAACCCGCGCCATGTTCCGGGCGACCTACGACAAGGTCAACGAGGGCCTCGGACAGAAGTTCCGGCGCCTGTTCGGCGGCGGCGAGGCGCGCCTGGAACTGACCGGCGACGATCTGCTGGACACCGGAGTCGCCATCATGGCGCGGCCTCCGGGCAAGCGCCTCTCGACCATCCACCTGATGTCGGGTGGCGAAAAGGCGCTGACGGCGGCGGCGCTGGTGTTCGCGATCTTCGAACTGAATCCCGCGCCCTTCTGCATGCTCGACGAGGTCGATGCGCCGCTGGACGAGGCGAACGTCGGCCGCTTCTGTGCGCTATTGCAGGAAATGTCGGAACGCATCCAGTTCATCTTCATCACACACAACAAGACGACCATGGCCATGGCGGAGCAGTTGATCGGCGTTACCATGCACGAACCCGGCGTGTCGCGCCTGGTCAGCGTGGACATCGATGCCGCGGTGGAACTGGCGGAAGCCTGACGGAACGCGAGAGGTTTTTTTCTGTGGATTGGTTGCGTATCAGCCTATTGATTCTGGGAGTGCTCCTGGTGGCCGGTATCTGGGTCGCGCACCGGGTGCGCGAGCGCGGACGGCGCGAAGCCAGGATGCGCGAGATGGACGACTGGGCCGACGATGTGGGTGTGCACATCCGCGCACACCGGGACGATCACGAAATCGAGCCGGCGCTTGGCGGGATCACGACGGAACTGGATCAGCTGCTCGAGGCCGACGATCGTGGCGTCTCCCGGCCCCCCGAGAAGGCCGGCCGAGAGCCGGACAGGCGCCCGTCGGTCCCGCGCGGCAAGGCTGAACCGGAATTACCGGAATTCAAGACCAAGCCCGGGCGGGAGCCGAAGCGCGAAGCGAGCCCCGAATCCAAGCTCGAATCCAGGCCCGAATCGAGGCAGGAACACGAACCGCAGCCCCGGGCTCAATCGAAGCCAGTGCCGACACCAGCGGCGGAGACGGATTCCTGGCAACAGGTGCTCAGGAAGCCCGCGTCGGTGCTGTCCGGACTGAGGGAACGCGTCGGCCGTCTCAGGGACCCCGAGCCTGCCGGGCCCGTTGCCGGCGGCGGCGCGGCCGAGCAGCGGCAGCCGCCCCCGGCCAAGACCGCCACGGCCGAGCGTTTCGAGGATGTGTCGGAGCCACGGGTGGTCGGGCGCAATCCCCTGGCCCGCGGCCCGAGCAAGGACAAGATCCTCGTCCTGCACGTGGTCGCGCCGAGAAACCGGCCGTTCACCGGGGTCGCGCTGGGCGCGGCGCTGCGGCGGGCCGGCCTGAAGCTTGGCGAGATGTCGATCTATCACTACCACGAGGAGGGCGCTGCCGACCGGGAACCCTTGTTCAGCGTGGCGAACATGGTCGCACCGGGTACGCTCACCGACGAGAACCTGTCCGACATGATGACCCCGGGCATCACCCTGTTCCTGCAGGTGCACCTCTGTGACCGCCCGCAGCGGGCCTTCGAGGTCCTGCTGGAGACCAGCCACGTGCTGGCCCGCGATCTGGGCGGGCGGATCATGGACGCACAGCAGTCCACCGCGACCAACCAGACCCTGGCCCACATGCGCGAGGACATGAACCAGTGGATTCTGCGCCACCGCCCGGAGCTGCTGCGCAGAAAGGCCAGCCGGTGACCGCAGGGGGCCGCGCGACGGACACCGCCCGCAGGGCCGCCGAGCTTCGTGAACGGATCGCCTACCACGACCACCGCTATTACGTGCTGGACGACCCGGAGATCAGCGACGCCGAATACGACGAACTGCTGGCCGAACTGCAGCGGATCGAGGCGGAACACCCGGAACTCGTCGTGCCGGAGTCGCCCACCCAGCGGGTCGGCGGCGCCCCCGCAGCCAGCTTCGCGCCGGTCCGGCACCGGCTGCCGATGCTGTCGCTCAACAACGGCTTCGCCGAGGAAGATCTGCGAGCCTTCGACCGCCGTGCCCGCGAGCGTCTGGGACGCGAGGCCGCCGCGATCACCTACATGGCTGAGCCCAAGCTCGACGGCCTGGCGATCAGCCTGTTCTATCGGGACGGCAGACTGGCCCAGGCAGCGACCCGCGGCGACGGCGAGACCGGCGAGGACGTGACCGGCAATGTGCGCACGGTGCGTGCCATTCCGCTGTCACTGAAGGGCGCGGGCTGGCCCGATGCGTTCGAGGTGCGCGGCGAGGTCTTCATGCGCCGCGCCGATTTCGAACGCCTGAACGAGGGGCTGCACGAGGCCGGCCAGCGCGGCTTCATGAACCCGCGCAACGCGGCCGCCGGCAGTCTCCGCCAGCTCGACCCCGCCGTGACCGCAGGCCGTCCGCTCAGCTTCTTCGCCTATGGACCCGGCTGGGTTCCCGAGGACTTCTCCCTGCCCACGAGGCAGTCGGCGGTACTCGACTGGTTCGCGGACATGGGCATCCCGGTGTGCCCGGAACGCAGCTGCGTCCGCGGGACCGAGGGCGCGCTGGCGTATTACCGCGGGATGGCCGAGCGGCGCGGCGAGCTCCCCTATGACATCGACGGCGTGGTGTTCAAGGTCGATGACCGTGCCGACCAACAGCGCATGGGCTTCGTCGCCCGCGCGCCGCGCTGGGCCATCGCCTACAAGTTTCCCGCCGAGGAGCGCACCACCCGGCTCCTGTCCGTCGACTTCCAGGTCGGCCGCACCGGCGCGCTGACCCCGGTGGCGCGCCTGGAGCCGGTCCTGGTGGGCGGGGTGATGGTCAGCAATGCCACCCTGCACAACATGGACGAGGTCGCGCGCAAGGACATCCGGATCGGGGACCGGGTGGTCGTTCGCCGTGCCGGCGACGTGATTCCGGAGGTCGTCGGCCGGGCCGGGGGCGAGCGTGAGCCCGACACGAGGGAGATCGTTCTGCCCGACGCCTGCCCCGAGTGTGCATCCGCGATCGAGCAGGAGGAGGGCAAGGCCGCGGTCCGGTGCACCGGCGGCCTGGTCTGCCCGGCACAACGGCGCGAGGCGCTGCGGCACTTCGTCTCGCGCAAGGCGCTGGACATCGAGGGCTTCGGGGACAAGCTGATCGAACAGCTGGTGCGCGCGGGGGCCGTGAGCAATCCTGCCGAACTCTTTTCGCTGGACGCCCAGCGTCTGCAGGATTTCGAGCGCGTCGGCCCGAAGTCGGCGCAGAATCTGGAGGAGGCGCTGGCGCAGGCCCGCGAGACCACGCTGGCGCGGTTCGTCTATGCGCTCGGCATCCGCGAGGTGGGGGAGGTCACCGCGCGTGCGCTGGCCGGGCACTTCGGTACCCTGGAGGCGCTGATGCAGGCCTCGGTGGAGGAGCTGGAGGCGATTCGTGACGTGGGTCCGGTGGTGGCTCGGCATGTATCGAATTTCTTTGCCGAGCCGCATAACCGGGAGGTGATCGACGCCCTGCGCCGCGCCGGCGTGCACTGGCCCGAGACCCGGCCCGCCGCCGAACGGCCCCAACCGCTCGCGGGGCGGACCTACGTGCTGACCGGCAGCCTGGAAGGCATGCCCCGCGAGGAAGCCAGTGCGCGGCTGCAGGCCCTCGGCGCGAAGGTCACCGGCAGCGTTTCTGGCAACACCACCGCGGTGATCGCCGGTGAGAATCCCGGCTCCAAGCTCGCCAAGGCCGAGAAACTCGGCATCCCGGTTCTCGACGCGGCCGCCCTGGAAGAACTGCTCCACTCCCCGTAGGAGCGGCTTCCAGCCGCGATCCGATAGCGCCAAGCCCCCAATCAGGCGAACAGCTTGCGCCGGAAGAACTCGGGTGTCGCCGCCGCCGCACGTTGGATCGCGGCGTTGTAATAATCGGTATCGAAGGGAAGCGCCTCTGCGGCTTCTTCGCGATGGAAATTCACTGTCGCGTCCTTGGCGGCAATGCTGGCGGTCCACCACCCGGACGGGTAACTCGCCTGCGGGAAGTGCAGGGTCAGCACATCGAGGAAGCCTGCCTGGCGCAGGCTGTCGTGCATCGGCCGGATGATGCTGTCGGTATGCAGCAGCGGCGACTCACTCTGCTGCACGAGCAGGCCGTCGCGGCCCAGCGCCCGCAGACAATCTTTGTAGAAAGCGGTGGAGAACAGGCCCTCGGCCGGACCTACCGGGTCGGTCGAGTCGATGATGATCACGTCGATGGAACCGGGTTCCGCGTTCTTCACATGGGCGATGCCGTCGTCGAACAGCAGGTTCGCGCGCGGGTCGCCGTTCGACTCGCACAAGCGCGGGAAATATTGCTCGGAGAGGCGGGTCACCCGCTCGTCGATGTCCACCTGGGTGGCGTGCTGCACGCAGTCGTGCTTCAGCACCTCGCGCAGCGTGCCGCAGTCGCCGCCGCCGATGATCAGCACGTTGCGCGGGTTCGGGTGCGCGAACAACACCGGGTGGGACATCATCTCGTGGTAGATGAAGTTGTCGCGGTCGGTGAGCATCACGCAGCCGTCGATCACCATCAGCTTGCCGAAACCCACGGTGTCGTAGATCTCGATCTTCTGGAACGGCGTCTGCTCCTCGTGCAGTTTGCCCTTGATGCGCAGGGAAAAGGCCATGTCCATGTGGGGTTCGCTGAACCAGTTCTCGTCGAGCGTCATGATCATCGGGCTCCAAGCCGTGTGCAGTGGGCGGTATGATAGCGATCATCAGGTGCAGCCGCACCGATCACAGGCAAACCCCCGGTTTGCCGTCCGGACCGAGAGCGGTAATGGGATGAGCACAGTCGAATGGAGTCTGGAGGACGCGCGTCGCGCCTACAGCGTCGAGCACTGGAACGGCGGCTTCTTCCACATCAACGAAGCGGGGCATGTGGTGATGCGCAGGCCCGACTGGCCCGACCATCCCGGGGTGGACCTGTTCGAACTCGCGCAGCGGCTGCGGCAGGAGCACATCGGGCCACCGGTGCTGGTGCGGTTCCAGGACGTCCTCGGCTCGCGCGTGCAGCGGCTGACGCAGGCCTTTGCCGAGGCCGCGGCGGAACTCGACTACACGGGCAGCTACACCGCGATCTACCCGATCAAGGTCAACCAGCAGCGCTCGGTGATCCAGCGCATCCTCGGCGAACCCGGTGCGCGCGTTGGTCTCGAGGCAGGTTCCAAACCCGAATTGATGGCGGTGTTGGCGCTGGCGCCGGCGGGTTCGGTGATCATCTGCAACGGCTATAAGGATCGCGAGTATGTGCGTCTCGCCCTGATCGGACGGCGTCTCGGGCACCGGGTCTACATCGTGGTGGAAAAGCCGTCTGAACTGGAGGAGGTGATCCGCCAGTCGCGCGATATGGGCGTCCTCCCGTTGCTCGGCCTGCGCGTACGGCTGGCGTCGATCGGCAAGGGCAAGTGGCAGAACACCGGCGGTGAGAAGGCCAAGTTCGGCCTCTCCGCGGCGGACGTGCTGCACCTGCTCGAGCGGTTGCGCGGCGTCGACTGGCTGGAGCACCTGCAGTTGCTGCACTTCCACATGGGCTCGCAGATCGCCAACATCCGGGACATTCAGGCCGGCATGGGCGAGGCCGCACAGTACTTCGCGGCGCTGAACGACGCCGGCGCGAATCTGCAGGTGGTCGACGTCGGCGGTGGACTGGGCGTGGACTACGAGGGCTCGCGCTCGCGCAACGACTGTTCGATGAACTACTCCGTCGAGGAGTACGCGATGAACATCCTGCGCCCGCTGGCGCAGATCTGCCGCGACCAGCACCGCATGATGCCGGAGATCTTCACCGAATCGGGTCGGGCGATGACCGCACACCACGCAGTGCTGATCACCAACGTGATCGACAGCGAGGCGGCGCCCGGCACCTCCGAACCCCCGCCGGCAGAACCCGGCGAACCGACCGTGCTCGCCGGCATGCGCGCGTTGCTCGACGGCGACCCGCGCCCGGCCTCGGAGATTTACCACGACGCGGTCTACGGCTTCACCGAATCCCAGGCACGATTCGCCCGCGGGCTGATGTCGCTCGCCGACCGGGCCCGCGCCGAGGAACTGTACTTCGTGATCTGCCAGCGTCTGCTGGCGCAGTCCGGCAGCAGCCTGCCGATGGAGATTCGCGCGGAACTGGTGGAGAAACTCGCGGACAAGGTCTTCTGCAATTTCTCGGTGTTCCAGTCGATCCCGGACGCCTGGGCCATCGACCAGATCTTTCCGGTCCTGCCGCTGCACCGGCTGGATGAACCGCCTGCCCGGCGCGCCGTGCTGCAGGACCTGACCTGCGATTCCGACGGGCGTGTCGACCGCTACGTCGAGGCCGAGAGCACCAGCAGCACCCTGGCGCTGCATCCCCGGCGCGAAGGCGAGGATTACTTCCTGGGCATCTTCCTGGTCGGCGCCTACCAGGAGATCCTCGGCGACCTGCACAACCTGTTCGGCGACACCGATTCCATCAACGTGGAACTGACCGAGGACGGCGGCTACAAGCTGGTCGAGCCCGAGCGCGGCGATACCGTCGACGAACTGCTGCGCTACGTGCACTTCGAGCCGGACACGCTGCGCCGCGCCTACCGCGACAAGATCTACGCGATCGGCCTGCGCGGTGCCGATGCGGGCGCGCTCCTCGCCGAACTGGAACACGGACTGACCGGCTACACCTACCTCGAGGACTGAGCCCGCTCTTGCGCACCCCTCCCGGGCCGCCTATCGCGGCTGGAAGCCGCTCCTACGCTCATCCGCACCTCGTAGGAGCGACCTCTGGTCGCGATTGCCCGCGCTGGATCGCGGCTGGCAGCCGCTCCTACGTCACGCTGCGTGGACTTGCCGTGCCGCAAGCCGCAAAGGGGCCGATCAGCAGCGCACACTGCAAAAGGGTATAATCCGCGACCCTTTCTCCGCCGAGCCCGTCCCGAATGACCGCGAAACTGCGCAACATCGCCATCATCGCCCACGTCGATCATGGCAAAACCACCCTTGTCGACCAGCTCCTGCGCCAGTCCGGCACGCTGGACGCCCGCACCGAGCAGGGCGAGCGCCTGATGGATTCCAACGCCATCGAGAAGGAACGCGGCATCACGATCCTGGCCAAGAACACGGCCATCCGCTGGCGCGACTACCGCATCAACATCGTGGACACGCCGGGACACGCCGACTTCGGCGGCGAGGTGGAACGCGTGCTGTCGATGGTGGACTCGGTGCTGCTGCTGGTCGACGCGGTCGACGGCCCGATGCCGCAGACCCGTTTCGTCACCTCCAAGGCCTTCGCGATGGGCTTCAAGCCGATCGTCGTGATCAACAAGATCGACCGGCCCGGCGCCCGCCCGAACTGGGTCGTCGACCAGGTTTTCGACCTGTTCGACCGCCTCGGCGCGACCGACGAGCAGCTCGATTTCCCGATCGTCTACGCCTCGGCGCTGCAGGGCTACGCGGGCCTGGAGCCCGACGTGCGCGAGGGCGACATGACCTGCCTGTTCCAGACCATCCTCGATCGCGTGTCGGCGCCCGAGGTGGACGAGAACGGCCCGTTCCAGATGCAGGTGTCGTCGCTGGACTACAACAGCTTCCAGGGCCTGATCGGCATCGGCCGCATCTCGCGCGGAAAAATCCGGAGCAACAGCCCGGTCAAGGTGGTCGACCGCGTGGGTCACGTGCGCAACGGCCGCGTGCTGCAGATCATGGGCTTCCATGGCCTGCATCGGATCGAGGTTCCCGAGGCCTCCGCCGGCGACATCATCACCTTCACCGGCATGGACGAACTGTATATTTCCGACACGCTTTGCGATCCGGCGAAGGTCGAGGCGTTGCCGCCGCTGAACGTCGACGAGCCGACGGTCAGCATGACCTTCCAGGTCAACACCTCGCCGTTCGCGGGCCGGGAGGGCAAGTACGTGACGTCCCGCGTCCTGCGTGAACGTCTGTTCGAGGAACTCAAGCACAACGTCGCGCTGCGCGTGGAGGAGACCGCCGACGCCGACAAGTTCAAGGTCTCCGGGCGCGGCGAGCTGCACCTGGGCATCCTGATCGAGAACATGCGTCGCGAGGGTTACGAACTCGGGGTCTCGCGCCCGGAGGTGGTGCTGCGTGAACTCGAGGGGCAGGCCTGCGAACCCTTCGAACGCGTGGCGGTGGACATCGAGGAAGCGCACCAGGGCACGGTGATGGAAGCCCTCGGCATGCGCCGCGGCGAACTGCAGGACATGGTCCCCGATGGCAAGGGTCGGGTGCGGCTGGACTACATCATGCCCTCGCGCGGCCTGATCGGCTTTCAGACCGAGTTCCTGACCTCGACTTCGGGCACCGGCATCATCCACCACGTCTTCGAGCACTACGCCCCGTTCAAGACCGGTGCGATCGGCGCGCGCCCCAACGGCGTGCTGATCGCCAACGGTATGGGCAAGGCGCTGGGGTATGCCCTGTTCAACCTGCAGGAGCGCGGCAAGCTGTTCATCGGCCCGGGCGAAGAGGTCTACGAGGGCATGGTCATCGGCATCCACTCGCGCGACAACGACCT
>Ga0207421_10002178_pt1 | contig 24562 bp, 31 predicted proteins | sample SodLakKL_010_SED_4_FD_187542 | JGI IMG/M metagenome (GOLD analysis project Ga0207421, IMG submission 187542) | Alkaline sediment microbial communities from Lake Tanatar, Kulunda Steppe, Russia - 8KL_010_SED (SPAdes) (version 2) | ecosystem: Environmental > Aquatic > Non-marine Saline and... | reverse complement strand
CCGCTGTTGGTTGCCTTGACGATACTCTCACAGAGTGTGACTTCCCGTCCAAACTGGGCGTTGAGTCGCCAGCTATCGTCCAACACGTCTTCGTGAAGTGAGTTGTGGACCTTGGGGTGGACCAGCAGTGGCGCCCGTGTACGGTTCGCCACTTCTAGGACCGGCTGTAGTTCGGTATGGTGTATTTCGACGCCGTCGACGTTCGTCTGTATCATCCCACCGTTGTGCCCCAGATCGATACACCGTTCTAATTCAGCGGCTGCCTCCTCACCCCCCGCAGCGACCGGCACGGCGGCGAGGCTGTATATGTTGTCGTGTGTCAGGGCGAGATCCAGCATAGCGTCGTTCTCGTTACGGACCCGGCCGAGGTCGTCGCTCGTAATGACGTCTTCCTGGGAGAGAACGGCCCCGTCGACGCCAGCACTCCGGTATCGTTCGTTCAGAGCGTCGATATCGTCGTGTATTCTCCGGCCTTCTTGCTCTGCGATGTAGTCGTGTACCTCCTCGTTTTCGGGTTGTCCAAGTGGGAAAAAGTGGGCCCCGAAATCGATTATCCGTGTTTCGTTCGCGCTCTTATCCACTTTCATATATGATGTGCTCTTTTCATTGCCATCACTTAACACCGTGAGTCTCGGGCCGGACTGGAATATCGATTTCCCGTCGTTCGAGCTCGTTCAGGTAGCCGACCGGTGTAACGGACACTACTGCCGAGGGGAACGACGAAAAGGTCACCCTTCGGCTCCCGGAGGGACTTCTCGCGGACCTCGACGAACAGTGGCACAACTCGCGGTCGGAGTTCATGCGCGAAGCCTTACGAGACGCAGTGTACGGAACACGGCTCTCGAAGCGGGCGCTCGAAGACCTACTGGAGAGCGAACGACAGTTCGAGGAGGGCGAGACGGTGAGTGTAGAGGAAGCCCGAGACCGATTCGGTACGGATGAGTGAGGTATGGACGTGGGAGCTATCCGGCTGAGCGGCCGACGGACTCGGCTCCCTCGACGACGAAACCCAACAGCGAGTTCTCGACAAGTTCGATGACGTGGTCTCGGACGAGTACCGCGAGCCACCGGACTTCGCCAAGCCGCTGACCGGCGCGAAACCGTGGCAGTCGTTACGGGTCGGTGACTACCGGGCCGTCGTGCGATTCCACCGTGAAACACGAGTGGTGCAGGTCGGCGCGGTCGGGCACCGGTCGTCTATTCACGACGAGTTTCCCTGAAGTGGAGCGTCTCGGGATACGATAGATTCACCGCGATTCGCGTTGCTCGACCTTGTTCAAGTAGATGAAATCCATGGGACGAATCACAGAAAACATCTACCGTGGGTAATAGTGGGCAACGCTTATTCAGCAGTAGGTCCAAGTCGGTAACATGGTGAAAGTAGATGCTCGGGACCTCCGAACGAACGAGACCGATGACCGAGGGCGAATCTATCTGGGGACAGAGTATGCGAACAAGCGTGTAACAGTCGCCGTCGTCGAGGTGGAATCTGGCCACCCAGACGAGGACGAACTGGCTGCTGCGTACCGCGAGGCTTCTGAGAGTGCGGAAGAGCTTGCAGAAGAGTGGGACGACGCGTCGGACGAGGCGTGGAGCGGACTGGATAAATGAGCGAAGGCTCGAAAATCCGTCGTGGCGACGTCGTTATCGTTCGGCTCGACCCTGCGGAAGGGCACGAGATGAAGAAAACTCGTCCTGCAGTAGTCGTCCAGAACGACGTTGGGAACAAAAACGCCAGTACGACTATCGTCGCACCTGCGACGGGGACATATCGAGGCTATCCGTTCGAGGTTCTCGTCGAAGCAGCGGAGTCGCCGTTCGAGAAAGATTCCTCGATTCGCCTCGACCAGATTCGCGTCGTCTCCATCGAAAAACGGATTCACTCGGTGCTCGGGAGCCTCGACACGGAAACGATGGAGGCGGTGGACGAAGCGCTGAAACTGAGTCTCGGACTGGATTGACGTATATGGTGCGTTCTACCGAAGAACTAGCGACCGAACACCTCCGGCTCAAATCTCTCATTTGTTGATACTCGAACAGAATAGCAACCGGAAGATCTCCACCCGCCAACTACTCACTACGAGGGGTTAGGATACCAATTTCGACTAGCGATTTTCCCGTTGCTCGACCTTGTTCAGCTCGATCAGGAGGCGAAAGATCGCTTTCACCAGGTTCGCGTCGACGTCGAACCTGGCGGCGTTCTCCCCGGCCCGTGCCATCACGCGCTCCTCTTGTTTCTCGTCGGTGGTCGGAAGCTCCTCGGCGGCTTTGACCCTCGCGATCGTGTCCGCGACGTAGGTTCGTCGGGCGATCAGCTCGACGATGTCGCGGTCGATCTCCCGGATCTCCTCGCGAAGCTCCGCCAGGTCCATTTCCTCTGGAATCCGTTCGTCGTCGTGGTTCAGGCTCATGTCGTGTGTGTTCCGTCACTCCGCGTTCGGAGCAGTCTGGTCGTTCCCTCCCGGCGTTCCCACTCGTCCGCGACCGATCTCAGGATCCGTCGTTCCCCGACGGCCACGTAGCTCGGGCCGGTCCCCGAGAGCGAGACGCCCGCGACGTCGGGGAGGGCCTCGAGCATCGGCCCGGCCGGGAAGCCGAGCGCGGCACAGAAGGCGAACCCGTTTACCGTCATCGCCTCGCCGTACCGCCCCTCGAGTGCGAGCTCGGCGACGAGCCCGGCGGTCGGGGCGAGTCGCTCGCAGGCGGCGACGTCCGTCTCGGCGCTGTAGGCCCGTTCCGGCGGCGTGTAGACGAGCGCGTGCCAGTCGACGGGCTCGCGGACGAGCAGCTCGTCGGCGGCGTTGTCGGTCACCGTCACGCCGCCGAGCATGCTCGCGCTCGCGTCGTCGAACGCGCCGGTCACCGTCACGCCGACGTCGCGGGCCGCCTCGACGCCGAGCAGACAGGCGTCGATCCGATCGACGGCGCCGTCGATCCCCATGGCGTCGAGGGTCGCGAGGACGGTCGCGTTCGCGGCCGCACTCGAGCTCTTCAGCCCCGAGGCCATCGGGACGTCGGTTTCGGTCCTGACGTGGGCGCCGACGGTCCCCGCGTCCAGGCCCGCGAGGTCGGCGTACTCCGCGATCGCGTACTCGACGCAGCGTTCGATCAGCGACGCGTCGGCTTCCGGCTCGCCGTCGATCTCGCCGTCGACCTCGCCGTCGGTCGTCAGGGAGACGGTGGCGGTCGTCTCCAGGTCGATCGCGAACGCCGACCCCGTGCCGGTCGCCAGCGCGTTGAGCACCGTCCCGGCTGCGGGGGCGACGGCCCGGCCATCCATACGCCCACTGCTCGGGCGGAGTACTTACGGCTGGTGGTTCCCGACGAACGGGCCCCTTTTGTCCACACGGCCACAACGTCGGTCGATGAGCAGCCGTTCGAACGTCCCCCCGAGCAGCCTCGAGGTCGACCTCGTGGAGGGTGGAATCGTCGTCAGGTATCTCGACGGCCGGGAGGTGTTCTACCACGGACCCCCGGAGCCGGTCGAGGGCTCGGTCCGGACCCCTCCCGGCAAGGACGTCCACGTGCTGGTGACCGACCCCGACGGGATCGAGGGGGTGATGACCTACGTCAACGACCGGGACACCCACGACGAGATCCTGGAGTCGACCGGCGTCGGCCGCGTCGTCCTCGACGCCGACGACGAGGAGGAGCTGTTCCCCGGCGTCACGGTGAGCACCGAGGCGTACTCGATCCGCGTCGAGGCCGACCGGTCGGTCGTCGACGGCCGGGTGTTCGTCTTCGCGGAGGACGAGCTCAGCGAACACGCATACGAACTCGAGTGACTCGCCCGGTCAGGCGATGAGCAGCTCTTCGCCGCGTTCGACGACGATCCGGCAGGGCGGGGAGATCTTGTTGTACGACCGGCGCAGGGCGTCTTTGGCGAACTCGGCGTCCTCGACGTCACACCAGATCGTGAAGATCCGATCGCCCTTGTCGACGCGGGCGGCGGTGCCGACGATCTTCCCGAACGACTGGCGCATCCCGTCGGAGACGCGGTCCGCACCCGCGCCCGTCGCCTGTTTGTTCTCGCGGATGACGTGGTGGGGGAACTTCCGGAGGATCATCTTGTAGTTGCCCTCGCCGGCGTTTTTGAGCATGTGCCGGTTCGCCGAGAGCCGCGAGGACTCGAGGGAGCCGTGGCGGATCTGACACTCCTCCTCGACGACGAGGCTGATCTGGACGGGGTACGTCTCGGGGTCGGCGCCGACGTCGCCCATCTTGTGCTGTGCGATCTTCGATCCCGGAATGCCGGTGATGTACTCCTTTCGGGTGTACGCGGGTTTGCTGATCTCCCGGTACATCGAGGCGGGTTTGTCGGACATGGTCAGTTGTCGGAATCGAGGCTCACCGCGGGGATAAAGCCTTCGAACCGCCCCGAGAGGCCGGCAGGCGGTGGGAGAGTGAAACGGGTACAGGTCGGAACGCCGAGAGGGCGAGTGGGGATCGAATCGAGGGCGAGCAGAGACGTCGAACCGAGAGCGAGTGGGGATCGAACCGAGGGCGAGCAGAGACGTCGAACCGAGAGCGAGTGGGGGATCGAATCGAGGGCGAGCAGAGACGTCGAACCGAGAGCGAGTGGGGGATCGAATCGAGGGCCAGTGAGGGAGTGAAAACGGGGCCGGTCGGACAGCTTACTCGAGATCGATTCCGGAGGTGTGCTCGGCGGGTTCGAAGACGACTTCGAGGACGCCGTTGTTGTAGGTGGCGCTGGCGGTGTGTTCGTTCACCCGGCGGGGGAGGCTGACGCGCTCGTCGTACTCGCGGTGGTCGCTGCGCGCGGAGATGGTAAGCGCCTTGCCGTCACACTCGAGTTCGATGTGGTCTTTCTCGACCCCGGGCAGGTCGGCGATCACGCGGATCTCCCCGTCGGTCTCGTGGACGTCGACGTGGGTGTCGGCCCCGAATCCGGCCTCGTTGACCCCCGAATCGAACTCGACGTTCGCGCCGTTTATCATCTCGTTCATCATTCGTTCTATCTCCCTGAAAAGATCGTCGAAGGGCTCGTCGCGGTCGTCTCGGCGCATGGTAGCCGGTAGCGGTCGGGCCGGCAAAAGCTTTCCGTCGGACGGCTCAGAATCCGACGCCGAGACTCTCGTTTGTCGTCTCGACGCTCCCCTCGGCGTCGGCCGTTCCCGTGACCGCCCGGATCGCGTCGACGTTCTCGGGGACGACGTCGCTCTCCTGGTGGATCGCCTGGAACAGATACAGGTCCCGTCCCTCCGTGGAGATCGACTCCGCCCAGACGCAGTTCTCCCAGAGGTCCCCGCGGGGTCGGCCGGCGTCGAGGGCGAACTCCTTCAGTTTCCCCGCGCCGTCGATAGCCGCCGTCTCCGGGATCAGGAAGAGTCGATCCTCCGACGCGAACAGCTCCCGGACCGCCGCCGACTCGACGCGTTCCTCCAGGGTGACGTTCACGCTGTGGAGGTGCATCAGCGTCGCGGGCACTTTCACCCCGAGCGTGTCGATCGAAAGCTCCGGGAAGATCGTGTTCACGTCGGGTCCGTGGTGGGAGGGCAGCGTGACGGGATTCGGGAGGATGTCGTTTATCGGCCCACGGGAGCTCTGTCCGGGATCACCCCCGCGTCGAACGAGCGTCGTCCGGACCTTCTCTATACCGTAGGCCTCCGAGAGCGGCGCGATGATCCGTGAGAGTCCGGTCGTGTTACAGGAGACGACCCTGACGCCGTCGGCGCCGACGGCCTCCTCGAAGTTCGCGCGGGCGTTGAAGCTGACGTCCGCGACGTCGGCGTCCTCCCCGCCCTGGTAGATCGCCGGCGTCCCGAGCCGTTCGTACATCGAGGCGTTCTCCGCACCGACGCCGGAGGGCGTCGCGTCGACGACGACGTCGGCGCCCTCGACCAGCGTCTCGACCGGGCCGGCGATCTCGAGGCCGGCCTCGCCGAACCGATCGGCCCGCTCCTCGATGGCCGCGTAGAGTGGATACCCCTCGGCTACCGCGCGTTCGGCCTCGAAGTTCGGGCGGGTCTTGGCGACCCCACACACCTCCATATCCGGCTGGGCCCGAACGGCGTCCGCCACCCGCTTGCCGATCGTGCCGTAGCCGTTGATAGCGACCTGTAACATGTTCGTACGCGTCCCTGCACCACCGAGGTGCAAAACGGTTTCGAGCCCACGCCACGGCCGAGGGCCCGGCCGCGGGTTCAAGAGGGATCGGGGGGCCAACGGCGGCATGATCGCGATCGCCGGATCGAAAGGAGGCTGTGGGACGTCGACGGTCACGCTCGGGCTCGCCGAGGCGTTCGCCCGGGCGGGGACGCCGACGCTCGCGGTCGACGCCGACAGACAGCTGCCGAACCTCCACGTGATGGCCGGCCTCGACCGGGAGCCGACGGTCGCCGCGCTCGAGGACGGCGCCGAGCTCCGCGAGGTCAGCCAGCCCCACCCGGCGTCGCCGAACGTCGCCGTCCTCACCGCGCCGACCCCCGAACAGACGGTCGAGTACGCCACCCTCGGAGACCGTCTCGACCTCGATGGCGTCGAGACGCTCGTCGACTGTCCCTCCGGGGCCGGACCCGACGTCGCCGATCCGCTCTCCGGAGCCGACGGTGCGGTCGTCGTCGCGACGGCGACCGACCGCGGCCTCGAGGCCGCCGAGACGACCGTCGAGCTGGCCCGTCGGCTCTCGGTTCCGCTCTACGGCGCCGTCTTCAACCGCTGTTCGGGGATCCCCGACCGGGTCACGGAGTGGGACGGCGTCCCGCCGCTGGGACACGTTCCCGACCGACCCTCGCCGCTGTCGGACGCGGCGGTCGCCGCCGCGCTCGACGACGTCGCCGAACGGATCGCCTCCAGAGCGCCGACGCCACCCCGCCCCACCGGAGCCGGCAATCGGGTTCCCACCGGAACCGAGTCCCTCGATCGGCACCTCGACGGCGGGCTCCCGCCCGGCTCGGTCGTCGCGCTCGTGGCCGATCCCGCCAGCGGAGCCGAACGGCTCCTCCACCGGCTCACCGGTGTCCGGGGGACGCTCTACCTCTCGACCGAGCGCTCCCGGAGTGCCGTCCGGCGGGCGGTCGAGACGACCCCCGGGTCGGGGAACCCGACGATACGGTGTGTCGCCGGCGAGGACGCGATCGAGTGCGCGCTCGCGCTGGTCGGAAAGCTCCCCGACGCGGCGAACCTGATCGTCGATCCGATCGACGCCGTGGAACGACGGGACAGGGGAACGTACGTCCGGTTTCTCGACGACGTCGCCGACCGGCTGGCCGAGACCGGCGGTCTCGCGTTCTGTTACTGTCTCGAGCCCACGGCGAACCGCTCGGCGACCCTCCGGTCGGCCGACGCGGTGTTCGAGGTCGACGCCGACGGCCACCTCTCGATCCCGAAGTATCGCCCGGACGCCGACGCCGTCGGCTCGATCCGCGTCGGGTTCGCCGACGGACCGCCGCCGTCGGCCGCGGGCGGCCCGGGGAGTCGGGGGTGAGACGGTGGCGGAGCTCCCCTCCGAGGTGCTGGTCGGCGTCGCCTACGGGCTGGTGGCCGGCCCCGTTCCCGCGCTGGCGATCGGCCTGTTCGCCGTCGCCGTCCAGGCGGTGACGGGTCGATCGGTTCCCACCCTCGCTGGCGCCACAGTCGCCGCCGGCGCTGCGATCGCGGTCGGCGTCGGGATGGGCGTCTTCGAACCCGCCGCCGGGGCGTCCGCGGCTCCCCGCGTCGGGACGGCGGCCGTCGTCGCCGGCTCCCTCGGGGCCGTCGCCGCGAGCGCGGGCACGCGGATCGGCACCGAGCTTCCACGGGAGGGGGCCGTTCGCCTCGTCGGTGGCGAGACGCTCTCGGCCGACGCCCTCGAGGCCGTCGACGCCGCCGGCCAGGTGACGATCCGACCGGCCGGGGAAATCGGCTCGTTCGCGGGCTACCCGCCGCCCGATCCCGCGCTCCGAACCGCACTCGCCGAGGACGCCTGGCGGCTGCCGGCTGACCTCCAGCTCGAGGAGCTCGAACGGCGTCTCGAGCGACGGATCCGGACCGATCACGGCCTCTCCCGGATCGACGTCTCGATCGACGGCCGCGGGCTGGCGACGATCGCCGCCGCACCTTCCCTCGAAGGAGTCGGGACGGAGCTCCCGGCGGGCCGTCGTGGCGTGGCCGTCGGCGGCCCCTTCCCGGCCGGAATCGGGACCGGCGACGACGTCGCGGTCGACGTCGGAGACGGCGCCGTCCGCGGCGAGGTCCTCTCCGTCCACCGCTCCAAGCGTCCTCCCTCCGACGACTGCTCCGGGGGTCGACACCTGGACGACGGCTCCGGGGACGTGGAACGTCTCGTCGTCGCCGTCGACACGGCCGATGCGGGACGGCTGCTCGCGGACGCCGATCGGCGCGTCGTCGCGCTCCCGTCGAGGAACGATCCCGTCCTCGAGGCGACGTCGCTCCTGGCGGAAGCCGGCCACCCCGTGAGGGCGATCGACCTCGACGGCGCGACGGCCACGCCGCCGGGAACGATCGGGGTCCGTACCGACGGCGGCTGGCAGTTCTCGGTCGAGGGGACGGTGCCGGACGGGGTCGACCGGGCGTTCGTTGCCTGCTCGTCGGGGGGAGAGCGGACGTCCGGGACCGATCCGTCGGCTGGAGAGCCGGAGTCCGTGAGCGGCCCATCGGCGGGAAAGCGCGCGTCCACGACCGATCCGTCGGGTGGTGAACGGTGAACGGAGTCGTGACGGGATCCGTCGTCCGCCACGTGGCGGCTCTCCCCGTCGGCACCCTCGAACTCTTCCGTGAAGTCGCAGTCGGTATCGTCGGGGCGGCCCTGCTCGCGGGCGTCGTCGGTCTGCTCGTCGGGGCGGGATACCGCCGGACGACGACCCGACGGCTCCCGGTCGGGGCCGCGACGGTCGTCGGCCTCGCGGCCGTCGCCGCGTTCCTGTGGACGGTCGCGTTCCGATCGGGGGCGTTCGTCGGCGGAGTCACCCTCGACGGACCGGCGACTGCGGGTTACCTGCTCGGGACCGTCCTGCTCGGGGCCGTCCTCGCGGCCGGCGGCGGTCGGCTCGGTGACGGGATCGTCCGGCAGGCCGCGGACGTTCGGACGATCGACGCTGACGGCGAGGCCGCCGCGGCCGTCCGCTCCGCCCGGCTTGCCGTGTCCGTCGAGCTTCCCGAGGCGGTCGAACGAGCGACCGGCTACCGGCCCGTCGAGCCGTCCGTTCGCCGGGCGCTGTCGGGGGCGACGGTCCGTCTTCCGTGCGGGCTCTCGGCCGACGAACGCCGCGGGCGGATCGAACGCCACGTCGAGCGCGACTACGGCGTCGACCACGCGGCCGTGTACGTCGCCGCCGACGGCACGATAGACCGCCTGGCCGTCGGTCGCCGACGGTCCGGGCTCGGCTCGACGCTTCCGCCGGGGACGGTCGGCGTGGCGATCCACGCCGATCCGCCGCCGGCGTCGGCCGCGGGCGACCCCGTCGAGATCCGAACCGACGGTGGCCGGCTGGTTTCGACCGGCCGGCTACGGGCGACGGACGGCTCGGTCGCGACGGTCGCCGTCGACGCCGATCGCGTCCCGGACCTGCCGGCTGGCCGGCGTCACCGACTGGTCGCTCTCCCCGACGAGCCGACCGACGGCTACGAGTTCGTCTCGACGATCCGTGGCGTCACGGAGACGGTCGTCGCGGTCACCGTCGAGGCCGACGGCCCGCTCGACGGTGAGTTCGTCGGCTGGCTCCCCGGACGCCCCCTCGTCGTCGACCGCGAGGACGGACCGACGGCGTTGCCCGGGGACGGCGAGACGCTCCGTGCTGGCGACCACCTCTGGCTGCTCGGCACGCCCGACGAGCTGGCAGCCGTCGACGGCCGCCGACCGGCCACGGTGGAGGACGGATGGTGACCGTCGAGACCGACGTTCGCCGGCTCGGTGGGCTCACGCTCGTTCGGGCCGTCCTGACGAACGATCGTGCGACGCCCCGAACCGTCCGTCTGCGGAGCCGGCTGGAGGGGCCGGTCCGGCCGCCGAGGCGAAACGGCGTCGCCGACCCCCGGTGGAGCGGCCGCGTCTGGGAGGGGACGATCCGGCCGGGGCGTCGCCGTGGAACGGGCTTTGCGAGCCCGGCGTCGCCGGTCGATCCGCCGCTCGAGGTCGTCTCGACGGACCGTCCCGACGGCCCGGATCGCTCTCCCGAAGCGGTGCTCGCCACTCTCGACGGCTGGCGGCCGACGGACGCGGCCCCAGGGGAGCCGTGATCGTCGCGGTCGCCGGCGGCAAGGGTGGCGTCGGCAAGTCGACGACGTCGCTGAACCTCGCCGCCGAGCTCGGGGCGGTCGCGGTCGACGCCGACCTGGCGACCCCGGACCTTCCCTCGGGGAGCGGCCCCGATCTCCACGACGCTCTCGCCGGCCGTGTCGAGCCGACCGCGGCGATCCGGACGGCCGGAAGCGTGGCCGTCCTGCCGGCCGGCCGGAGCCTCGACGGGGCACGCGCGGCCGACCTCGGGGAGTTGCCCCGCGTGCTCGCCCGAATCGAGCGGAAGTACGACCGCGTCGTCGTCGACTGTCCGGCCGGCCTCGCCCGCGACGTGGGGATCGCCCTCCTGGGTGCCGACCTCGTGGTTCTCGTGACGACGCCCGACCGTGCCGCGCTGGTGGACGCCCTCCGGACGGACGAGCTCGCGGCCGCCCTCCGGACGCCGGTCGGTGCCGCCGTTCTGAACCGTGTCGGCCGCGACCGTCACCGCGAGCTCGCGGAGCGACTCTCCAGACGGCTCGGCGCGACGGTGACGCCGATCGAGGAAGACGACGCCGTCGCCGACGCACGGGCCGCCCGAACGCCGGTCGGCGAGTACGCAGCCGACGGGGCGGCAGCCGACGCCTACCGATCCCTCGCCGATCGGCTCGAACGGGCGTACGACCGTCTCGAGTAGCGGACGGCCGTCGTGTGCGTGTGTCCCCGGCCGTCGTGTGCGTGTGTCCCCGGCCGTCGTGTGCGTGTGTCCCCGGCCGTCGTGTGCGTGTGTCCCCGGCCGTCGTGTGCGTGTGTCCTAGAGGTAGCGGACGGCCGTCCCCGTCGTGATCAGTCCGCCGACGACGAACAGCGCGATCGCGACGAGCGCGGCGGCCCGGAACAGCGGCAGCGTCTCCCGGGCCGGCTCGCGCAGCTTCTTCCCGTCGAGGCCGGCCTCGAAGCGCTTGGCGCCGACCTCGATCAGCCCGGCGAGTGCGAGCCAGAGTACGAGCATCACGAGCACGAGTTGGCCGTTCGTCGACGCGAACAGGTCCTGGCCGCCGCTGCTACCGATCGTGTACCGGTCGCCGGCGAGGTGGCCGCCGGTGGCCAGCAGAACGACGGAGCTCACCCGGGAGATGGTCTTGAGCTTTCCGGAGGCGACCTCCAGGGGTTTCGTCGAGGTGAACGCCCCGTCTCTGGCCAGCGGCAGGAGGACGAACGCGACGTAGAAGACGCTGCCGGCCCACACCGCGGCGAAGACGAGGTGGACGAGGTGGAAGACGTCCGAGACGATCGTGACGGCCATGGGGTGTTCTTGGAGACGGTCCGTATCAGCGTTCCGACTCGCGGTCGGCAGACGGGGCGTCCCTCGCTTGTCAGCCGTCACTCGACCCAGTCCGGCATCCAGTCGACGAGCCGCCGTCGCACGAGCGCGTAGCCGAGCGAGACGGCGATCCCGACGGCGACGACCGTCGCGATCGGCCCGTCGAAGACGATCAGTGCCGGGACGGCCAGGGCGACCGCCAGCACGGCGTCTCCGGGGGAGCCGTCGTAGTCGATCCACCGACGGGGTCGGAGCCAGCGTCCACGGCGGTGGTCGTACACCGCGCGGTCTGACGGATCGGACGGATCCATCTCGGGGCTCCCGCCGAGGACGTCGCTCGCGGCGTGGAGCCAGGCGGCGACCGCGAACGCTGCGATCCCGGCGGTCAGCGGCCCCGGAGCGACGACGGCGACGACGACCGCGAGGGCGGCGGGACCGATGCCGTACACGGGGAAGTGGAGCGTGCGGCGGTGGGCGAACGCGACGTCGAGGTCGGGAGCGATTCCCCCACAGAGCGCGCCGGCGGCGAGGGGGACGGCGAGCTCCGGAACCGCGTAGGCGACGGGCGCGACGGCCGCGAGGCCGGCGAACGCGTGGGTCGTCGCCATCATGATCCGGCGTACGGCGTCGACGGGCAAAACCCTAGAGGTTCTCCCCCTGGTAGCTGCCGTCGTAGGTGCCCTCGTGATCTCCCTCCGCGAGTACCAGCTGGGCGATCCGGGCGCCGCGTTCGAGGGTGAGCTCGTGGCCGACCTGGAGCAACCCCTCGCCACGGCCCTCGTAGCCGGCGTCCCAGACGGCCGTGTTGAGCATACAGGAGTTTCGCAACAGCGAGGATCGAGGGAGGACGAAGCCGACGTGCCCGTCCGGTATCGCGAGACGTTCGCCGTACCGGACGACGTACGCGCCGGGGGACAGCCGGTAACTGTCGGGATCCGTCGAGTCGGGCTCGACGGCAGCGCGCTCGCCGATTCGCTTGCCGTCGACCCCGAGACGGCCGGGCTCGCGCTGTTCGAAGACGGCCTCGAGGGTGAGGTCGACCCCGTTTGGCTGGACGGCTCCCGGTGTGGGCGAGGAGACCTGTTCCGCGACGAAGCTTCCGGAGCGGTACATACCTCGGGGGATTCCGGCTGGAACAAAAACGTATCGACCCGGCCGACCGCGGGCTCGTCGTCGGTGGCGACACAGTGACGATCGTCGGGGGTAGCGACGGCCGTTCGCGACGCCACGGTGGTCGTCGACGGGGACCCCGCGACCGATCAGCGGTACCTGGGGACGATCGGCGTCATCCGCAACCGACTAACAGTATTCGGGGGCGACTAGTGCCATCTACGAATAGCCAGAGACGTCCGATGGTGGTCAGCGGTATCCAGAGGCGGTCAGCGGTATCCAGGGGCGTTCAGCGGTATCCGGGAGAGATCAGATCCCGCTCCTGGTCGTACTCGAGGACGCCGGCGTCGACGAGCCGCGGCAGGTGATCGTGGTAGAGGGAGACGTACACCCGTTTGATTCGCTCGGCCGGAAGATCGACGACGTGGCGGCCGGTCTCGCGTTCGGCGACCTCCTCGGCGGCGTCCGGCAGCGTGAGGGTGTCGTCGTGGGCGACGACGACCTCCACGAGCAGCCGGCGTCGGCGATCCGCCAGGAGGGCAAGCGCCTCGTCGAGGTCGAGCCGGCCGTCGCCGTCGAGACGTTCGATGGCCGTCATCACCGCGTCGACACGGTCGTTCGGGGACTCCGTCATGGGGGATAGACGTCGGGTGCGTCGGACTCCGATGCCACCCGATCTTCGTGTGTGCCGACGGGAACGTCCGTGATAGACGTGTCGAATCACGATCCGGACGTCGGTTCGACGGACGGTCAGGCGTCCACGTCGGTCACTCGACGGTGAACGTCGGCTCCGTGACCGACTCGGCCTTGCAGTCCGGACACCGCGAGGGGCGGTTGAGCAGCTCCTCGAAGCCGTCGAAGCCACACTCCCGGCACGTCGGCGGAGCCACGAGCAGCCGCTCGCCGTCTCCCTCGACCGACCGGGCGACGTGTTCGAGGTGATCGAGGACGGCCTCGGCGGTCAGTTCGAATCGGGCCGCGAGCGTACTCGGGGTCGCGGGCTCGGCCCGGAGTGCGTCGGCGATCCGCCGTCGGGTCGTCTCCTCCGCCTCGCGCATACGATATCGGTGCGTCCGCGGGCGCTTATAACGTATGGCAGGTGCAAAACCCACGACTTTGTGGGGGGGATGTCACGTCGTGCCGGGCGAGCACACAAGAGTTATTCCACACGGTTCCGAACCACGGTGGTATGGACGAGACGCTTTTCTACAAGTGGGGTGGCGGAATCGATCCGGCGTTCCCGGAGATCGTCGAGGCCCAGGACGCTTATCTGGTGACCGCCGACGGCGACCGACTCGTCGACGCCGCGGCGGGCGCGGCCGTGGCCAACCTCGGTCACTCGGTGCCGGGCGTCGGCGACGTCGCGGCCGACCAGCTCTCGGAGGTCGCGTACATCAGCACCTCCCACTTCGCCCACGAGGCGCCGGAGCGGCTGACCGATCGGCTGGTCGAGATGACCCCCGACGGCCTCTCGGCGGCATTTCTCGTCGGCTCCGGCAGCGAGGCCAACGAGACGGCGTTCAAGCTCGCCCGGGCGTACCACCACGCGACCGGTAATCCTGAGAAACACGCCGTCATCGGCCGGTGGCAGTCCTACCACGGCGCCACCCTCGGGGCACTGTCGGCCTCGGGGAACACCAGCCGCCGGTCGCTTTACTCCCCACAGCTCAACGAGTGGCCCCACATCCCGCCGGCGTACCCCTACCGGTGGCCCTACGAGGGGAGTCCGCAGGAGCAGGCGATCGCCGCCGCGGGCGAACTCGAGTCCGCGATCTTGCAGGTCGGGCCGGAGAACGTCGCGGCGTTCGTCGCCGAGCCGGTTTCGGGGGCGTCGATCCCCGCCGCACATCCGGATCCGGCCTACTACCGGGAGATCCGGCGCATCTGTGACGAGTACGACGTACTCTTCATCGCCGACGAGGTGATGACCGGCTTCGGACGGACGGGCGAGCCGTTCGCCGTCGACCGGTACGGCGTCGTCCCGGACATGATGAGCCTCGGGAAGGGGATCACCGCCGGCTACGCCCCTCTGGCCGCGACGATGGTGAGCGAGGGGATCGCCCGGGCGTTCGACGCCGACGACGGGGCCTCCTTCTGGCACGGGCACACCTTCAGCGCCAATCCGGTGTCCTCGGCGATCGGCTGCCACGTCCTCGAGCAGTACGGCCCGGACGTGTTCGAGACCGGCCGGGAGCGGGGACGGGCGCTCGAGGCGGCCCTCGAGGCGCTCGTCGACCACCCGATGGTCGGTGACTTCCGGCGAGCGGGCGCGATGATCGGCATCGAGTTCGTCGCCGACCGGGAGAGCAAGGAGCCGTTCGACCCGTCGCTGTCGGTCGGCCGGCGCGTGTACGAGGAGGCGATGGACCGCGGCGTCTACACCTACCCAGGCTCGGGGTCGGTAGACGGCCACCGCGGGGACCACCTCATGCTCGCGCCGCCGCTGACGATCGGCGAGGAGGCCATAGAGACCATCGGCCGGGCCGTCCGCGAGTCGGTCGAGGCGGTACACCACGAGGTCGGAGGCGTGGTGCGGGCCGACGGCGGGTAACGCTGGCTGGATCTAGGGGTCGAACGGCTGAACGTCGGGAGGGCGCGTCCGTCCCGGATCGGGGCCGACGGACGGGAGACGACCGAACGCGGCGTCGCCAGAAGTCGATCCTGCGACCGTCCGAGGCGGAGAAGGCCGATCCTGTGACCGAGAGTGCGTGGAGGGAATTATTCTTGATTGTAGCCGTGGCCGACGTACAGCGCCACGAGGTTCGCGATCAGCAATCCGAGGAACGCGAGCGTGACGCCGAACCCGTCGAGCCCGCCCAGTAACAGCGGGACGTGGAGGAACGGGAGGGTGATCGCGGCCCAGAAGCTGAGAAACTGTACCGGACCCCTGAGGGATCGGACGAGCCGTCGGGGCAATCGTGGCTCCGTCTCAGGGCTGGACGGAGCCATCGTGTCGTTGCCGAGCGGGGAGTGGTTGGACATGTGACGTTCACCTCCTCGAGGCTGACTTTCACCGGACACATCATATAACGGGCCGAAGGTTGGCGTCGTTTCGATACGTTTCACCGTGGTATCCGACGCCATCCGACCTTTCGTAACGTCCCCAAAAACGTTTAGACGTTTTATACGGGCGTCTGAGGGCGTATCACCTCGGGCGAGGCGTTCGTGGCCTGCGAGCACAATCGCCTTGTACCGTCCCGCGCCTGGTACGCCCATGAGCGATCGACGCGCGACCGTCGGGCGGGAGACCGCGGAGACGACGATCGACCTCGAGTTCGCCGTCGACGGGACTGGCGAGGCTGCAGTCGACACCGGAGTCGGCTTCTTCGATCACATGCTCGAGGCGTTCGCCAAACACGGCCTGTTCGACCTCGAGGTGCGGTGTGACGGCGACCTCGGAGTCGACGACCACCACACGGTAGAGGACGTGGCGATCGTCCTCGGCAGGGCGTTCGAGGAGGCGCTCGGCGACCGTTCGGGGATCCGGCGGTACGCCGACCGTCGGGTTCCCCTCGACGAGGCCGTCGCCGGCGTCGTCGTCGACGTCAGCGGCCGGCCGCGGTTTTATTTCGACGGATCGTTCTCCCAGCCCCAGGTCGGCGGGTTCACCAGCGATATGGCCAGACACTTCGCCGAATCCCTGGCGACGAACGCCGGACTCACACTCCACCTGTCGGTCGACGGCGAGAACGCCCACCACGAGATCGAGGCCATCTTCAAGGCCCTCGCGCGGAGCCTCGACGACGCGACCCGGATCGACGACCGCCGCGAGGGCGCTCCGAGCACGAAAGGCACCCTCTCGGAGTGAGTGTGCGATCCGACCCGGGGGTCACCCCACCGGCTCGAGGTTCCACACCGCGTCGACGAGCACCTCGAGGTCGTCCCCACCGTCCCCGATCACCGGCCCCGCGATCGACGGCCGGTCGCCGACGACGATCGTCGGCAGCGGGGCCCCGGTGAACCCCTCGACGAGGACGACGTCGTACCTCCGACGGCGAAATCGGGCGATGGCACCCTCGAGCGCCCGTAGCTCGCGGCCCTCGGCGGTCGACGGGATGTCCTCGAACAGCCACCCCGCCGCCGGCTCCGCGGGTGGCTCGCGTTTCCCGCCCGTCTCGATCTCGAAGCTCAGCTCCGGGGTGATCCCGACGACCGCCTCGGCGCCGGCCTCCCGGTGGCGGTGGGTGTCCTTCCCGGGCGTGTCGACCTCGATCGCGTGATGGATCGACTTCACCGTCCCCACGCGGCCACGCTCGGCGAGGCGCGGCACCAGCCGCTCGATCAGCGTCGTCTTTCCGGCGTCGCTCGGCCCGGCCACGCAGGCCACCCGGAGCCCGTCGGGGTCGTCCATGGGCCCTCTCGGCGGTCGGGGAACCTAACGCTCACGCCCGGGAGAGCACGCGGCACACACACGCCGGTGGAGGGCCCGACTCACGCCGGCGGAGGGCCCGTCACACCCGCCCGAAGAAGGCTAGGTCGTGAACGCTGGAGTCGTCGGTGAGCTCCGGGTGGAACGCCGTCGCCACGACGGGTGGGTCGCGGACGGCGACGACCTGGCCGTCGTGTTCGGCCAGCACCTCGACGCCCTCGCCGACCTCGGCGATCCGTGGCGCCCTGATGAACACGGCCGGAAACGGTTCCGCCAGCCCGGACACGTCGAGGTGCGTCTCGAAGCTGTCGACCTGTCGGCCGAAGGCGTTCCGGTCGACCGTCACGTCGATCAGCCCGAGGCTCTCGACGCGGGGGTCGCCGGCGTCGCGTGCGGCGACGATCAGCCCGGCACAGGTCGCGAGCAGCGGCTTCCCGGCCGCGACGTGGTCGACGACCTCGGGAGCGATCCCCTCGCGATGGAGGAGCCGCGAGATGGCGGTCGACTCGCCGCCTGGCATCGCCAGCAGGTCACAGTCCGGGACGACGCCGGCGGTCCGGATCTCGCGGACCTCGACGCGTTTCCCGTGACGGGTCGTGGCGCGTTCGATCGCCCCGGCGTGTTCGGCGACGTCGCCCTGGACGGCGATCACGCCGGCAGTCAGGCTCATCGTCTCAGACGCCACGCCCCTGGAGACGTTGCTCCTCCGGGATGTCGGCGTTGGCCTCGCCTTTCATCCCCTTGCCGATGCCCTCGGCGATCTCGGCCAGCCGCTCGGGATCGTCCCAGTTGTTCACGGCGTCGACGATCGCCTCGCCCATCGCCACGGGGTCTTCGGCGCCGAAGATGCCGCTGCCGACGAAGATGCCGTCACAGCCGTGGTGCATCATCAACGCCGCGTCGGCGGGGGTGGCGATGCCGCCGGCCGCGAAGTTCACCACGGGCAGCCGGCCCATCTCCGCGGTCTCGTGGACCAGCTCGGCGGGCGCCTCGTGTTCCCGTGCCCACGCCGCTCGCTCCTCGTGGTTCATCCCCACGAGCGTCCGGATCGCGCCTTTGATGTTGCGCTGGTGGTGGACGGCCTGGTTCACGTCGCCGGTCCCGGCCTCGCCTTTCGTGCGGATCATCGCCGCGCCCTCGTCGATCCGCCGGAGGGCCTCCCCCAGGTTCCGCGCGCCACAGACGTACGGCGCGGTAAACTCGCGTTTGTCGATGTGGTAGGCGTCGTCGGCGGGGGTGAGCACCTCGCTCTCGTCGATCATGTCGACGCCGATGGCCTCGAGGATCTCCGCTTCCTTCGTGTGACCGATCCGGGACTTGCCCATCACGGGGATCGACACCTCGTCGATGATCTCCCGTATCTCGCCGGGGTCGGCCATCCGGGCGACGCCGCCACGCTTTCGGATGTCAGCCGGGACGGCCTCCAGGGCCATCACCGCGACGGCGCCGGCGTCCTCGGCGATCCGTGCCTGTTCCCTGTCGACGACGTCCATGATGACCCCGCCTTTCTGCATCCGCGCGAAGCCGCGTTTGATCAGATCGGTGCCACGACGGAGCTCCTCCAGATCGGTCGTCCGTGTCATACTCGCTCTCGAGTGCTCGACGGGTTAATGTCCTCCGGTGGAGGCACGTGTGGTCGCCAGTTGATTGAATCAAAACTTTTTGGTATTCCGAACGCTTCGGGGACGGAAACGGACAAGTGCGACACGCCCCGAGTGAGGGTATGTCGGAGACGACGGCGACGAACGACGGAATCACCGCCAGCTACCGGGAGACCGAGACCGAACGGCTGCTCGTTTTCGATCGCGACGGCGCGTCGGCGGCGGTCGCACAGAACCTCGACGGCTACGCGATGCTGAAGGTCCGGACCGGGGCCGACGGCGACGAGATCGAGCGGTACTACGGCTTCGACATGGCACTCGACCACGTCGCCGAGCTGCTCGGGGTCGGTCCACGCGAGCTTCCGGTTCCCGAACCGGCGAGCGACATGGGGATGTGAGCGTCCCCGGCCGGCGAGTTGGGGCCAGGGATTCCCGGAGTCCCCGGCCGGCGAGTTGGGGCCAGGGATTCCCGGAGTCCCCGGCCGGCGAGGAACGGGGACGCCCCTCCGAAACCACGGCCCGGACCGGAGTCGGCCGGCCGTTCGCATGGTTTAAGGCCGCCCTGATCGAGTTCGAGGTATGAGCGATCAGAGCCAGGAGCTCGGTATCACCGAGTCGAAAGCACACCGGCCCGGCGAGTGGTACGCCGAGGTCGTCAGGAAGGCGGGGCTGGCCGACTACGCCCCGATGGGTGGGTTCATCGTGACGAAACCCCGGGGCTACGCGCTGTGGGAGGCGCTCCAGGGGACCCTCGACGGCTGGTTCAAAGAGACCGGCGTCTCGAACGTCTACTTCCCGATGTTCATCCCCGAGAGCTACCTCGAACGGGAGAAAGACGTCGTCGAGGGGTTCGATCCGGAGGTCGCCTGGGTCACCCAGGGGGGCCACGAGGAGCTAGAGGAGCGACTCGCCGTCCGACCCACGAGCGAGTCGATCATCGCGCCGTTTATGGCCCAGTGGGTCCGCAGCCACCGCGACCTGCCCCTGCGGCTCAACCAGTGGTGTTCGGTCGTCCGGTGGGAGGCGACGGACACCAAGCCGTTCTTTCGCACCAAGGAGTTCATGTGGCAGGAGGGCCACACCGCCCACGCCACCGACGAGGACGCCTGGGAGGAGGTCTGGACCAGACTCGGCCAGTACGAGCGGGCGTTCGAGGAGCTGCTCGCGATCCCGGTGCTCCGGGGCAAAAAGCCCGACCACGACAAGTTCCCCGGCGCGGACACCACGACGACCGTCGAGGCGCTGATGCCCGACGGCAAGTCAGTCCAGGGGGCGACCTCTCACCACCTCGGCCAGTCGTTCGCGGAGGCGTTCGACATCACCTTCGTCGACGAGGACGAACGCGAGCGGACGGCGTACACCACCTCCTGGGGGCTCTCCTGGCGGGCCCTCGGCGCGCTCATCATGACCCACTCCGACGACCAGGGACTGGTGCTCCCGCCGACGATCGCTCCGACCCAGGTCGTCGTCGTCCCGATCTGGCAGGAAGACACCAAGGCGGCGGTCCTCGAGTACGCCGACGGGATCGCCACGGAGCTCGAGGACGCCGGCGTCCGCGTCGAACTCGACGACCGCGACGAGCGAAATCCCGGCTTCAAGTTCAACGAACACGAGCTCAACGGCGTCCCCCTCCGGATCGAGGTCGGCCCGAACGAGGTCGACGACGGGGAGGCCACGCTCGTCCACCGTCCGGACAACGAGAAAGCCGTCGCCGACCGGGCGGACGTCGCGGAGACGGTCGAGGAACACCTCGAGACGATCTACGCGAAGCTGTACGCCGCCGCCGAGGAGCGTCTCGAGGAGAACGTCCGAACGGCCGATAGCCCCGAAGAGATCATGGGGACGGTCGGTCGGTACGGCGGATACGTGAAGGTACCGTGGTGTGGCGATCCGGCCGACGAGGAGGAAATAAAGGAGAAGGTCTCCGCCGAAATCGTCATGCAGCCGGTGGTCGACGACGGCGGTCGGGGCGCCGGCGAGCCCGAACGGCCCCCGGAAGGCACCGAGTGTGTGATCTGTGGCGAGCCGGCCGACCAGTACGCCTACTTCGCGAAGTCCTACTGAGATTCCGATCGATTTCTGTTACTGAGAGTCCGATCAGTTCCGGTTACCGAGGCTCCGATCGGTTTCGGGACCCGGCCGTGGAACGACCGGAACGGTCCCGGACTAGAGGAAATCCGAGAGGCCGGCCTGACCGTCGTCCGAGGACCCCTCGTCGCCGTCTGAGGAATCCTCGCCGTCGTCGGCTGCGGTGTCGTCTCCCCCCGACCCGTCGTCGGCTGCGGTGTCGTCTCCCCTCGACTCGTCGTCGGTTGCAGTGTCGTCGCCTCCCGACCCGTCGTCGGTTGCAGTGTCGTCGCCTCCCGACCCGTCGTCGGCCGCCCCGTCGCTCAGCTCTGGTCCGTCGTCGGCAGTCCTCTCGTCGTCGGCCGTCGCGCCGCCGAGGGGGAGGTCACCGTCTCCCGACCGCGTGGCGAACGCGTCGCCAGCGCCCTCGAGGACGCCCTCGCTGCGGCGGTCCTCGGCGTCTTCGACGATCGAGGCGACCTTGTTGGTGTCCGCGCCGCTACCGGTGATAAAAGACACCTCGGTCTCGTCGAGCTCGTAGGCCGCGGCCATCGCCACCGTGAGCTCGCGGTTCCGACAGAGGTGGGTCATCTCCGCGAGGAAGGGCACGATCTCCCGGCGTACCGTCGCGACGCTCGCCCCCTCCCGGTCGGCGATCCGCTGGGCGATCGCGTCGCGGGTGTCCCGTTTCGACCGCGTCCGGCCGAGCTTCGACCAGTAGCTCGGCGGCCCGTACCGGGTCCAGCCGCCCTTTGGCTCCCGGCGGGCGGCGGCCACGCCCGCGGTCATGTTGTCCGCCGCGTACCGCCAGTAGGAGTAGTTCTGGGTCGCCCGCACGCGCCCGAGCCAGCGGTCGGCGTTCGCGAGAAAGCCGTAGGCGTCGGCGAGCTCCGCGCCGCCGTAGTCTTTCGGCACGTTGTCCTCGATCCAGTTTATCAGCTCGTCGGGCGTCTCGTCGACGTCGTAGGAGGCCTGCAGGGCACCCTGGGCGTCCTCCTCTTTGATCAGCGCGTCGAGGAACTCGAAGATGCCGGTCGTCCGGTCGCGCTCGCCGGTGACGACGTCCTCGACGGTCAGCCGTTCCGTCTCCTCGGCGACCGCCTGGAGGTCGTTGATCGCAGAGCGCAGGTCCCCCGAGGTCGAGTCGGCGATCCGTCGGAGTGCGTCCTCGTCGTACTCGACACCCTCCCGCCGACAGATGTCCCGCAGAACGGGGACGATCGAGCGCGCCGAGACGTCCCGGAACTCGATCGTCTCACAGGCGTTGCGCAGCGACCGGCTCATCTCGTAGAACTCGTTTGCCACCAACACCACCGGCTGGCTGGCCTCCTTGACGACCGTCGTCACCTCCTTGGAGCCGCCGTAGTCGGCCGAGCCGTGGAAGTTGTCGGCCTCGTCCAAGATCACGAGCCGACGTCCCGCCTCCCCGCCGGTCAGGGTCCCGCTTTTCGAGGCCTCGCCCGCGACGCGCCGGATCACCTCGGCTTTCCGGTCGTCGCTCGCGTCGAGTTCCATCACCGGCCAGCCCATGTCGTTCGCGAGGGCGTGTGCCGCCGAGGTCTTGCCGACGCCCGGGCTGCCGTGGACGATGACCGCCTCGCGGTGGTCGTCCCACGTCCTCGCCCACTCCTCGAGCGCGTCGCGGGCCGTGTCGTTCCCCCGCACCTCCGACAGCGTCGAGGGACGGTACTTTTCCGTCCAGTCGGTCATTGGTGGTGGTTGGGGTGAGTCGCGTTTAGTGGTTGCGGAGCATCACGCTTCGTCGACTGATTTCAAGTCAAGACGAGGTGTGACGTCCTCGTACGTGTCGTCACTGGAAACGACAGTGTCCCCATTTGATTCGACGAGGTGAAGCGCGTCGAACGGTGTGAACCTGTGGTCTTCCACGTACGTCGCCGCCGTAACGACTGTCTCCACATCGCCGCGTACCTCGACGAGATTGGCGGCGTTCGAAACGACGCGTTCGGTATCGCGTTCCTCGCGGTAGGCGACCAGCAACAGTTCGATGAGCGTGAACTGCGACGTCCACAACTCGTCGCGATGCTCTCGATATACCGACTCGGCGGCGTCTCCGAGCCAGTCATCTTCCTTAATCAGTGCGAGAAGAAAATCGGTTTCCGCATACATCTATCGTCCGGCCTCGTCGAGCGCTACGTCACGTGCTTCTTCACGAAGTTCGTCGGCCGATTTTTCGACATCCGCGAATTCGTCCCTGAGCGCCGTGAGCGGGTCGTCGGCGACCGGAACCAGTTTGACCCCGTCAGGAAGCTGAACGACGTGATATCGGTCTCCGTATCGCTCTCGGACCTCCTTCGGGAGTGTGAGACGACCACGGTCGTCCAGCGCTACGTCTGACATGCCTCAGTGTATGGTGGGCGAAAATAAAAATGTTCCCCGAATTCATCGAGATACCCACCAGCGGGAGCAGCTACCGAGTTCGTCCACTCGTTCGCGGACCACGGTTACCACGCTCGGTACATCGAATCGACATCATATTCTCCTGACTTCTCGGTCCAGTCGCTCATTGGTGCGTGATTGGAGTGAGCCGCGTTTAGTGGTTCCGGACACTCCTCGACGATCCGCACGGGCGCGGAGTTCACTCCGAGCGACGTCGTCGGAACCGCCGCGGAGCCCTCACGTCCCGGCCGACGGGGGAACGTTTAACCTGTCGATACACATTGGGTGGACCTGTTATGGGAGACGAATCCGAGGGCGAACTCGAGTCGCGGCTCGACGATCGGGAGACGTTCGAGCCACCGGCGTCGTTCGTCGAACAGGCCAACGTCACCGATCCCGACATCTACGAGCGGTTCGACGAGAACTGGCCCCACTGCTGGGAACGCGCCGCCGACCTCCTCAGCTGGCAGGAGCCCTACGAGGAGGTCCTCCGCGAGGACGAGGCGCCCACCTACCAGTGGTTCGTCGACGGCTCGCTCAACGCCTCGTACAACTGCGTGGACCGACACGTCGAGGACGGTCAGAAAAACCGCGCCGCCATCCAGTGGGAAGGCGAGCTCGGGGAGACGCGCACCTACACCTACGGCGAGCTTTTAAACGAGGTCGAGGCCTGTGCCGCCGCCCTCCGCGAGCTCGGCGTCGGCGAGGACGACGTCGTCACCATGTATCTCCCGATGCTCCCCGAACTGCCCATCGCCATGCTCGCCTGTGCCCGCATCGGGGCACCCCACTCGGTGGTGTTCGCCGGCTTCTCCGCCGACGCGCTGGCCACCCGGATGGACGCCGCCGACAGCGAGTACCTGATCACCTGCGACGGCTACTACCGCCGTGGCGACCCGCTCAACCACAAACGGAAATCCGACAAGGCCCTCCAGACGCTCGACCACGACGTCACCACCGTCGTCGTCGACCGGCTCGGCGACGAGCTCGAGCACTTCCTCGGCGCCAGCGCCCACGACTACGGCGACCTCGTCGACGCCCACGCCGGCGCGACGGTCGACCCCGTTCCCAGGGACGCCGAGGACATGCTCTTTCTGATGTACACCTCCGGGACGACCGGCGAACCGAAAGGCGTCAAACACACCACGGGCGGCTACCTCTCGTATGCGGCGTGGACGAGCCACGCCGTCCTGGATCTGAAACCCGAGGACACCTACTGGTGTTCGGCGGACATCGGCTGGATCACCGGCCACTCCTACATCGTCTACGGCCCCCTCGCGCTCGGAACCACCACCCTCATCTACGAGGGGACCCCCGACTACCCCGAGAACGACCGGTTCTGGGAGATCTGTGACGAGTACGACGTCGACGTCTTCTACACGGCGCCGACGGCGATCCGCGCGTTCATGAAGTGGGGTCCGGAGTATCCGGCACGCCACGACCTCTCCTCGCTGCGGCTGCTCGGCACCGTCGGCGAGCCCATCAACCCCCGGGCCTGGAAGTGGTACTACACGCAC
>Ga0207421_10002177_pt1 | contig 24571 bp, 24 predicted proteins | sample SodLakKL_010_SED_4_FD_187542 | JGI IMG/M metagenome (GOLD analysis project Ga0207421, IMG submission 187542) | Alkaline sediment microbial communities from Lake Tanatar, Kulunda Steppe, Russia - 8KL_010_SED (SPAdes) (version 2) | ecosystem: Environmental > Aquatic > Non-marine Saline and... | reverse complement strand
TGTCTTGTGCGCGGAGAATTTCTTTTAAGTAACTGTTTTCGTTTGACATGGCCCTGTATTCACGGTACTGAAAAGTTAAAGCAAAAATTCCCGTGACAAAAAGGATCAACACCAGGCAGGCTACCTGACAAAACCAGAAAGGAATACGAATACTGATGGGCTCTTTTTCATTATGTGGAACTACCATAATAGTAAAATTTTTATCCAGCTTTCTTAACTTCATTTTTCACCTCCTGGTTTCTCAAGTTGCTTCATCATTTGTTGTGCCTCATATACTGCCCTTAGCTCTTCTTCGCTCAGGTTATAATTACTTTTACCTTCTTCTATATCTTTAGCATAAACACGTGTTTCTTCTCGCCCAAACAAACTGGTAAGAACTACCCCCTTGTTTTGTTTGCTCAACAAGGCTAAAGAAAAACTCAGATCACTTCCGGTATCCTTAAAAGCATTATAGCGTTTTAACCCTACCCCCATAATAGAATTACCTAATAAATATTCCATTTTTCTGGTGGAGGTTTTCAAGCGCTCCTGTTCCCTTTTTAGCTTATCCAGTGCCTCTCTGTAATTTAATAAAAGCTCCTCCAGCCCTATTTCTTTGTTTCCCATTAACAGTTTTCGATAGTGTTTTTGTATCCTGATCATCTTAATTAGCAGAATAATTACTGCCGCTAAAACTACCAACAAGAGGCTTAGCATTACCAGCCACACTGTTTCAAAATTGTTTTCTAGAATTATCAATGCTTCGTTTATGGGATATTCCTCCTTGTCTCAAACCCTTTTTCCTGACAAGTTGTGTCATTGTTTCACGTGAAACATTAACGAACTATCTCTTTTGAAGCTGTAATAAGAGAAACCACGCGGTCCAGATCTTCCTGGCCAAAAAACTCAATTTCTATAGTTCCGCTGCTTTTCTTTTCCGCAATTTTTACTTTGGTGCCCAGGTATTTTTGCAACTTTTCTCTGAGATCTTCACAAAATAAAGCGTTTTTACTTTTCTCTTCTTCAAAGCCGCTATCTTTCTTCCCTGCTTTTTTAGTTTCTTCTGCCCGAGATACCATTTTTTCTACTTCGCGAGCATTATATTTACCATTTACTATCCTTTCAGCAATTTCTTTTTGTACTCCAGTTTCTTTAATGCTTAAAAGTGGGCGTGCCTGTCCCTCAGATATTAGCCCTGATGCCAGACCTGTCTGCACCTCTTCGGGTAAAGACAACAACCTGATAGTGTTGGCAACAGTTGAACGGCTTTTACCTATACTCTTCGATAATTCCTCCTGGGTTAAAGAAAAATCATTTATTAACCGCTGGTACGCAAGAGCCTCTTCTATAGGGTTAAGATCTTCCCTTTGCAGATTTTCTATCAAGGCAACCTGGACCATAGTATGTTTTTCTACATTTTTTATTACTGCCGGGATAGAATCAATTTCGGCTTCTCTGGCAGCGCGCCATCTTCTTTCACCGGCAACCAGCAAATAGCTGTCGCTGTCATCGTCAGTATCAGGGGACACAATTATAGGTTGCACCACACCGTGTTCTTTGATTGAATCCGCCAGCTCTTTTAATTTTTCCTGGTTAAAATCTTTCCTGGGCTGATAAGGGTTGGGTTTTATTTTCATTACGGGAACTTCTTTAATCTCTCCTGGTTCTGAGGCTCCTTCTTCAAATTCTGGAATGAGTGCCCCCAGTCCCTTGCCCAACCTCTTTTTTTCACTCATCTATTAATCACCTCACGGGCTAATCCAAGATATACTTCACTACCTTTACTTTTATTATCATATTCCATAATAGGCAACCCATGGCTGGGAGCTTCACTCAGCCTTACGTTCCGCGGGACTATGCTATTATGGACAAGTTCTTTAAAGTAATCTTTAACTTCTTCTACTACCTGGGTAGAAAGATTGGTCCTGGTGTCGAACATGGTAAGCACCACTCCTTCAATAACCAGTTGTTGATTTAAGTGCTTTTTCACCAGTTCAATAGTATTCATTAACTGCCCAAGCCCCTCTAAAGCGTAATACTCGCACTGTATGGGTATTAAAGTTTCGTGTGCAGCTGTTAAAGCGTTTATAGTGAGCAAACCCAGAGAAGGAGGGCAATCTATAACTATAAAATCGTATTTCTCTGAAGCTTTTTTAAGGGCATTACGTAGTTTAACTTCCCTGGATACCGTAGACACCAGTTCAATTTCTGCTCCGGCCAATTGTATGGTTGCTGGCACCATCTCAAGATTGGATCTACCAGTAGGTACCACCAGGTTTTCTACCGGAAAACTATTTATAAGTAAATCGTACATACAGTGTTTTATCTTCTTTTTTTCCAGCCCCATACCGCTGGTAGAGTTGCCTTGAGGATCAATATCCACCAATAAAACCTTCTTCCCCAGGTGGGCAAGCGAGGCACTTAAATTAATTGCTGTGGTAGTTTTACCGACACCGCCTTTTTGGTTAGCAATGGCTATTATTCTTCCCATAATTTCCTCCAGTAGTTCAGTAGCTATAAAATACGTATTTTTTTATTTCCACTTTAATTGATTCGTGAAAAGAATAAATATTTCCTTCCTTGAGATAAAAATAAAAAAGGGAGCGGTCATTCCCTTTTAAAAGATATTTTAATTAAGACTTTGGCATTCCCTCTCTAGTTTGAGTTTTTTTCGGAAGCCTGATAATCACTTCGTAATAATTGTTTTCTTCAATCTCTTTCACCTCAGGGCTTAATCCGGCATTCTCAATAATTTCCAAGGCCTGTCTAATAGTATTTAAAAATATACGCATATCTCTTACTACTCCCCGGGCAGGCCTGGTATTCTTGTTTTCTCTTTCTGGTTTTTGCAGCACATCTTCCACTTTTTTCTCGGTTTGCTTCACGTTCAATCCTTTTTCCACTATTTCTTTAATAATCTTCAGCTGTTGATTTTCATCTTCCAATTTTAATAGGGCCCTTGCATGTCTCTCAGTTAAATTACCGTTGTCCAGGTACTTTTTTACTTCTTCAGGTAAGCGTAAAAGTCTTAACTTGTTGGCAATAGTCGATTGACTTTTTCCAAGCCTTTGAGCCAAAACTTCTTGGGTCAAGTTAAATTCGTTAATAAGACGGGCGTATCCTTCCGCCTCTTCAACAAAACTCAAGTTTTCCCTCTGTAAGTTTTCTATCAATGCCACCGTAGCTACTGCATTATCAGAAAGATTTTTCTTCACTGCTCTAATACTACTCCAACCAAGGCTACGACACGCAATTAGCCTTCTTTCTCCCACTACCAGTTCGTAGTTTTCTCCCTTGGGACGAACAATGATTGGCTGCAACAAACCGTATGTCTTAATAGACTGAGCCATTTCACGTATTTTTTCTTCATCAAAATAACTCCGGGGTTGAAAAGGATTGGTTTCTATCTTATCCATTGATATAATATCTTCACCGTTTTTATCCGCCTCTAGTTCCCGCCAGGACAAAGATTTACCTGTTTCTTTCATGCAAAATCACCACCCAGTATGATTATCTATTGTAAAATAATTCGACAAAAGGAAGAAGGTTCCTGCTGATTATTTTAAATTTTGTATAATTTATTTTTATAAAGGTTTTTTCTCTGGTTGGCCCGTCTTTCGAGGATATTTAATTAGTGAAGGTTTAATTTTTTTTACATGATAAATAACTCTTTGCTCTCCTGAGGATAGACCATAATTCCATTGATCCACTACTTCTCCGCCGCAAATTTTTAGAGCGTTTTCTGCTTTTTCTTTTTCCTCAGGTCCCTTTGGCCCCTTATACGCAAACATGCTCCCATCATTTTTAATTAATGGCAAACCTATTTCTACCAGAACAGGCATTTCCGCTACAGCTCTGGCAGTTAAATAATCGAACTTTTCACGTAACCCTTCATCCCTGCAGGCTGTTTCAGCACGTTCATTATAAAAAGAAATTTTTTTTAGTTCTAATTTGGTGATGGTATACTTTAAAAAATTAATCTTTTTCCTCGATGAATCCAACAAATAACATTCATTGTCTGGTAAAAACAGTTTTAAGGGAATACCGGGAAACCCGGCTCCCGTACCCAAGTCACATATGTTTTTTTCTTTCCAGTCGGAAACGAATTTAAGTATTAAAACAGAATCCATAAAATGCTTTTCAATTAATTCCTCCAGGGATTTAGCAGCAGTTAAATTTAATTGACTGTTATATTTCCAGATGCTCATTAAAAAAAAACGAGCTTTCTCCAGCAGCTCCCAGTCAAATTGGATTTTTTCCCTCACTAGAGCTTCTTTTAGTAGTTCTTCTATTTTTCTTTCAATTAATTTGTCAGACATAAAATTTTACCTCTTATCTGTTTCTTATCTCATAATTATCCAGTATTCGTGATAACTACCTGACGCAAGGACAAGTTTCCCTTCATTTTTGTTATGCTGACGTCACTACTTAGCCTGTTAGCTAAAATAAGAACGTTGCCGAGGACTGGTCCAGCCTCCCCGGAGCGAAGCGGAGGGCCGACAGGGAAGACGATGGAACCTTCCCCTGTGGCTAGCGAATTATGCCTGATTAGTAACATGCGGACTATTAACTACTTGCCTATACAGAAATTATTAAATATATGTTCTAAAACATCCTGGTTAATGGTGTCTCCGGTTATTTCCCCTAATTTTTCTTCAGCTTGTTGCAGCTCCCAGGAAATCAGATCCAGGGATCCGGATTCAGAAAGGATAACTCGGGCTCTGTGCAAAATATCTTTAGCTTTTTCCAGGGCGTCCCGATGTCTCTGTGATAATACTAAAAGATGGTCAGCGTCGGGAGGGCTGATTTGATTAACCCTTTTACCCAGGTAATCTTCCAAAATATTTATGCCGCTTCCTTTTACGGCCGATATTTTAAATACTTCGCTTCCAGGCATGAGAGACTTGATTTCTCCCTTTGATATACGATTATCCAGGTCAGTTTTATTAATTACTACCAGGGTTTCTTTTTTTTCATTTTGCAAACGCTGCATGATATATTTATCCTCATTCTCAATACCTGTAACCCCGTCCAGCATTAATAAAACCAGGTCCGACTCTTCTACTGCATTAAGGGCACGCTCTATCCCCAGTTTTTCTACAGGATCATCACTCTTACGTATGCCTGCTGTATCCACTATTCGAAAGGGAACTCCTCCCAGATTCAAAACTTCTTCCAGTGTGTCCCGGGTTGTGCCCGGGATTTCAGTAACAATAGCGCGTTGATTTTGAAGCAAATTATTTAAAAGAGAGGATTTGCCTACATTTACCTTGCCTACCAGAGAAATTTTTAAACCTTCTTGAAATATCACCCCTTTCTGAGCTCCCTGGTACAGCCGTTCTAAGTTTCTATAAAGCCCATCCATTTGTTCCTTCAGGCTTTTATAATCCACTGTTTCCACGTCATCTTCCGGGAAATCAACTAATGCTTCCAGGTAAACCCTGTTCTCAAATAAGCGGCTTCTAATATCTGCTAATTCCCGGGACAACTTTCCCTGAATTATCCTGGCAGCAGATCTGACGGCTTTATCTGAACTGGCCTGGATCAGATTCATAACACTTTCCGCTTGACTTAAGTCAATTCGACCATTAATAAAGGCTCTCCTGGTAAATTCTCCCGGATCAGCCAGGCGAGCTCCTTCATCGATTACCAGGTTTAAAATCATTTTCAAAACCACCGGTCCACTGTGGCAGTTAATTTCCACTATATCTTCCCTGGTATAGGTTTTGGGGCTTCGCATAAAAGAAACCAGAACCTCATCAACAGTATCCTGGTCTTCACCTTGAATATACCCGTAATATAAACGGTGAGAACGCGGATAGTTGCTACCTTTATGAACAGGTACAAAAATTTTATCTGCCAAATGAAAAGAATCTGGCCCACTTAAACGCACTATACCTATACCACCTTCACCCGGAGGGGTAGAAATAGCAGCTATAGTATCGTCAGACCTGGTATAATATTTTATATTTAAACCTGAATTCATATACATTACCCCACTTCTATTTACCTCTTTATAAACACAAAAAAACCGCCCAGAAAGGCGGCTGTTTTCAGCTAATTAGCTCCGTTTATTTTACCGGAGAGACTACCACCTTTCTATAGGGCTCCTCACCCCTGCTATAAGTGTTCACCAGTTGACTATCTTTTAATGCCATATGGATAATACGCCGTTCATAAGAAGACATGGGCTCTAATTCTATTTCCCGATTAATTTTAAGGGCTCTCTCCGCAGTTTCGGATGCTACTTTAACCAGAACATTTTGTCTGCGTTCTCTATAATTTTCTATGTCAAGTATAACCCTTCCTTTAAAATGGTTAAACTGTCTATGAAGAATGACGTTTAAAAGGTACTGCATAGATTCCAGGGTTTGACCTTTTTTCCCGATAAGAATCCCCATGCTTTTTCCTTCAATAGAGACATAAATATCGTTCCCTTCTTGTGTCAAACTAACCATCCCATTCGTGTCTATCTCCTGAACTATACTCTCCACTATCTTTTTAATGAATTCGGAAGGACCTAGTTTAATAGAAACGCTTACTTTAGCTTCTTTATTTCCCCAAAGTCCCAGTAAGCCTGATCCCGGTTCGTTCAGGATCTCTATTACGGAATTTTCTCTTTTTACACCCAGTGATTGCAGCCCTTTTTCTGTAGCACTCTCTATAGTTTTATCCGATATTTCTACTTTTTCGTTATTCACTTCCTCCCTTGCGCCCCTTTCTTTTTCTTACCCTTCTTTTTTTTGCCTTTTTTTCTGGATGTCGCAGTATCTGCTTTTGCTGCATTGGTAGTTTTTTGCAGTTGTTGCTGTTCTGATTTTTTTTCAGGTTTTTCGTCGCCTTTTTGCTCCTTGTCAGGTTCATCTATTTCCACAGACTGGACCTTCTCATCTTTTTTCCCTTTCAACAGAAAGTGTTGCCCGATAGAAAAGACGTTGTTTACATTCCAGTACAGTACTACCCCGGCAGGGAGAGTAAAACTAATAAAAAATAACATGGCAGGCATCATGATAAACAGCATTTTCTGACTGGGATCGGTCATCATCATCTTCTGGTACAGGAAAGTAGTAATGCCTGCCAACACAGGCAAGAAAGCGTACTCTACGGCACCTTCAGAAAGCAAATTAAAGGGGTTGCGATATAATAAATCCAAAAATTCAAAAGAAGGTATAAGGTAAGGTTCTATCTCGGCAATATAATATCCTCCTTCATCTGCAGCTGTTCTCAACAGGTGAAATAAACTGATCAGGATGGGCATCTGCACCAGTAAGGGAAGGCATCCGGCCATGGGGTTAACTTTATTTTTCTGCATAAATTTCATAACTTCTTCATTTTGTTTTTGCTTATCGTTCTTATACTTTTGCTGGATTTTTTTCATTTCCGGTTGTACTTCTTGCATCTTTTTTGAAGACTGAATCTGCTTATTGTTCAAGGGAAAAGTTACCAGCTTAATCATCAGGGTGAGCAAAATAATCGATAGGCCAAAGTTTTGGGTAAAACCGTATAATTCATTTAATATCATATCAAAAAAGCTGGATATAGGTGATAACAGCTCAAACATGTTCTACTTGTCCTCCCATCTTCTGGTTAGAATTCACTCTACCGGATGGTATCCCCCCGGGTGAAACGGATGGCAGCAGAGAAGTCGGCGCATCCCCATATAACTTCCTTTCATTACTCCATATTTTTCTACAGCCTGGTATAGGTACTGGGAGCAAGTTGGATAAAACCTGCAAGTAGGAAGCTTTAATGGGGAAATTAAAAGTTGATATCCTTTAATAATACCTAAAGCCACCTTTTTCATTTCTGCTGCCCCTTTTGTTTTTTGATATCTTACGGTTCATTTTCTCTAGAAATTCAAACATATCCTCCTGGCACTGCTGATAGCTCATATGAGAAGCATTTCTTTTAGCGATAATTACTACATCGTAACCGGCAGGAATCGTTGCCTGCATTCGACGTAAAGACTCTTTAAAGAGTCTCTTTACCCGGTGGCGTACCACACTGTTACCCACTTTTTTGCTGACAGAAAAACCAAATCTACTGTTTGGAAGACCGTTTTTAACATAAAAAATGACCGCATAGCGGGAGAATTGTTTCTGACCTTTTTTACATGCCTTTCTGAACTGCCAGTTTTTCTTTAAGTGGTTCAGGGTTTCTTTCATGGATAAATTACGCCGTTAGTCTTTTTCTCTTTTTTCTACGCCTTCTTTTTAAAATATTTCTTCCCGGGTTAGTTCTCATCCTCCGTAAGAAGCCGTGTACATTTTTTCTTTTTCTTTTCTTTGGTTGAAAAGTACGTTTCATAACTGGTACACCCTTTTCTCTAGATTATTGACATTATTATTGAAAAAAATTATATCTTAAGGAAAAATATTGTGTCAAGAAAACTTCTATCAAGATTAGGCCGGATACACTATTATGTTATTATAACCTTTTGCCCAGCTCCAGTCTACCTCCTGAAGATATTCCCATGAGTATTCATCCGGATTTTTATGTTCAACCCCTTGGTTTACCTTTTTTTTTCCCGAAGCTTCAAGGTCAGAACTTTCTCCTTTTCTTCTCTTAAAATATTCCAGGGCTACATGTGGAAATAAAATATAGGATAATACGTCTTCTTCTTTTTCCAAGTAATTCTCTATTTCTTTACGAGCCTGCTCAATTTGCGGCTCTAATAAATCCGCAGGCCTCCCCGTTATGGGCACTTCGTCTTTTAAAACCTGTTTTTGTAATTCCGGGTTAATTTCACCAGGAGGCAAGCCATATAACCCTTTTAAATAATTTTTTACTTCTTTGGAAACCATCTTGTATCTTTCTCCCATCAGCACATTTACCACGGCCTGAGACCCGACTATCTGACTGGAAGGTGTCACCAGTGGCGGATAGCCAAGATCTTCTCTAACCCTGGGTACTTCTTTTAGCACTTCTGCAAGTTTGTCCTGGGCATTTTGTTCCTTTAATTGTGAAGCCAGGTTTGAAATCATGCCTCCGGGGATCTGGTAGTTAAGTACGCTGGCATCAACGCCCAAGGCCACATCAAGAGGAATATCATATTTTTTGCGGATAGATTTAAAATAATCACTTATTTGGGCCAATAGTTCCAGATCCATTTCCGTATCATAAGGCGTTCTTTGCAGTGCAGCCACCATGCTGTCAGTAGCCGGCTGGCTGGTTCCCAAAGAAAGGGGAGCTGATGCAGTATCTACAATGTCCACACCCGCTTCAATAGCTTTTAAATAGGCCATGGAAGCCATCCCGCTGGTATAATGGCAGTGTAGTTGTACAGGCAACTGTACTCTTTCTTTTAAGCTTTTTACCAGTTCATAGGCATCAAAAGGAGTAATCAGCCCCGCCATGTCTTTTATGGCTATAGAATCGGCTCCCATTTCTTTTAACTCCAGGGCCAGATTAACAAAATATTGTAGATCATGAAGAGGGCTGATGGTATAACTGAGGGTTGCTTGAGCATGCCCTTTTTCTTTTCTAGTTACTTCTATAGCTTTTTGCATATTCCGTACATCATTTAAGGCATCAAATATTCTGATTATATCAATTCCATTAGATAGGGCTTTTTGTATAAATAGTTCTACTACATCATCGGGATAGTGCCTGTACCCCACTACATTCTGTCCGCGTAATAACATCTGCAGAGGTGTACGGTCAAATATTCTTTTTAGTTTTCGTAACCTTTCCCAGGGATCTTCATCCAGGAAACGCATACAGCTGTCAAAAGTAGCTCCTCCCCACACTTCCAAAGAGTAATAACCTGCCCGGTTCATCTTGTCAGCTACAGGCAACATGTCTTCTGTTTTCATCCGGGTAGCCATCAAGGATTGATGAGCATCCCTTAAAGAAGTGTCGGTGATTCTAACCTTTTTTCTTTCCATAATACATATCTCCCTTTTGCCCTGGCCTGCAAATGCAAACCGTTTATGTTATTCTAACGCAAAACGCGCCGCATTCTTGCCTGCTTCCAGGCCTGAAAGCACCTTTTCTAAAAGGATAGCCCCCGGTAAGGCATTGTCACCCCAAATCCCTCCAACCATTTCTCCTGCCGCGTAATATCCTTTTATGGGCTTACCTTCCTCCATAACACGGAAATCTTCATCAATTTTTATTCCTCCCAGGCAGTAATCTGTTACCAGTTGTGCCCTGGAAATTTTCAAGGGTTCATCCCCGGGAATTTCATCTTGCAGAACTTCCGCTTCTAAATTATATTCATAATATTTTTCATCCAGTTTGCTAAGGCTTTCTATCTCTTCCATTTCATCCGGTAAAGAGAAGCCAAAACCAATGCCTTCTAAATGCTTAAATTTTTCTACCAGGTTTTCTCTAGTCCACACCAGAAACAAATCATGGTCATCTGTTAATTCCAGTACCTCTTTCCTAAATTCCGTTGACATATTTTTATCAATGGGTAAAGCTCCTTCAGGGGTAACCAGCCATCCGTCTTCCAGAAGCGGAAGCTTCTTACCCCCTTCATCTATCATAAAAGAATACTTAAAATTATTCATTTGAGTAGTATCCAGTTTCTGCTCTAAAGCAAAGGAAATAATACAGCTGCTTTCATTTTTCCTCCAGGGTGCAGCATTTTTATAAGGAACATATTCTTCCATAAGTTTTTCATCACCTAAATAACCTCCCCCGGCAAAAACTAGAGACCTGGTATAAATTTCTCCTGCATCTCCTTCCTGATCTACGTATTCAATTTTATAAGAACGGGAAAGGCTTTCATTTAATTCTAACAAAGTAACCTCCTCCATCAGGGATACCCCTTTTAAGCGCGCCATTTTTTCCAGCTTCTCTTTGGCTTCCTTCTCTGATACTGGCTCTTCAGGAAAGTACCGGAAAGGTATTCCTTCTATAATTTGATATCTGGTGTCCAGGTTTTTCTCTAACCAGTCAACCGCGTCACCAGATTTGTCAACTAATTTCTCCAGATGTTCTGAATTCCCCTTTGTATTGCCAAATTCAAAAATCATGGAGTAAAAATCTTCTTCGTCAAAGTCTTCTTCTACCAATTTTTCTTTCTCATTCTCTTCATTAATTTCTCCTAATTCTTCATCGGGACAAAAAGTAAGAATACCACGGGAAAAGTCCAGGGCATTACTGCTTCTTTCCTCAGGTAATACTATAACTTCAGCACCTTCACGAGCAGCTTCCAGGGCTGTCACCAGGCTAGCAAAAGTGTCTCCCATAACCAGGACATCCGTACTCATCATGGAACTATCCTGCTCTGTTTCATCATGCCAACTATAGTGGTGGCAGCCACTTCCCAGGAGCAGTGTCCCTAAAAACCATGTACATATGCAAATTAATATCAAGATGCTTCTAATCATGATGCTATTTTTCATGAACAACTTCCTTTAAACCATGCTCAATGTTAACCATGTTGACTACCCGGTCATTGTTCCCTACTTTAATCAGGGTCACTCCCAAAGAATATCTGCTCTGTATGGGAACCTGACCAGCCTTTTGCCGTAAAATAATTCCCTTAGCTGTGGCTATTATAACATCGTCTTTTTCACTAACTAATTCAAAACTGGCTACTTTGCCCCGGCGTTCATCTGTTTTAATACCTATAACCCCTTTGCCTCCCCTTTTCTGAGAGCGCAGTTCGCTGGTTTCTACTCTTTTTCCAAAGCCCTTTTCCGTTATCATCAGTAAATAATTACATTCTTCTTCCCGGCCTTTTTTAATAACGTCTACTCCTACTATCTTGTCTTCCTTGGATAGTTTCATGCCAGTAACTCCCCGTGCACTCCTGCCCATAGAGCGAATTTCTTCCTGGTTAAAGCTAATAAAGTGTCCTTTCTGATTGCATATGACCAGACTATCCCCATGGTCAACTAGCAGCACATCCATGAGTTCCTCGCCTTCTCCCAGCTTTATGGCTATAATACCTGATTTCCTGGTAGATTTAAAATCATTAACTGGAGTTTTTTTAACCATTCCCCGGGAAGTTACTTTTAATAGAAATTGATCCTTTTGAAAATCTACTATGGGCATTACGGCAGAGATAAATTCCTTTTTTTCCATGGCTAGCAAATTTATTAATGGGGTGCCTCTTGCTTGTCTACTGGTTTCAGGTATTTCGTGGGTTTTTAGCTGATATACTTTACCCTTATTACTAAAGCATAACAGGTTACTGTGGGTACTTACTACATGCATCTGTTTAACAAAATCATTCTCCCGGGTTACCGTGCCGGCAATACCCCTTCCACCACGGCGCTGACTCTTATAGGAAGAAAGAGGCATCCTTTTAATGTAACCCTGCTGAGTTAACAGCACCACTACTTCTTCTTCTTTTATCAGGTCAGTTACGTCTAATGCTTCTTCGTTTTCGATGATACTGGTTTTTCTTTTATCTGCATGCTTTCTTTTTATCTCACTTAATTCTTCTTGGACGATTCTTAAAACCAGAGATTCATCATCAAGAACTTTACGATAGTAATCTATTTTTTCGAGGAGTTCTTTATACTCACTTTCCAGTTTATCCCTTTCCAGAGCGGTCAGCTTCTGTAGCCGCATATCCAGGATGGCCTGGGCCTGTTTTTCAGTTAGTTCAAAACCTTCCTGTAGCCGTTGCCGGGCTGTGTTAACATCATTGGAAGTTCTAATAGTTTTAATTACTTCATCCAGATAATTTAAAGCTATTCTCAGGCCTTCTACTATGTGCGCTCTTTCTTCGGCGCGTTTCAGATCATAACGGGTCCTCCGAACAATAACTTCTTTTTGATGTTCCAGGTAATGAACCAGTAAATCGCGCAGAGAAAGTATCCGAGGCTGTCCATTAACCAGAGCCAAAAGTATCATTCCGTAAGTTTGTTGCAGTGGGGTATATTTAAATAACTGGTTGACTATCACCTGAGAGTGAAATTCTTTCTTGACCTCTAACACTATTCTGATACCGTCACGATCAGATTCGTCTCTTAAATCCGTAATCCCTTCAATTTTCTTTTCCCGGGCTAACTCTGCAATTTTTTCAATAAGTTTGGATTTATTCTGTTGAAAAGGTACTTCCTTGATTACTACTTGTTTTTTTCCCTTGCTTTTTTCCTCTAAAAACACCTTTCCCCTGGTTTTAATAATTCCTCTGCCGTTTTCGTAAGCATTCCTGATACCTTCATCTCCCAAGATATCTCCACCGGTGGGAAAATCAGGTCCCTTTACAAAATACATCAGATCTTTAACTTCCGCCTGGGGATGATTGATTAGGTAATTCAAGGCGTCTATTACTTCACCCAGGTTATGAGGAGGTATATTGGTGGCCATTCCCACAGCTATCCCCGCCGACCCATTAACCAGCAGGTTAGGATATCGGGAAGGTAATACTACCGGTTCTTGTAAACTCTCATCAAAGTTAGGCCGAAAATCTACTGTATTTTTGTTTATCTCTGTGAGCATTTCTTCAGATATGCGAGACATACGTGCTTCGGTATATCTCATGGCTGCAGGAGGATCACCATCTATAGAGCCAAAGTTTCCATGACCGTCTACCATGGGATAACGGGAAACAAAATCCTGGGCCAGTCTTGCCAAAGCTTCGTAAACAGCAACATCCCCGTGAGGATGGAATTTACCCAGGACTTCCCCTACAATGCGGGCTGATTTCCGGTGAGGTTTATCCGGGCTTAATCCCATTTCCGACATGGCGTATAAAATTCTTCGGTGAACCGGCTTCATCCCGTCTCTAACATCAGGCAGTGCCCGGCTTACTATTACGCTCATGGCGTAATCCAAAAATGAGCTTTTAACTTCGTCGTGTAAATAAACGGGAACTACTTTTTCGGTAGGTTTTTGTTCATCGCCCATATGCTTCTATCTCCCCTTTAGATATCCAGGTTCTTGGCTTCTAAAGCGTTAACCTCTATAAATTTCTTGCGCGGCTCTACTTTATCTCCCATAAGTACACTAAACATCTGGTCAGCAAGAGCAGCGTCAACTAATTCAATACGTTTTACAATGCGGGTTTCCGGATTCATGGTGGTTTCCCATAACTGCTCCGGGTTCATTTCTCCCAGACCTTTATATCTTTGTATACTAATATTTTGTTCCCCAATTTTATCCAGGTATTTTTGCAATTCTTCTTCAGAATAAAAATAAGTCTCTTTTTTCCCTTTTTTTATTTTATAAAGAGGAGGCTGAGCAATATAAATAAATCCTGCACTGATCAGTTCCTGCATATACCGGTAAAAAAAAGTTAACATGAGAGTGCGAATATGAGCACCGTCAACATCTGCATCAGTCATAATTATAATTTTTTGATAGCGTACCTTGGTAAGGTCAAAATCTTCCCCCACTCCTGTACCTATAGCTGTTATCATGGTCCGTATTTCTTCGTTGGCCAGTATACGATCCATCCTGGCTTTTTCCACATTCAATATTTTACCTTTCAGGGGAAGTATAGCCTGGGTGTTTCTTTCTCTCCCCTGTTTGGCCGACCCACCAGCGGAATCTCCCTCTACAATAAACAATTCGCTTTCAGCAGGATCTTTAGAAACACAATCCGCCAACTTGCCTGGTAAGGCAGAAATTTCCAGGGCATTTTTTCGTCGAGTTAATTCCCTGGCTTTTTTAGCAGCTTCCCGGGCCCGGGAAGCCCTGATAGCTTTATCAAGGATTTTACGACTGATACCGGGGTTTTGTTCCAGGAAAACTTCCAATTCTTCATACAAGACATTATCTACAATCCCTCTAATTTCACTATTACCCAGCTTGGTTTTAGTTTGTCCTTCAAATTGCGGCTCAAATATTTTAACACTAATTATTGCCGTTAATCCCTCTCTCACATCTTCTCCACCGAGATTACCCTGGTTTTCTTTTAATAAACTTGCTTTTCTGCCGTACTCATTTAATAAACGGGTTAATGAACTTTTAAAACCGGATTCATGGCTCCCACCCTCATGGGTACGGATGTTGTTGGCATAAGAATATATTTGCTCATTATACCCGGTATTGTACTGCATGGCAATTTCTACTACGCAACCTTCTTTTTCCTTGTTTATGTACATGGGATTCTTAGGAATTACTTCTTTTCCTTCATTTAAGTAATTTACAAAAGAAATAATTCCACCATCGTATTTGAATGAATCCTTCTTATTATTTTTTTCATCTACTAAATCAATTTTTATACCTTTATTTAAAAAAGCAAGTTCTCTTAATCTCTGAGCAATATATTGATAGTCGTATTCTACTACTTCAAATATTGAACTATCCGCTTTAAAAGAAATCTGTGTCCCCGATTTGTTAGTGTTTCCTTTATCTTCAATGGGGGAAATTGGTTTTCCTTCATGGTAAACTTGATAATGTTTTTTACCTTCCCTATTAACTTCTACCTCTAATTTTTCTGAAAGGGCATTGACTACTGATAATCCTACTCCATGGAGACCTCCGGCTACTTTATAACTTTCTCTACTGAATTTCCCTCCGGCATGAAGCATGGTTAATACCACTTCTAGAGCAGGCCTTCCCATAGTGGGATGTTCCTCTACAGGGATGCCTCTTCCATCATCTTTTACTGTAACCCTGTTATCATTATCAATGATCACCTTTATATTTCTACAATAACCAGCCAGGGCCTCGTCAATGCTATTGTCAACTACTTCAAAAACCAACTGGTGTAACCCCCGATGAGAGGTAGACCCTATATACATACCCGGTCGTTTTCTTACTGCTTCCAGACCTTCTAAAACCTGAATTTGTGACGCATTATAATCCTGGTTTATATCATTGACTTTGGACATTTATACCGACCCCCATATAATACCTGTAAACTAATAAACTAAAACTTATTTCACCTGTCTCTTGCCAAGGGTTTGAGAAGAAATAGGTGAAAAATATACATGGTCAGTAGTAACCACAAAAGATTTGTATTCCTTAATCTCTTGTTTGTTAATACGATTTTTTTGAAGAGCATACTCCAAAAATTGCTTATTACTTTCCAGGTCATGATTCTTAAGACTAAATATACCTATAATATCTTTTAGAGGTATTATTTGCGAATCACCGATATGCAAAAACAACTATTATCTCTCCTCTCTTCAGTTATTTAACAACGGTACCAGTATAACATAATCACCCTTTGATATGGTACCTTTTATAAAGTAACCTTTCCAATTTTTCTTTAAATTGCGGCTGATCTTCCGGTAAATAATTTAACCATTCACTTATCACTCCAGGGTCTATTAACTTATCCTTTGTGAATGACTCTTCCACAGTATTGGTTTCCTCTTTTTCTTGATCAGTATTTACAGTTTCTATCTCTCCCAGGAAAAAATATATATCCTTGATAGTATTATTTCCTGTATAATAATAAATTTTCCTGATAATCTGGGATTTTAACATGGTTAAGTGATAAAGCCACGTAGAATTTTTAACTTTTACCCACAATACTCCAGATTCTACTTTTATTGCCTGAGAAGAAGTAGCCAGATAATCTCCAACAATATCATACCAGTAAACAACTACCTGCTGTTGTTGAACTTTTTTATAGTAGCCTCTATTCTTTAACCATTTATTAAGCAAACTTCCAATCTGGTTCATTTTGCATTACCCCCTTTTCTAACTTGAATACAGATACAGGAAAACCAGCAGTTGAGGTAATAAAATTATTTTCGTGACTGGTAATAAAGCACTGCATTCCTTTCTTTTCAATAAATCTAATTATATGTTTACGCCTCTGCTGGTCAAGTTCAGAAAAAACATCATCTAAAAGCAGCAAGGGGGTTTTATGATTAATTCTAAATAATTCTAATTGCGCAAGTTTCAAAGATAAAATAATGGTACGCTGCTGCCCCTGGGAAGAATATTTTTGTGAATCCCTGCCATTAAGTAAGACAGCAAAATCGTCCAAATGAGGACCTGCCAGGGAATATCCTCTTTTTAATTCTTCCGGCTGTTTTTCTCTTAATTTAGCATAAATCTTCTTATAAATTGATGATTCAACGGAGGATTTATGTTCCAGGCTTATTTCATTAAAATATTCAACTACATTTATATTGCTCGAATAATGCAAATGCGCGTGCTCCTGGCCAGAAGTAAAAAAATCCACCAGTGGTGAAAAATACTTTTCAAGTTTATCTAAAAAAATCAACCTTAAATAAACCAGCTTGCTTCCATAAGTAGCTAGTTGATCATTCCACAAATCAAGAGTTCCTTTTTTATCAGGCACCCCTTTTAAATACTTATTTCTTTGTTTTAAAACCCGGTAATAATTTTTTAATTCTTGCCAGTAAGCTGGATACAAACGACTTATCTCACGATTTAAAAATTTTCTTCTTATCAGCGGGCCGTCTTTAATTAAATTTAAATCTTCGGGATGAAACACTATAACCGGAAATTTTGGGAAAAAATTTTCTCTCTTAACTTCCTTGCCATTTATCTCTATTTTTTTATGAGAAGGGTGCGAAAAAAAAATTTTAACTTTTTTTTGATTACCGTGATCTTCTACTTCCCCCTGGATTCTTAAAAAAGAAGTTTCCCAAGATATTAGTTCTTTTTCATAACGAGTTCGAAAAGAATGACCGGAAAGCAAATAATATATACTCTCTAAGATATTGGTTTTGCCCTGAGCATTTTTTCCATATATATAATTAGCACCAGGAGCAGGTTCAAGTATTAATTGATGGTAGTTACGAAAATTTTGCAGTTTGATATTTTTAAGATACAAAAATCCTCCTCCTGTTATTCCATTTTTATAGGTAGCACTAAATATAAATAATCTTCTTCTTTTTCAGGACGTATAATACAGGGAGCTTCCAGTCCACTAAAGTGCATTTCCAAGTTTTCTTCTTCCGTTACTTTTAAAATATCCATTAAAAACCTGGTATTTAAAAATATGCTGATATTTTCTCCCTCTTGAGAAATTAAAGAAACTTTTTCTTCCATATGCCCAAGTTTGGAAGATACTTTTACTTCTAACTCATTTCCAGATACATTAATTTGTAAAGCCTGGGTTTGAGGATCTACCAGCAAAGAAGCTCGGTTTATAGCACTTTCTAAATTACTGTTGTTAACCAGGCATTTAGTTACGGTTTGTTGAGGAATAACCCCTTTAACCTCAGGAAAAGTATCATCTATTAACCTTGAAAAAAAGAATACATTACCAAATGCAAAAGCAAGCTGATTATCTTGAGGAAAAATTGAAACTTCCATGTCCTCATCAACCAGTTTCATTAACTCTCTTAAAGCCCGGGCAGGTATTAAAAAATCTCCATCTTTAAAGTCCCAGCTTTCTATAGAAAACTCTTTTAAAACCAGGCGATATGTGTCTGAAGTTGTTAAGGTCAATTTGTTATCTTTTATAGTTAATAATATCCCTGTAAATGCAGGACGACTTTCATCCTGAGAAACTGCAAAGATATTTTTTTTAATCAAACGCTTTAGATTTTCTCCTTTTAACACCAGTGGCTGTCCAGTAGGGGAACTTTCTGAAAAAGCAGGATATTCTTCACTGTTCACTCCATTTAATTTGAAATGAGAATGGCTGGATTTGATATCTATCTGGTAGTTATCTGGATTAATCTCTATTTTCAGGTTTCCCGGGGGAAGATTTTTTATTATATCAATAAATCTGGGAGGAATTAAAACAGCAATTTCATCTTCCAAACTGGTATGGTAAACACTTCTTACTCCTATTTCCAGGTTGGTAGATAAAAATACCAGTTGCCCGGGGTAAGTTTTTAAAAAGATGTAATTTAACATGGGCATAGTAGTTTTACCAGGCAAAGCTTTTTCCACTATATCAAGATGTCTACATAAATTATCCTTACTTTCTAATATTTTCATTTTTTTTCTCTCCTTTTAACAACATAATTTACTACCAAGACACATATATATTTATATAGTAGAAACAGTAAATCCTGTTAATTTGTTAATAATTAATCATAATAAAAGCAATGCCTGGATCAAGAAACTGAACAAGTTGTTGATAATTAGATAGAATTGTTCACAAGACTAAATCATAACCTTTAATGTGGACAAGCTTGTCTGCTTTTCCACAGGAAGATGTTAATGAAAGTTAGGAATTAACGATTGAATTTTGAAGGTATTTAACAATATCTTTAATTTCCTGATTACGCTCTATTTCTTGACTTATTTTTTTATGAGCATGAATTACTGTGGTATGATCTTTTCCACCAAATTCTTCACCAATTTTAGGTAGAGAGTATTCTGTCATTTCTCTGGATAAATACATGGCAAGTTGTCGTGGGAAGGCTACATTTTTACTTCTTTTCTTGGCATGGATATCTCCTGCAGAAATACCAAAATATTGAGCTGTGGATTTAATAATCTTGTCTATAGTGACGGTTCTGTTTTTTTCAGCCAGAATATTTTTTAAAGCTTCTTTGGTAACCTCCAGGCCAATACTAGAATTATTTAAAGAGGAAAAAGCCATTACTCTTACCAGAGCACCTTCAAGTTCGCGAATATTTGTTTCTACTTTAGTAGCAATAAAATTAATAACTTCTTCTGGTAAGTTGACGCCTTCCAGAAAAGCTTTTTTCTTAAGTATAGCAATACGGGTTTCCAGGTCAGGGGAATTTATGTCAGTGATTAAACCCCATTCGAAACGAGAGCGAAGACGATCTTCTAGAGTAGGTATATCCTTAGGCGGACGGTCGCTGGAAATCACAATCTGCTTATTATTATCATGTAGTGCGTTGAAGGTATGGAAAAATTCCTCCTGGGTTTGTTCTTTTCCGGCCAAAAACTGAATATCGTCTATAAGTAAAACATCAATATTTCTGTATTTATTTCGGAAATCAACGGTTTTATTATCCCGAATGGCATTAATAAATTCATTAGTAAATTTTTCAGAGGAAAGATATAATACATTAGTCTTCATATGATTATTTCTAACAAAGTGTCCTATAGCGTGCATCAGATGGGTTTTACCCAGGCCCACTCCTCCGTAAATAAATAGAGGGTTATAGGCTTTAGAAGGTGCTTCGGAAACCGCTAAAGAGGCAGCGTGAGCCAGTCTGTTACAACTTCCAACTACAAAAGATTCAAAAGTGTATTTAGGGTTAAGCGTAAGCACTGATTGTCCGGATTTAACAGAAGAATTTTTTTCAGAAATAGAAGCAGAAGGGTTGGAATTATTTAGAAAATCGGAGCTTTTATGCTGCTGTTCAATAATACCCTCCTGGCCCTGTACTCTAATAGAATCAGCAGAAGCTTCAGAATCTAAAGAAGGTGTAGATACAAAATTAATAAAATAAGTTTGATCTGCTACCTGTTTAATTACATCAAGGAGAAGATCTTTGTATCTCGTCTCCAGCCAATCCTTGGTAAAATCATTGGGCACCTCTACGATGATAGTATTTTCTTTTAATGCGACCGGCCTGGTAGATTTAAGCCAGGTTTCAAAACTGGGCTTGCTTAAAACCTTTTCTGCCTCTCCAAGGGCCTGCTCCCAGAGATAAGATAATTCAGTGGCCATGGGAAGAACCTCCTAAACCCTCTTAGAATTATGTTTAGTTATTCACAGGAAAACTAACTTATCCACAAACAAACACAGGTTATCCACAAAACCTGTGAATAACCGGGGGTAAAACCTAATGTAAAATTATATTAACAGATGAGGTACATGCCTGCAATCTTTAAAAGTGTGGATAAGTAGCTAAATACCATGACAACCTTCAAAAAATAATCTTCAATTAAATATTTCGCAAATTAAAAATTTACTCATAAAATTTAAACACAATAAAATTTGAACATCCTTGAAGTGCAGGTTTAAGTATGTTATTATCTCTATGTTACTCCTGCTCTTAACTGACGAAGTGAGGGCCAAGTCCAAAGGAGGTGATAAAAAAATGAGATCTTATGAAAACATGATCATTCTCAATCCAGAATTATCGGAAGAAGAACAGGAAGAATTTCTGGAAAAAATTAAGGCAACGGTGGAAAAAAATAAGGGTAAAATAGACGAAATTAAGAACTGGAACAAGAGAAAACTGGCCTCTCCAATTCAAGATTATCGGGAAGGTAATTATTATATAATCTATCTTTCCGGAGAAAACCATTTAATTGAAGAGCTGGAGCGTTTTTACAAGATTAATGAAGAAGTGTTAAGGTATCTGTTTATAAGAGTTGAATAACCGTAAAGGGGGCAGGGATAATTGTTAAATCGGGTAGTTCTGATAGGTAGATTAACCCGCGATCCCGAACTCAGGTACACCCCAAATGCAGGAGCAGCAGTAGCTAACTTTACTCTCGCTGTTGACAGGCCGTTTACCAACCAGCAAGGTGAAAGAGAAACTGATTTTATTAACATAGTAACATGGCGCAGACAGGCGGAAAACTGTGCCCAGTATCTTAAAAAAGGAAGACTGGCTGGAGTTGATGGTCGTATACAAATAAGATCTTACGATGATTCCCAGGGAGTACGTCGGAAAGCCATAGAAGTAGTAGCTGATAATGTACAGTTTTTAGAAAAACCTTCTCAACAAGCTCAGCAAGAATCTTCTTCCACAGAGGAAATACCGGGAGAAGAAATGAATATTAACGAAGACGACATTCCATTTTAATTACAGGAGGGATAGTTCTTGAGAAGAGAAAGAGGGCGCAAACCAAAGAAAAAGGTTTGCAGCTTCTGTCAGGATAAAGTTGAACATATTGACTACAAGCAATATGATAAACTTGGAAAGTTTATCACTGAAAGAGGTAAAATTCTTCCCCGTAGAATTACTGGGAATTGTGCCCATCATCAAAGGCAGTTAACTAAAGCCATTAAAAGGGCCCGCCTGGTAGCTCTACTTCCTTTTACAGCAGAGTCTTGATCTTAACTCCGGCAAGTGCGTATATTTTTTTCTAAAAGTAATTTCTGACTAAAGAAAGGTGCTAAAAAAATCTCTGGCACCTTTTTTCTGTCTTTTTCCCTAGAAGGATAACGCGCCTTTATTCCCGAATTAGTTTAAACCCGGAGAGTAAAGGAGGGAACATAACCTTGTCTTTTCTAAAAAAACAAAATAAACTGGCAAAGAGTTTATATGTTATAGAAAATATGAAAAATAAAATGCTGTGGTCTATTGCCAGCCTGTTTTATTCTTTATCTCAAGGGAACCAGGAAAGCGTGGAGGATAATTTAAGCGAAATTATTTTACTAAGTTATACTTTGGGGAAAAGAGCAGGTATTAGTTTTTATTCTATGGATAGAAATATAGAAAAGAAAGCCAAGGAATATCTGGAAGAAAAAGAGAGTTTAAGCCTCGATGATACTGCTTATTTTTTACAATACTTTTCAACTTATAAGAAAAAATAGGAGGGCTGATCATGAAAGTTATTTTGACCGATGATGTTTCTAACCTGGGGAAAAAAGGAGAACTTAAAAATGTGGCCGACGGGTACGCCCGCAATTATTTGATTCCCCGGGGGCTGGCTGTGGAAGCTACTTCTCCCCGTATCAAGGAAATGGAAAAACAGCTTCAGTTGCAACGTAAAAAAGAAGAAAAAGAAGAAGTTGCTGCACGTGAGCTGGCTCAACAGCTAAATAATCAAGTGCTGACTTTTTATTTGCAAGCCGGCGATGAAGGCAAGTTGTTTGGTTCTATCACGGCCTCTGATATAGCAAATGCAATTGCCGAAAAAGGCATTGATATGGACAAACGGAAAGTAGAATTAACAAATCCCATCAAAGAACTTGGGGAATACGATGTAACCATTAAAATCAGAAGTGGAATTAATACTCAGGTGAAGGTAAAAATAGAGCGAGAAAATTAGAATAAAAAACAGGCGCGTAGAAGTTTATGGTAAAAGCATAAAGATAGGCGAAATTCAATTTTTCCGGCGGAAGAATAAGTCTTTGCTGACTTAGAAATCTGAATATTCTTAATCCTTAAAAGTAAGTAACAACTATTATAACACTTGTATCCAATATTAGCTTGCTAAATTGGAGCTTTTTGAAGGAGTGCACAAAATTGTTGGAAGAAAGGCTACCTCCTCAGAATATAGAAGCGGAACAATCTGTCCTGGGATCTATGATTATAGAAAGAGACGCTATTTTTTCTACTACGGAAATATTAAGGGACGATGATTTTTACCGTAGCTCTCATCAAAAAATATTCTCCGCTATGATCAGCCTGGTAGAAAGAAATGAACCCGTTGACCTGGTTACTCTTTCTGAGGAACTTGGCAACCGGGGAGTACTGGAAGAAACGGGTGGAAATGCCTATTTAACCTCTCTGGCCAACGCAGTACCGACGGCAGCTAATGTTAAATATTATGCTCAAATAGTTTGGGAAAAAGCTTTACTGAGAAGGCTTATACGCATTTCTACAGAGATCGTTACCCGCAGCTATGAACCACCGGAAGATGTGGTAGAATTTTTAGATGAAGCCGAACAGATGATCTTCCAGGTAGCCCGCGAATTAAGCGGCAAGGGTTTTGTTCCCTTAAAAGATGTGCTTATGGAAACTTTTGAGCGTATAGAACAGCTATATGAAGAAAAAAAAGGAGTTACCGGGCTCTCCACGGGATTTTTAGATTTAGACCAGATTCTTTCCGGACTTCAGCGATCTGATTTAGTAATAGTAGCGGCACGACCCGCCATGGGGAAAACCACCCTGGCGTTGAATATGGCACAACATATTGCGGTTTCAGAAAAAAACCCGGTGGCTTTTTACAGTATGGAAATGTCCCAGGATCAATTAGCTCAGCGCTTGTTATGTGCCCAGGCCAACCTGGATTCTCAAAGGATGCGTCGGGGATTTCTTACCCAGGAAGAATGGCCTCGTTTGACCAGAGCCGTAGGTCCTTTAAGTGAAGCCCCGTTGTATATTGATGATACTGCCGGTCTTTCGGTGATGGAGATGAGGGCAAAAGCGCGCAGACTTAAAGCAGAAAAAAGCCTGAGTGCTATTTTTGTAGATTATCTACAATTAATGAGGAGCCATGGAAATCAAGAAAACCGACAGCAAGAATTGTCTGACATATCACGCTCTCTTAAAGCTCTGGCCAAAGAGCTGGATGTTCCGGTGGTAGCTCTTTCCCAATTAAGCCGGGCAGTAGAAAAAAGGAACGACCGGCGCCCCATCTTAAGCGATTTGATGGAATCCGGGGGGATAGAAGCCAATGCCGATGTAGTAATGTTCATTTACCGGGAGGACTATTATTTTAGTGAATCTGAAAAAAAGAATATTGCTGAAGTTATTGTAGCCAAGCAGCGTAACGGGCCTACCGGACAGATCGACTTGCTTTTTATGGACAACTATAATAAGTTTCAAAATTTGGCTCCCCAGCAATATTCCGAGGAAGCCGGAGGAGCATAAAAATTTTTTAAAAGGAGGCGTCCTGGTTGGCTAATAAATACGATGTAATCATAGCCGGTGCCGGACCTGCAGGGATATTTACAGCCCTGGAGATAGTACGCCGCAAACCTTCCCGGGTACTAATACTGGACAAGGGCCCTGATATATACGAGAGAAAATGTCCTGCTAACGAACGTGATAGTTACTGCTATCGTTGTAATCCCTGTGATCTTATTTGTGGTTGGGGGGGAGCCGGAGCTTTCAGTGACGGAAAACTTACTCTGACTCCTGAGTTTGGTGGAATACTGGAAGAATACGTGGGTCCGGCAGCCATGAAAGAG
>Ga0207421_10002175_pt1 | contig 24572 bp, 21 predicted proteins | sample SodLakKL_010_SED_4_FD_187542 | JGI IMG/M metagenome (GOLD analysis project Ga0207421, IMG submission 187542) | Alkaline sediment microbial communities from Lake Tanatar, Kulunda Steppe, Russia - 8KL_010_SED (SPAdes) (version 2) | ecosystem: Environmental > Aquatic > Non-marine Saline and... | reverse complement strand
GGCAAACGTCCCCTCCTCGGTATACTGACGGATGTTGACTTCGTACATGCCCAGATTGCAGGTCCAGTCCTCGTGGCTTTGCGCTGCGGCCACAACCGGGACCAACGTCACAAAAAGAGCCTTCAGCAGTACCTTCCTCATGTGGAAAATGGGTTTATGAAGCCGATTGCCCCCGTTCATTTGACAAGCATCATTTTACGGGTAAAGGTATGGTCGCCTGCCTGCATACGGATCAGGTATGTTCCGCTGCTCATGGAAGAAGCGTCGAATGTAACCGCATGCCTCCCCGCCTCCTGCCGGGAATTGACAAGCGTCGCGACCCGCTGACCTAATATGTTATACACATGCAAATCAACCTGAACGGCCTGTGGCAGCTCATAGGCGATTGTGGTCGCCGGATTAAACGGATTCGGATAATTCTGGTGCAGCGCAAACCGCTCAGGCTGATTACTCTGCTCATCGGCCCACTCGGTTGAAGTTGGTGTGATACCGGCCGGCGGGGTTTCAAGCGGCTCCGTAGTAAAGATGCGAAAAACACTTGGAGGTACATTGATCGTAAACGCATCACCCAGCATATCCTCGGTGACCTCGAGCTCCTCACCGGAGAAATATTCGTACCAGGTACCGGCCTGTGTGAAACGGGGATAAATATCCATGTATTCAACATCAAAATTGCCCGCAATAACGGCATCCATGGTTTCATGCTCCAGGGTGATGGTTTTGATGGAGGTATCCATGCCATAGAAATTCACCTCACTATCCGGATCGTGAAAAACCGGATTTTCATGACGCATTTTCAACAGCCATTGCCAGGTTTGATAGACGGCGTTGCGGTCGGGATCATCGTAATAGTCCCACCTGACCGGCTTTGGAGCGGTCCGGCCGGGATCGCCGGGTTGGCAGTCTCCGTCGGTTCCATCGCCGGGTTTCAGACATTCATCAGGACCACCGCCATAACCCAGCTCGCCGAACTGCCAAAGCATTTTCGGTCCTGGTATGGTCAGGAAGAACGCACCTGCCAGTTTCTGGCGGTTCAGCGCATTGGACAACCGGGTGATATCATACCGTTCCCCACTGTTGCCATAATTCAGGTTTTTAAACATCAGCCACTGCTCATCATGGCTCTCCATGTATCCGATAAGATTTGGCTGATCCCAACCCCGGTTTTTATGATAAACGCCGGAGAAGTTGGACTGGCTTCCGTCATGCCAGCTCATGGAAGCTTCGCTGTAGTTGAAGTTGTGGTTCCCCCAGAACAAGATGCCGTTCAACCCATCATCCGTACGATACGCGGCCAGCTCTTTCTCCTCATCATTATCGGCAAAATGCTCAAAAATGATATAGGCATCCGGATCGACCTTCCAGAGCTCATCGGCCATGCGTTTGAGGTTGGCGATGCGTTCGGAATTATATCCGTCGAGCATACCTGATTGATCCACATTAGTGGCAAATCCCTTGGTCAGGTCAAACCGGTACCCATCCACATTGTACTCTTCAAGCCAGTAGCGATTGGCCCGGTCCATCCAATACTTGATAAATGGATGATCGTGATTCAGGTGATTGAAAACGTTGTATGCGTGTCCGGGTCCGATCAGCGGATTGGTATTGCGGCTTCCACCATAGAGCCTGATAAGCGGCGATTGTCCGGTCGCATGGTTGTACACCACATCCAGTATGACCGCCATATCCCGTTTGTGCGCCTCATCGACCAGCCGGCGGAATTCATCAGCCGGGCCATACGCTTTGTCGAGCGCAAGATGGAAATTGGGATTATAACCCCAGCTGTCGTTTCCGTCAAAATTGCTGACCGGCATCAGCTCAATCGCATTGACACCCAGCCGCTTGAGATAATCGAGGGTATCGGCCATATTGGCATACGTCCCGTCATCCAGGAAATCGCGAATCAACAGTTCGTAAACGACCAGTTCGGACGGATCGGGACGTACGTAATCGGTTGCCTGCCATTCGTAAGGTTCCTGTCCGGTCTCCAGGATGCTAACCATATGGCTGGTATGCTCATGGGGATACGATTTGAGCCCGGGATATACGGAGCTGCTGATATACTGATCGTTCCATTCGGACAGCACCTTGTGAGAGAAGGGATCGCCCATGCGGATATTCCCGTCAATCAGATACTGGAATCCATATTCAGTGCCCGGTTCCAGTCCCTCAATGGTTATCCAGTAAAGTACGCTGTCGGGTGCAGCGGTTTCCCGTGCCATAAAATAGTCGGGATCGGGCTGCCAGTCATTGAAATCACCGATCAGGTAGACAAAGTCCTTTTCGGGTGCCCAGAGGACCAGAGTAGCCCGGTCGTCCTGTTCGTGATAGTTGATTCCAGGCTCCATTCCGTCAGGAACCGCTGCTTCGGTGACTTCCTGATTGATGATAATCTCGAATTGCTTCTCCACGGTATTTCCTTCGGTATCTTCAGCAACCGCTTTGATGACGTACGTCCCGGATTCAGAAATAATCAGCTCATGAGAAAGGCTTCCGGAACTGGTGGATGCCACCTGATCATCATCCAGGTAGAGCACCAGCGAAGACAGATCATATTCCAGCGACTGGGCACTAACCTCCACTTCGAACGGCTCACCCGGGTTGTGGATCATCGGACCGACATCCGGTATTACCGGTTTATCAAAACGGACAATCAGGGTCTCGTCATAGAGATCGACAAACAGATCCTCCGACTGGCTGTCACCATCCGAACTCCGAAACACCATGGCCAGCTGATGAACCGATTCCACTGAGGAGGACAGCTCATAAAACTCGCGGATATCCTCGATATGAAGCTCCCACAAATCTTCACCGACATTGGTAGCCTGTGGCTGAGTTTCATTGGCATTCCAGTCACCGATGACATATTGCCAGGATCCGCCGGCTTCCAGGATAACTCCGGTATGGATATACACATCGCCGGTGTACCCTTCCAGGTCGTTGCGTACGGATTCGGAGGCATCGTATGTGATGGTTACCGGTGTATCCAATGTAGGAAATGCCGGATCCGTTTGAATGACCTGAGCCGATGCCATGGGTGCTATAAAAAAGCACAGAATGAGAATGTAAAAAACGTAACGTCTATTCATTAGAGGGGTCCCTGTTTTATAAGAAAAAAAATAACGAATCCACCCGTTAGAGAATTACAGCGATTTCGATTCGGGATTTTCGGGGTTGTTCAGCGTCAGGCCTTCGTAATCGGGTGACGATGCGCGAAGAACCAGATCGGGAGAGAAAACGGTATGGGTGATATCACGTTCCCTGTTTTCGATCCGGGTCACCATTTTTTCAATGGCCAGTGCACCCATATCGTACATGGGCTGTCGCATGGTGGAAAGGCCGACATATTCAGAAAATTCAAGATCATCAAACGCAATTATGGGAATACGTTTGTCGTGGTCACGCATCGCTTTGATGGCACCAAGAGCCTGGATATCCGATGCGCAAAAGCATGCATCCGGTGGTTTATCCATAGTGAGGAGCCGTGACATGGCCTCATAGCCGTTGCTTTCGATAAATCCGTCACGCTCCATACTGTCGCCGGTGACAATCATACTGGTGTCGACCAGGTGTCCGGCATCCTCCATGGCCCGGCGATACCCGAGTACCCGCTCAAAACTTGGTTTTGATTCGGGTTTTGCGCAAATCATACCGATGGTCCGGTACCCCTGCTGAATCAGGTGCGATGTAGCACTGTAGGCACCTTCTATGCTGTCTACGCTGATGGTATCGAAACCGGAAAAAAATTCATCAATCAATACAACGGGTATCCCGTATTTTCTGAGGGTTTCCCACTCGCTGTCTTCAAGGTGGACAGAGATAACGATATACCCTTCTCCCCATCCGCGCTTCATGATGTAATCGGCTTGATGGAGCAGGTCATCGGCCATTTTGACATTGAATATCTGCAGATCGTAATCATATTCTGCGATTTTGTCCTGCATTCCGGCCAGGACTTCCATAAAGAAATAGTTGGAGATCACCGGGACGATTACGGTGATGATCCGTGTCTTTTTTCTCGCAAGACTTTGCGCCAGTGCCCGTGGATGATATCCAAGATTGTTTGCAACCGCCAGCACCTTGTCACGTGTCTTGGCAGTTACATTATTGCTGTCGTTAAACACCCGGGATACGGTAGCGATGCTTACCCCGGCTTCTCTTGCTATATCGTATATGGTGGAGCTCAAATTGCAATATATTGTATGAGAAGCGCCCGCCCATCCCAGGCAGAGACAGGCGGGCACTTACAAGGCGGTTTAGTTCATGATAACTTCATAGGTGTAGACAGGTCCGCTCAGATCAAGTATGACGGTGTAATTACCCGCTTCATCCACGGGAATATTCGCACCGCCTTCAACAAGCGTTCCATCACCGGCATCATCACCATAATTCAGATCCCAGTCGTCGTTGGCCCGGAACTTGATTTCACCTGCGGTGAGATCAAGTGTGATGGTCCAGACATGCTCGTCGGGATCATAGGTCATATCCTGATCAGCATCCCATTCATCGGGAGTAGCATCACCAATCAGACCCCATTCGGTATCAAGCGTGGTATAGGTCAGCGCGTCCAGATCTACATTGATCTTATAGTAACCGGCATCACGTTCAATGTTTGCTCCTTCAGGCTGAAGTGTGCCGTCGGCACCATCATCACCCCAGTTTACATCCCAGGAAGCACCCTGAGTAAACTTGAGTTCGCTTCCATCCTCCGCTACGTAAACATAGCCTTCGTACTGGTTATCATCGTCAAGTGAGTAGAGACGTGCGATATCCTCATGATCCGGACTCCAGTTGCTGCCATAATTACTGGCCTCCTGATAACCACCGGGAACCTGCAACTCCGGAAGTTCGATCTCAACCTCGAAGGGGATGATGGTCATGGTGATCGGTTCGGAAACCAATTTTTCATCCATAATGGCTCCGTGAGGCTCCGACATCACCCTGATCTGAACCGAAGCCTGGTCACCATCCTCAAATCCCATGGATATCAGGGTACTGTTAATCTCGCCTACGGTAAAGCTCTGAGATAAATTATGAGTTGTTGTAAGCCTGGTAAAGTCCTCCTCATTGTTGTTGCCTGTTTCGCCCAACATAATGGAATACTCCACGCCGGCCTCATACCCGTATTCGGCGGCCGTCCATTCCAAAGTAAACAAAGAATCATCGACCTGATCTTCATAAAGCTCATAAAGCACACCATCCTCCGGTGATATAATGGAGGCGGCCCCCGGCGATGAACTCATCACCGGGCCCGAATCCTTATCACATGAGGAGAGCGCAAAGATCATAACCATCGTAATAGTTAAAAAGCTTGATAGTCTCATTGTTCTGTATTTTAAAGAGTTAAAAACGTATTAATAGCCCGGATTTTGCGTCAGGTTCGGGTTGGTATTGATATCCGATGTCGGTATGGGAAACACTCGGAGGTGTTCCGATGTCGATGCTCCATCCTGGACTCCACCTTTCCATGCCCACACATAGTTGGCTGTCGTAAATTTGTTAAACCGTATAAGGTCGGTTCTTCTGTGGCCTTCCCAATAAAGTTCACGCGCCCGTTCATCCAGAATAAAATCCAGATCCAGATCATTAGAAGAAATATTGCCGGAGTCATCTCCATATGCCCTTTCACGGAGCTGGTTGATGAGATCAACGGCCGTGTTCATATCACCACCTGCTCCACCCCGAAGGGTTGCCTCGGCGTAGATAAGATAGACATCCGCCAGACGGAACATCGGGAAGTCGGTATCTACAAAATCACTTCGGGAACCTCTCTCGCCGGTTGATTTGATATTTTTCCACTTTGTAACCGCATATCCGTTTGAGAAATCGGTGATATCTTCGACCTCTTTGATCTGTCCGTCGGTGAAGAACATAGCGCGGCCGTCGGGAGTATTTTCTCCAAGAATATCGACAAACTGGGGAGTCACACGATGTCCACCCCATCCACCATCAACACCAAAGTCAGAAGCGCTCATATCGCCTCCGATGGCGGCATGGATAATGAAGTTCGTTCCGCCGAAGGTTTGCGTGTTGTTTCCATCAAAAGGAATGGCAAATATGACACCATCAGCCTGTTGATTATCCGCGAGGAACAGGTGCTCGTAATTGTGATGGAGGTTGTAACCACCTTGATCGATCACTCTGTTGGAGAAGGTGACTGCTTCATCCCAGCGTGATTCACCGATATAGGTTTCGGCATTCAGATACAGTTTTGCCAGGGTCGTCCATACCGCCGCACGATCCGCTCTTCCGTACTGGTTATCCTGCGGTGCCGGCATATCATCTTCAATAGCAAGCAGCTCGCTTTCGATGTACTCGAAAAGCTGCTGGCTTCCCACCGGCTCAGGTTCAAAAGCGCCAATCGGATCCTCTTCGGTCACAAAAGGCACACCACCGCCATAGAGATCAATTGCGTGCCAGTAACTCAAGGCTCTGAGGAAACGCGCTTCCGCCAGGTATTGCTGAATCTGCGGATCATCTTCCCCGCGGGCATTTCTGATAAACTCATTAGCCAGCGTAATTTGATAAAAAATGCGGCTGTACATGCCCATGACGAAATCATTTCCGGCACCCCAACCCTGTTCATTGAATGCGGGCAGTCCGGGATCGGCCCATCCCACCACGGTTTCATCGGTTGGAATCTGCTGGTGCACCCAGTATTGACGAATATAGCTGGAAAAGCCTTCATCAATTCCCTGGATATCCGGGTTTCCGGCAGGCCCCTCCTGACCGGTAGTTGCAAATCCGGCATAGAGTTTGGCCAACACTTTCCGGAAGTTTTCGGGATCGTCATAGACGATGTCGGACGTAATTTCTCTGTCGTCGATCGGCGACGTCGACAGGTCACCGGTGCAAGATGACCAGAAAGGCATCATTGCAACGATCAAAGTGAAAAGTAGAATTCTGAAATTTTGTTTAATCATAATCTCGGATATTAGTGGTTTCCGTTAGAAATTGATGTTCACACCCAATGCAAAGGTCCGTGGTCTTGGATAGATAACCTGATCGATTCCACCGAATACTTCCGGATCCAGGCCGCTGTAGTTCGTAATGACGAACACGTTATTTACGGTACCGGAAAGCCTCATTGAGGTGCCGAAATCAAAAAGATTATCAAAAGTGTATCCAACGGAGATGTTGTCCATTCGTAAGAAGGATGCATTTTCCACATAGTGATCGGAGTGGAAACGTTCCCTGTTGAAGCCGGTCTCCAGTACGGATGCCGGTGAATTCCGCAGATAGCCGTTGTAGTACATATCATTAAAAAAGCCGTACTCGGAAGCGATGTTGTTGTAGACATAGTTACCGATCTGTGCTCTTGCAGAGAATGAGGCATCCCAGTTTTGATACTGGAACCGCGAGGAGAATCCAAAAGTTACATCCGGATCCGGACTCTTAAACCGGTACTTGTCTGCTTCGGTAATGCGTCCATCACCATTGCGATCAACATAAGCCCCCTCGACGGGGTTGCCATCTTCATCATAAACCTGTTCGTAAACATAGAACGAGCTGCGGGAGTGGCCTGTCGAGTGGATCTGGATGGTATTCCCTACACCACCAGCGATATCACCGGTTTCCACGCCGACAAAAGCGGGATCGTCAACCGTAGTAAGTTTCGTGATTTCATTCACATTGTGACTTACATTGAAACCAAGCTCCCAATAGAGATCATCTTGAGCCAGTAGGACACCCGTAAAGTCAAACTCGATTCCCTGAACTTCAAGCGAACCGATATTGGAGATGATCCGGTTGGTAAAGTTGGAGCCTGCAGGAACCGGAACTACGTTCAACAAGTCATCGGTTTCTCTGTGATAGACCTCCACGGTACCACGCAGACGGTTGTTGTAGAAACCATAGTCCAGTGCAAGGTTATAGGTGGTCGTTTCCTCCCATTTGAGTTCACGGTTATACCCTTCGGGACGCAGTGTCTGTACAAACTCATCACCAAACCGATACCGGGCATCACTCTCACTGAATGTGTACCGGGCCAGGTAGGGGTAATTACCCTGGAAAATCTCCTGTTGTCCGGTAACACCGTAACCAATTCTGAGTCTCAGCTCGGACAGATTGGTGAAGTCTCTCATGAAAGGCTCCTGATCCACACTCCAGGCAAATGCCATGGAGGGGAAATAGCCCCATCTATTATCTTCATGAAATCTGGAGGAGCCATCCGCCCGCAAGGTGGCGGTCAACCGGTACCGGTCCATGAGTGTATAGTTTGCACGGCCGAAGAATGAGACGAGGTAGTTCTCGGTCTTGTACTCGGTATCGCCATGCACAATAAGTGTATCAGCCCGGTTGTAATTTGTAGAGTAGTTCGAACCCTCCTCATAGTTGTGTTCCCAGGAATAACCGAGGGTGGCATCAAGCCTGCTGTCGATCGAGCTGAACTCTTCATCGTAATTGAAATAGAAATCCAGAAGCTGATTCTCCCGGGTCTGATCGTAATCGGTCCAGCTTCCTGAAAGTAACCTTTCGCCTGTATATGCAAACGCGGCACGGTCACTTACAATACTTTCGCCGGAACGCACATCCGAATAGTCGAAGCCAAGGTTCATTGTGGCCGTTACCTGCTGCAGAAACGGCAGCCTGTAATCCAGCTGAAGTTTACCGGAAGTGCGGTATACGGTTGACTCATCGCGGGTTTGCTCCAGCAGGGCAACGGGGTTATCCGTAGCGATGGGTATGGGACTTCCGGAACCGTCCAGCCATGCATAGTACCCACCAAACTGGTCGCCGTCTACATAAACCGGCTGTGTCGGGTCAAAGGCAACAGCTGATCCGAGGGCCGCCTGGTTTGCAAAACGGTTCTCAACGCGCGCGCCCCGCAGATTCAGGTCCACCTGCAAATCACCATCCAGCAATGTCGGGCTCAAAGAAATCGATCCGGTCAGCCGATCGTTTTCCGATGTTCTCAAAAGGCCCTCATCTCCGGAAAAACCTATAGAGAGGTGATACGGCAAATTCAGCGGCTCATAACCACCTGATATACTAATGTCATGTTCATGACTGATTGCGTTCTCATAAATATGATCCTGCCAGTCGGTATCGGCATCGCCCATCAGATTGGTCCGTCCGGGGAAACGGTCCTCAATAACCTGGCGAAACTGATCGGTTGAAAGCAGCTCCAGGGTTTCCCTTTGAGTTTGATAGGAAAAATTACCGCTGTAGCTTACCGAGGTCGGCTGCCCTGCCTGCCCCCGTTTGGTTGTAATAACAATGACCCCATTGGAAGCCCGTGACCCGTAAATGGCGGTTGCTGAAGCATCCTTCAATACCGTAACCGATTCGATATCATTGGGATTTATCGAATTAAGCGGATCCCGCATCCCGGCAACACCTCCGGGTGCAACCGGTACACCATCAATCACAAACAGCGGATCGTTACTCGCCGATAGCGATGACCCGCCCCGGATTCGGATCGGAGAACCACTACCGGGGGCCCCATCACTGGCGGTTACGTCAACGCCCGGAATCCTTCCCTGAAACAACTCTCCGATAGAGGGACGGCTTTGCTGGTTGAAGTTATCAGCGGAAACAGTCCGGATCGATCCGGTGTTGTCTTCCACCCGACGGACACCGTATCCGACAAACACCACCTCATCTCCGTAAATGTGCTCAGCGAGCATTTCAACGGTCAGGGTAGCCTGTCCTTCAATAGGCATTTCCAGTCGTTGATAACCGATATAGGAGAAAACCAGAGTATCATCTGCTGCGGTTTGCAAGCGGAAGTTACCATTAGCATCTGTGGTGGTACCCTGGTTTGTTCCTTTAATCACAATATTAACACCGATAAGCTCTTCTTCGGTATTGGCATCCAAAACCTGTCCTTCGACGGCATGATCCTGTGCCAACGCAACACCGCTTTCACTAAACAGTGGAGAGAAGGCAAGCAAATAGAGCAGGAAAACCAACATTCCATTTCGTATTAATTTTAACATAGAAGTCATTCCTTTAAGTGTTCTTTTTTAACCAAAATAATGCGGGCATTTGGTTTTTATTAGAAAGTTCATCAAGCATACACCGTTTATGGCCAAGAGACTCGCCATAACGACTTTTAACATTATATAAAATGCAAATCATTAATAAGGTAATGATAGCGCTTACAATTTCAAAGCCGGCAGGCAATTTTTTTAAAAAATGATAGCGCTTACATCTTTTAACCGGTTATGAAAAACCGCTTTTAACTTTTTAAGTTGCTTAAAATAAGACGGATGTAAGCGATGATCAGGGGCATACTTTTGTATGGCCTTCCCCGGCCGCGGGGCACTTAACCTTGCTGCTGCAATTCTTTTTTCTGACTGTAATTCCTTACGATATAGTCATCCAGCATCTTGCGAAAGGTCTCCCCGATGTTATCGCCGGTTAGTGTGGAGTGGTGCTCTCCATCAATATAAACGGGGGCTTTCGGTTCTTCAAATGTGCCGGGCAGCGAAATTCCGATATTGGCATGCTTGGATTCACCGGGGCCGTTAACGACACATCCCATCACCGCCACATGCATATCCTCCACACCGGGATAGACCTTTCTCCAGATCGGCATCATCTCAACGATATAGTTGTGGATATCATCGGCCAGCTCCTGGAAATAGGTACTCTTGGTCCGCCCGCACCCCGGACATGCGGCCACCTGCGGGATGAAGTTCCGGATGCCGAGGGACTGTAAAATCTGCTGACTCACACGCACCTCTTCGGCCCGGTCACCGTTCGGCATGGGAGTAAGGGATACCCGGATCGTCTCCCCGATTCCCTGCTGAAGAATGATCGCGAGTGCAGCAGTACTGGCTACCACGCCTTTGTTACCCATTCCCGCCTCGGTAAGCCCGAGATGCAGCGGGTATTCGCACAAACCGGAAAGGCGGGTGTAGGCTTCAATCAGATCCTGCACCCCGGAAAGTTTGCAGCTTACGATGATCTTGTCGGCAGGCAATCCCACCTCCTCAGCAAGAGCTGTGGAGCGCATGGCACTCTCAATCATCGTATCCATCATCACCATCTTGGCAGATTTCGGTTCCGGAAGCTCATTATTCCGGTCCATTCTGTCAGCCAGAAGCTGTTGATCCAGTGAGCCCCAGTTGACTCCGATACGGACCGGCTTGTCCCATTTTATCGCCTGTTCAATAATGGTCACAAAGTTTTTGTCGCGGGTCCGGGTTCCGGTATTTCCCGGATTGATCCGGTACTTGGCCAGTAAGCGGGCGCATTCGGGGTATTCGGTCAGAAGTACATGCCCGTTATAGTGAAAATCCCCGATGAGCGGCACATGTACCCCGCGTTTCTCCAATCCCTCTACGATCGCAGGCACCGCTTCCGCCGCTTCGCGGTTATTCACCGTAATGCGCACCAGTTCCGATCCGGCAGCGGCAAGTTGATGAACCTGTTCAATCGTCTCCGGAATATCGGCTGTATCGGTATTTGTCATGGATTGTACAACAACCGGGGCATTGCCCCCGACTTGTACTCCTCCGACATCAACTGCTAAGGATTTTCTTCGTTTCATCTCTTTGATCGGTGATTAACTAATCTGTACCCTGTCAAACTTCAATTCTTCTTACTTAGTTCGAAGAGCAACCGTTTTTCTTCTGCAGTCAATCCCTCGTAACCGGATTTTGATATTTTGTCGAGAATCCGGTCCAGATCATCCTGATTGTGCTCTTCCACAATCTCCGCATCGGTCACCGTCTGCATGCGGGTCACCTTTCCGGTAGTTTTGCCGGACGGTTTTCCGGATGGTTTTCGGGGTTTCGGTTTTGACCGGAACCGCTGTTTGAACTGTTCAAACCATAAATCATAGTGATATCCCCGGAAATAGAGTTTGACAAGCACGTAGCCCCAGAATGCACCACCGAGGTGGACAATACGCGCGACATTATCACTTGCCGATGAAATCAGCAGCAGGTCAATGGCGATCAAACCGGCCACAAGAAACCGGGCTTCAATGGGTGGCAGGAAGAGCAGCATGATCGGAATGCGCGGAAAGAGCATGGCAAATGCGACCATCATTCCGAAGACCGCACCGGATGCGCCGATGGTAAGCGTAGCGCCGAGGAACGGACTGAAAACAAGATTGATCAGCGCTCCGCCGATACCCGATCCGAAATATATCACCAGAAAATTGCGGGATCCGAGCTGCTCTTCGACCGGCCTCCCCATCCACCATAACCACAACATGTTAAAAGCGACATGCAGCACGCTTCCGTGCAGGAACATGTAGGTAACCAGGCGCCAGGGCTGCATCATGCTCACTCCCCATTCCGGAATAAAACCGAACACATTGGTGATGCCGACAGCAATAGCGGATCCGCCCAATGCCATCAATACCATCTGGAGCACAAAGACCACCAAATTTATCGCCAGAATGGTACGCAGCGCAACCGGCAAACCGAGGTATCCCCGCTTCAATGCACTTCCGAAACTGTCACCGTACATGGACATTACGCAATCTCCAGGGCTACTCGTAATTACCTTTGATTCTCCAGAGCCGGATCAGAACATATCCCACGACCATGCCGCCAAGGTGGGCAAAGTGGGCGATGCCGGTCTGAAGACTACTTACTCCGTTGAATAACTCCAGTGCTCCAAAAATAAGTACAAAATATTTGGCTTTTATCGGTATAGGCAGGAAAATGAGAAAAATCGGCCTGTTTGGGAACATCATGGCAAAGGCAAGCAGAATACCGTACACGGCACCGGATGCACCAACCATCGGGACACCGGCTCCTGTAATGGCAATGTGTATAAAGGCGGCGCCAATACCGGTTAAAAAGTAGTAGACCACGAATCTGCGGGTACCCCACAGGTTTTCGATACTCTGCCCGAACATCCAGAGTGCGAACAGATTAAAAAAGACATGCCCCATTCCGCCGTGCAGAAACATATAGGTAACAAACTGCCACGGCATGAAATTGGGGTGATCCAGCGGCCAGAGTGCGCCAAGCCCAAATACAATATTGGAGATTCCGGGAGTCATCAGTGCCAAAAAAACCAGCAAATTGATGATCAGCAGATGCTTTACTGCCGGAGGGAAAAGAGAAAAACTGGAGGATGGTTGGTATGGATCGCCTTGGTAACTCAAATATGTAGAATTTTCGTAGGTGGATCGGGTTTACGTTTTTTACAAGAACGTAAATATATCATTTTTTAATGGGAATTGCCCATCTCCACCTGCCCGGAATCCTACAAAGTGACTCCTTCTCCGGATTGTGTCAACAGCGGTTGATCAACCAGGCTATCGGTTTCGATCATACCATCGCGAAGCTGGATAATCCGCCGGCTGTGAAGTGCTACATCCTGTTCGTGTGTAACAACGATGATGGTATGGCCTGCGTCGTAGAGATCTTCAAACAGACGCATGATCTCTTCGCCGGTTTTGGTATCGAGGTTCCCGGTTGGCTCATCGGCCAGCAGAATGGATGGATTGTTGACCAGGGCACGCGCAATGGCCACACGCTGACGCTGTCCGCCAGAGAGTTCGTTGGGTTTGTGATCCATTCGGTCCGTAAGCCCGACACGTTCAATCATCTCCATTGCACGTTCTTTCCGCTCGGATGAGCGCATTCCGGCATAAATAAGCGGCAGCTCAACATTAGCGAGACAATCAGAGCGTGGCAACAGGTTGAAGGTCTGGAAGACAAAGCCGATTTCCCGGTTTCGCACTTCCGCCAGCTCGTTGTCGGAAAGGTGGCTCACATCCTGCCCGTTGAGGTGATAACTGCCGGTGCTGGGCGTATCCAGGCATCCGATGATGTTCATCAGTGTCGATTTACCCGATCCCGACGGACCCATGATCGACACATATTCATTCTTTCGGATATCAAAATCCACTCCCTGGAGGGCATTCACCTGCTGAGTACCCATTTTATATATTTTGTACAGGTCGCGGATGGATATGATGGTATTTTTGTCCATGATGGTATCTTGATTGTGGGTTATCGGGAAATCAGCGCTGTGCAACCGATCGTGATCGTTCGGTCACCCTGATGGCATCACCGTCCTCCAGTACACGGGAGAGCATCCGGTAGTTGCCTGATACAACTTCGTCGCCTGGCTGCAGCCCGGAGGTGACATGAATATACCGGTCATCACTTATCCCGGTCTCCACTTCCACCATCTCGGCGATACCTTCATGGACACGGAAGACAACACGGCGGAGGTCTTCCCGGTCCACCCTTGCGGTATCTGCCTGCTGCAGACTGTAATCGCGCATGGTAACGGCCTGAAGTGGTACAGAAGTGACATTCTCTTCGCGCAGGGTTTCAACATCAACCGTGGCGGTCATTCCCGGTTTGAACCGGGCAATCGGTTGCGGAACGCTCACCTCACTCTCCCCGAGAACCACATCCTCAACAGGCAAAACGTCAGGCCCATCAATGTTATGGGGACTCAGGATACGAATCTTAATCGGATATTCGGTTATTTGTTCGGCTGAACCTTCACCCCTGGTGACAGCAGAGTTTGCAATCTCGGTTACAATCCCGACAAACGTCCGGCCGGGATAGGCATCTACTTCGATTCGTGCCGTATCACTCTCCGAGACATACACAATATCGTTTTCGTTGACATTAACCTGGACCTCCATCTGTTCCATGCGTGCAATGCGCAACATTTCGGTACCGGCCATCTGGATACTTCCCACGACACGCTCGCCGCGTTCCACATCGAGGCGGCTGACCGTTCCGGTCATCGGGGCACGGATGGTCGTCTGCCTGAGCTCTTCTTCAATCCTTCGCATCTGTGCACGGGCATTTTCGACCTGGTATGAACTTGCATTAAAGCCGGCTTTTTCGGCTTCAAAGTTCCGCTGTGCGTTTTCGTATTCCAACTGGGATACCATATTACGCTCATAGAGCTTGCGCTGTTGTTCAAACTCATTCTGCGCCCGCAGCATAGCGGCTCTGGCCCGTTCCATCTGCGCCTGCTGGCTGAGCAGTGTGGCATTGATCTCCTCCAGGCGTGCCTGAATAATATCCGGGCGGATTCTGAGCAGCAAATCCCCCTCCTCAACAAAATCACCTTCCCGAATATTCAGTTCAACAATCTCACCGGATACATCCGGGGCAATCTTTACTTCGATTTCCGGCTGAATGCGTCCGGTGGCTGTAACGATTCGCGTGATATTCCGCTCACTTACGGTTGAGGCCTCAACCGGGTGCCCATCAGGATTCCCGCCAATCCACCCCATTGCCCGTCCAATAATCACAAAGAGGACAAGTGCCGCCAGCAGAGAAGTAACAATCAACCAGGTTCGTTTTTTTGATGATTTTTTTGATGCCATGATCTAACCATTTCAGTATGAAAAATCTTTTTGCGGAGCGTGGTCAGGCGATACAGCACCTCCTTTCTACTCCATCAGGCCGGTCACATATCATTCAGATAATGCCGGAGCCGGAGTGTTTCCCACTATTACGAAAAGCCGCCGTGAAGGTTACAAACGAATTAAGTTCCAGTTTCCGGGTTTGAACCCCGGATGCAAAGCCCGGGCCTGAACCCCGGACTCAAAGCCCGGATCCAAACTCCGGTCTTAAACCCCGGATCGGAACACCGAACCGGAAATACCCTCCTTAATAGGAGAGACCATCGATATCGATCTCTTCACTTATCTGCCCGAGGAAGTAATCCAATACTTTTTCCTGGAATGCAAATTGATACATAACCTGCACCCGATTTGAACTAGCACGGACGTACTCATTGTTGGCATTGGTAAGTTCGATCAAAGTGGCGCTTCCCACATTGTACCGCTCCTGTTCGGTCTCATAGGCCCTTTCTGCGGCAATAAGTGCTTTTTCGGTCGCATCCAGCTCTTTGGCATAGCCGGTATAGTCGTTGTAGGCTTGCTGCAGTTCCAGGAAGACCTCCAGCCGCATGTCCTCAAGCTGCAGTTCAGCATCGCGGAAATCGATTTTCCGTTGCTGAATCTGGTTGCTGGTTTGCAAGCGGTTGAATATCGGGATGCTCACATTGAAGCCGAACCCTCTGTTGATATTCACATCAAACAGCTGATCCGAAAACGGCATGGTTTCACCTGTGATGGGATCGCGTTGCTGATCACGATAAGCTGACGAGATGGAAGCCGAAAGGCTTACTTCCGGCATACGGGCCCCTCTGCTGATACTCAGAGCATGCCGGGCCTGTTGCAGATCCAGTTCCGATGCCCGGTAATCGCGGCGATTGGCCAGGGCTATGTCAATCATCTCCCGCAAATCATAATCCTGAACCACGATATCCTCTTCGCTGATTCCGGGTGCCACAAAATCGTACTCCGACAACGGGTCCAGCTGTAACAGTCTTGACAGACGCAGTTTGCTCAGATTCAAACTGTTCTCGGATCGTATCACGGCCAGTTCATTATTGGCAACCACCGACTCTTGGCTATACTGGTCAACCACCGGCCGCATCCCCACTTCCACCTGGGCTTCCACCTGTTCAAACTGTTGACGGCTGGCTTCCAGGTTTTCCCTTTCAATTTCCAGCAGCTCCTGTGCAAGAAGCACATCCAGAAAAAGGGCGGCAGCATCAAATATAATGCTTTCCCGCATACGCTGATAACGTTCCTCGGCACTTTCCAGCCCGGCATCGGCACTTCGCAACTGATTGATATTCCGGAAGCCGTTGAAGATCGTCACATTGGTACTGATACTCGCATTCAGGTTATTGGTCGTAAAATCGTCAAATGTACCGGATACCTGTTCGAATTGCTGACCGATCTGACGGCTACCACCGATATTTGCATTCAGGTTCGGCAGAAAGTCGGCCCGGCGCTGGCGGTATTCACTCTCGGCCCGGTCGATATTACTCTTGCTCATCCGTACTTCAATATTTTCTTCGAGTGCGATTTCAATCGCTTCTTCCAGGGTAATCGTGCGAGCATCCTGAGCCGTTGCGCTGATTGGTAAAAGGAACAGCATCAGTGTCGCAGTTATAGCATAGTTCTTCATTGTAATATGATTCGTGGGATAATTCGTGGATGTTGCATTCTTAGACGATGAAAACGCCGGCAGGTTGCAAAAAAATTACAAATTGCTCTCTTTCCGTTCGTCTATGGCATGCTCGATTCGGCTCATCAGATACCTGACGGTACGCTGAGTGATCAATTTTTTCAGCTCATCGATAAGCAAACCTGTAAATACCCCCCGGGAGGAGGGGCCGGATGTCGGGGATCCGGACTTTTTTCTGCTGCCCGTTTTGCGGGCGAAGACATAGCCGGCAATGAGTGCCGAGCCGAATAATTGAAGCGGGTATTTGTCAACCCAGTACCGGATCCGGATCCGGTCTAACATACCTTCACGTACCTCATTGAGTGATGACTCAATTTCGGACTGGATCTCATCCATATCCTGCCTGAGGGCTTTTTTGCGGCCTTTCAGCTCATTGATATCCGAAGACTTCACTCGATTCTTTTCCATCCTCAATGTGTATTTGGCTTTTGCGATTCCCGGCTCTCCTTCTCTTCAGATCTGCGACGATCTTCATTTTCCGCTTGATGGTCACTCCGGTTGTCTGCCTTCCGGTTTTTATCCTCCGCACGTGCAGTATCGTCATCTCTTTCTATCTGTGAAATTTGCTCCGTCAGTTCTTTCATAAACTGGGACAGCATTTTATCACGGGTTGAAGTGACCATGGAGCGCGGCCTGCGGAAAAAAAACATCAGGCCAATAAGCAGCATTGGTGCAGCAACAACCACAAAACCGAGCCCTTCATTGCCCAGTAACTCACCTACAAATTTGGAGGCGGCGAAAAGAATAAGGATAAGGCCAAGCGAGAGAAAAACAACACCGGTAATACGGTAAAAAGCATGGGCCATCACACCCGATATCCGCTCACCTACTTCCAGTGTAAAAAGTTCAATCCGCTTTTCAATCAGGGATTTAAATTCGCCGGGTAGTTTTTTTAAATTCTTTACCAATGTGTCGTATTCGGATGGACTCATTAGTTCTTTCTCTTTTGGGTGATTTTCCCGATGAGATATCCGGCTAACAACGCCACTCCGACAGATCCAATTGGGTTCTGGCGAACCATTTCTGACAGTTTTGCTTTCGCATCAGCAATTTTTTGCTGAGTAGCTTCATCTTCCCAGGTCTCTTGTGCCTGATGCACAAGTTTTTCCAGCATTTCAATCAAGGGGTGCATAATGGTACCATTTAGTTATCATTCCGGTAAATGTCGTAACAAAATACAGAATTCAAGGCTAAATGCTAAAACCTGGCGAAAGGAATATTATTCGAAACGCAGACTCTCTATTGGATCAAGGCGGGCTGCTTTCCAGGCCGGATACACACCAAATACGATTCCAATGACCGTCATCCCGATGATACCGGCCAGAATCGCAAATACGGGCAGCACAAATGTGGTATCCATGATCATAACCAGGATGTTGCCGCCGGCGATTCCCAGAGCCATACCGATGAGCCCTCCCAACTGGCATACAATAATGGCTTCCATAAGGAACTGGATAATAATCGCTTTCCGGTTTGCTCCAACCGCTTTGCGGATACCGATTTCGCGGGTCCGTTCGGTTACAGAAACCAGCATGATGTTCATGACCCCGATTCCGGCTCCCAGCAGAGCGATTCCGCCCACCACAAAACCGAACAGGTAGAGAATTCCTGTAAAGTCGTCAAATAATCCGCGAAGCGATTCATTGGTCTCAATGTCAAAATCGTTTTCGGTTCCGGGGGGGACCTGACGGATCGTCCGAAGCAGGCCGGTCGCTTCATCAACGGTTTCATTAATCATCATCACCGATGGCGCACGTATTTGCAGGGTGATGTTCCGTTCGCGTCCGTAGACACCAATCAGACGAGTATAGGGTATGAGCACCAGGTTGTCGAGAGTCTGGCCGAATGCCGATCCCTTGGCTTCGAGCACGCCGATGACGGTATAAAACTGGCCATCGATCCGCACCCGTTGGCCGAGTGCATTCCGCTCACCGAATAAATCATCTTTCACATCGGCGCCCAGAACGATAAAGGAACGGGCATCGACCACATCATCACGGGTCAGATCCCGCCCTTCCTCAATGGAATAGGCATTGTTTCTGGTGGAGTGCTCGTTCCCCCCCATCACCTGTACGTTCGGTTCGGTTGACTTCTCCTCAAAATAGATCCGTGTATTCCGGAATGTGACACTTGGTGAAATAGCCCGTGACAACTCTGCCATCTCCTGAAACCGCTCGAATTGACGGAATGTGATCGGATCCCGTTGTCTCCATGACTGATCGGTGCCTACCAGTACCGCCGGACGGGTTGTCACATTGATCACTTCGCTGCCGAGCAGCGTCATGGTGTTCTGAAAGTAGTTGTCGATTACCCGGACTGCCGTCGAGGCGCTGATGACAGCAAATACGCCGACAACTATCGCCAGAAGTGTAAGGGAAGCTCTGGTTTTATTGGAGCCAAGCGCTCCGAATGCCAGTTTCATAATTTGCCACAGAAACATGAACGTACCTCAAGAATAACGTAGTGATTCGATTGGATCCGATTTGGCAGCCCGGTGGGCCGGAAGAAATCCGAAAATGACACCGGTGATGGTCGTGATCATAAATGCCATAAAAATGGTAAATACTCCCAAATGGGCTACAAAATATTGATTGATAATATGTACAACCAGGCCCGACATAGCGATACCAATCACCCCTCCAATGCCGCATATAACAATGGCCTCCACCAGAAACTGCAGCAGTATTTCCCGGTATCGCGCCCCGACCGCCTTGCGGATCCCGATTTCGCGTGTCCGTTCTTTCACCGAGACATACATGATATTCATCACTCCGATTCCTCCGACAAACAGCGATAGCGCCGTGAGAAAAATCCCGACACCGTAAATAGCGCCGGTCATGGCCCGGTACTGCTCTTCGAACATATCCAGCCGGTTGATGGCAAAATCATTCTCTTCTGCCGGATCGAGGCGGCGAATCTGCCGCATAATACCTTCAATTTCATATTGGCCGTCGCGCAGGGTCGCTTCATCGGGAAACTGCACCCGGATGGATATCCCCCACCGCAATCCATACAGATAGCGATAGGTGTTGATGGGGACGATGGCCATATTGTCAAAACTTTGCATCCCCAGGAAGTTTCCCTGCTGCTCCAGTACGCCGATAATCTCAAATCGCTGTCCGCCAATCCGTACGCGCTGTCCTATAGGATCGCGTTCGGGAAAGAGCGCCTCCGCCACCTCATACCCGAGTACAACCACTTTCCGCGAAGCGTGATCCTCCTCTTCGGTAAAAAAACGTCCATCAGCAATTTCGACAGCCGAAGTAAACATATAACTTGCGGTAACCCCGTCTATGGACACCTCTTCAACCACTTCATCACCGTGAGCAATGGACCCGGTCCGGGAAGCCTCTGCGGATACCGCCGTAGCCAGACGGCTCCGGTCGGAAATAGCCGATGCGTAATCCACCTCCATTTCACGGCGGTTGACGTAATCCCACCAGCGGTACTCCCCGCCAAAACCCCAAGGCCATTTCTGGACAAAAATCACATCCTGTCCCAGCATCGCCATACTCGATTCGAATGACCGGTTGATGCCGTCAATGACGGTGACCATAGTGGTTACCATAACGATGCCAATGACGATCCCGAAAGTCGTAAGGGCCGATCGCAATTTGTTACTCCAGATCGCAAAAAGCGAGAGACGAATCCCCTCAATGATACTTCGAAAGAGCATAATAAATGAAAGGTGATTTGACGGTTTATCACGTACATTACGGATTGTTTCACTTTTCGTTTCACGAAAAAATCCGTTTTTTTAATCGTCGCCAATATTCCGGTAAATACCCTGCTGATGAAACTTGATATTTTAGCTATTGCAGCTCATCCTGATGACGTAGAACTCTGTTGTGCCGGCACACTGGCAAAGCTGGCCCGATCCGGTAAAAAAACAGGTGTTCTGGATCTTACACGCGGAGAAATGGGTACCCGGGGAACACCGGAGCTCCGTCTGGAAGAGGCACAGCATGCCGCCGGGATACTCGGGCTGGCGATTCGGGAAAACGCCGGTTTGCCGGACTGCGGCCTTGAGAATACACCACCGCATCGTGAAGCCATAATCCGTCATGTGCGCCACTTCCGGCCGGACATCTGTCTGATAAATGCCAAAGAAGACCGGCATCCCGATCACCGGAATGCTGCAAGGCTCACTCTGGATGCGCTCTTTTATGCCGGATTGCAGAAACTGGAGACCCGGGATGAATCGGGATCGGTACAGAAGCCGTGGCGGCCGCGACATATTCTGCATTTCATGCAGCACTGGCCATTTAATCCGACATTTGTTTTCGATATCACCGAATCAATCGATATCAAGGAGGAAGCAATCAGGGCATTTGCATCGCAATTTGATGCGGAAGGCAGGGATGACGAACCACAGACTTACGTCTCCAGCAAACGTTTTTTTGAAGCAATTCGAGGCCGGGCCAGGGAATATGGCCTGTTAATTGGAACGGATTTCGGCGAGCCGTTTCTCTATTACGGCGGACCGGTACCTCTTGCCGATTTTGACCTCTTTTTTTCTACCAAACCGGTGCGATAGCGAAAATCCGGTTACCGATTACACTTACTCATTCTCATCGGTATCTCTGTTTCGCCGCTGACGATCTTTCCGAGGTGTAAACTTCTCCTGCCAGATTTCCCACTGTTCCTCGGTAAGGATTCCGGACAACTCCTCCTCCAAATCCTCCTTGAGCTCCTCCACTACCTCCGACATCCGCTCCCGCTTTTGGGACATTTCATGCTTTATGGTTTCACGGTGTTCCCGGAGTACAGCAAACAGCTCTTCGGCTTTTTCATCTGTGAGACCGAGGTCTTCTTGCAAACGATTCCGGAACCGGCGGTAATCGCGCCGTTCGCCATCATTGTCCCGGTCTCGATATTGCTCACGATGCTCACCGCCGCCCGGCCGATCCTGACGGTCCTGTTCCCGAAATTCGCGATCCTCCCGGTGAACTTCCCGGTCCTCCCCACGCCGGTCGCGGTCTTCACGCTCGGCCCGTTCCCTCTGGCCGCGGTCCGGCCGATCCGACCGGCTCCAATTGCTTTGTTCCTCCTGCTGTCCAACAGCCACCTGCTCAGAAACACCGGATTGTATGCCACCGCGCAACAAGTAACCGGCACCGATCCCAATCAGAAGTGTCAATGCAAATGCAAGTGCGATGGTAATTTTAGGATTGTTACTCATAATAGTATCTCCAACACAAAAGTGAATGATATTCTTAATCCAGGTCCTCGTACAGCCAATGGTCCAGTTCCGGAATTTCCTGATGACTCATCTCCAGCGGCTCATTCCATCCCAGAAATATTTCAAGCTGCTGCTGTCCACTTGCTTCTGTAACTCCGTGATTGCCCGTCTGCAACCCGGCCAGTACAATAATAAAGACGATGCCTGCAGTAAGTACATACCGGCGAAACCAGCTCCACACCAGTGGTTCCAGTTCGGCACCTGCATGCTGGTCCGTTTCGCGACGCTTGTGAAAACGGGCAATGGCATACTGATCCGGAGTTTCATCGCGCATGGCTGCCAGTTCATGCAAAACGCCACCCGGCTGGTCATGCTCTTTCATCCAACGAAAATCATCCCATAATGCCGGGTCGTGTTTCATAACTTTTTCCCGGAGTTTCCGGTACGCCTCCTGATCAAGCAGGCCGTCCCGGGCATCCATCAGCTCCTGCTTTATTTGGTTTGAAACCTGTTTCTTTTTTATCATCGTTCTTTTCAATTATCTGCTACTCAAGTGGTATGTATAACCGATGGGATTCAATCCCCGGAATCCTGTTCCGGTTCAAATTCGTGATGAACCCCAAGTTGTATCAATGCTTTTTTCAACCGTTGCCGGGCCGAAAAAATCCTGCTTTTAATCGTTCCAACAGCAACATTCTCAATAGCTGCAATTTCATCATATGACATCCCTTCCAGATCACGCATGGTGATCATCAACCGGTCTTTCTCCGACAGGTTGGTCATGGCCTTGTGTAGTAAGCGTTTTCGTTCACGCCGCTCCAACGCTTCATCACCTTCTTCTGATGCATAATACGTTTCAGGGTCGGTTTCCGACTCTTCCCACCAGAATATCCGGCGGTGAAGCTTTTGTTTTCTTAGCGCATCCAACACAGTGTTTTTTGCGATCTGATAGGTCCAGGTGTAGAGACTGCTTTTTCCGTTATACAAGTGACGCTTGTTATACACTTTCAAAAAGCTGTCCTGAGTGATATCCTCGGCATCCAGTCCACTTCCATAAACCATAGCACGAACCATGCGGTATATTCGCGGGTAAAAATCCGGCAGATGCCGGTTCAGTTCATGCTCGGTTAATGGAGGTGACGACATTCGTTACATACACATCTTCTGCCAATGGTGTATCACCGATTTTGACAGCTTTCACATTGTTATACGAGTGACCGTGAGTTCGGTTCGCTTCTGTTAATCCATACGAACCCCAACGGTCATCCCGCCCGGATCATCTCCGCTTTTTTCCCGGCACGGCACCACCCAAAAGGCCGGTTGGTATCCGGTATAGTACATGGCTTCAGGCCGGAATATAATCCCGGAACATTCCGGGGTGCACGGCATCAATCTATGTGATGCCTGTTTTGTAACTTGTTATGATTTCCAGAATTTTTCAGGAACGATTTCCTGGATCCGATCCCGCATATAGGGATAGATGGATGGATTTCCGGCCACAATTCGTTTGCCGAAAAGCCACTCTTCGCCGCCGGACCAATCGCTTACCACACCGCCGGCTTCCCGGATAATAAGACTTCCCGCAGCCACATCCCAGGCCGACAGGCCATACTCAAAAAAGCCGTCACACCGCCCAGTTGCTACCATGCAGAGATCAAATGCGGCACTCCCCGGCCGCCTGACACCCTGGGTTTCGTGCATAAATGCCTTGAACAGTTCCAGATACGCGTCCACCAGCCCAAGATCGCGGTAGGGAAAACCGGTTGCAAGCAGGGCGTGCTCCGGTTTCTCCAGCGATGATACCGAAACCGGCTCTCCGTTAAGCCGCGTTCCCTTCCCGGCCTCCGCAGTCACCCACTCATCGCGGTTAACCTCAAGGATCAGTGCTGTTTGGGGCTGCCTGTTCTCCCACATGGCTATGGATACGCAGTAGACCGGAACGCCATGGGCAAAATTGGTGGTCCCGTCGATCGGATCAATGATCCAGGTCCGCCGGTCGGTGAGCTTGGTCTCGCTGGCCGACTCTTCCGCCAGAATATCATCATCGGGGAAATCCTCCTTGATGATCCGGATAATCTCATCCTCCGCTGCTCCGTCCGCTTTGGTAATAAGATCGTTTTTCCCTTTCAGTCCGATGTCCAGATTTGAACGATTTTTATCATACCAGGTAATAATTTCTTTTGCTTTTTCCGTCGCTTTACGGGCGGTTGCAAGGGTCTGTGATTCAGGCATGTCAAATTGTGGATTTTTCAGGAGGAACTGTCCGGAGTTTCGTATTCCGGGAACAGTTTCTCTAAGGATTCTTTGTGATATCGGTTTCGTTCGAGGGTGAACCGTTTGATTTCATCCCGGATGGTGGCTTTCTCCTCGTCAGAAGCTGTCCGGTACTCATTCTG
>Ga0207421_10002174_pt1 | contig 24574 bp, 19 predicted proteins | sample SodLakKL_010_SED_4_FD_187542 | JGI IMG/M metagenome (GOLD analysis project Ga0207421, IMG submission 187542) | Alkaline sediment microbial communities from Lake Tanatar, Kulunda Steppe, Russia - 8KL_010_SED (SPAdes) (version 2) | ecosystem: Environmental > Aquatic > Non-marine Saline and... | reverse complement strand
CGCCTCGTCAGCGGGTTCGTCAAGGCGATCGAGATCAAGGACCTCTACACCCGGGGCCACTCCGAGCGGGTATCACAGCTGTCGGTGCACGTCGCCGAGGAGCTCGGCGTGGGCTACGAGGAGCGGCGGATCACCAAGTACGCCGCCCTGCTCCACGACGTCGGCAAGGTCGGCGTGCCGCTGTGCATCATCAACAAGCCGGGCCCGCTGGACGACGACGAGTTCGCCAAGATGCAGGAGCACCCCACCATCGGGGTGGAGATCCTCCACGACATCGACTTCCTCGAGCCGGCGATCGACATCGTCCGCTACCACCACGAGCGCCTCGACGGTCGTGGCTACCCCCACGGCGTCGACGAGGAGCACCTCTCCCGCCTGGTGCGCATCGTGACCGCGGTGGACGCCTTCGACGCGATGACCTCGACCCGGTCCTACCGCCGGGCGCTCAGCGTCGAGGAAGCGATCGCGGAGCTCGAGCGCTGCTCGGGTCCGCAGTTCGACGCCGAGGTGGTCGCTGCCCTGACCGCGTGCGTCCGTCGTCTGGACTGGCAGCCCACCGTGGACTTCGCCTCCGAGGCGGCGCTGCACGGCGCGGAGATCCCCAACGCGCCCGTCGGTGAGCTCCGTCGCTCCCGGGGGGCGCTGCCATCGCGGCGCGAGCGTCGAGCTGACGCCTCCTCCGCTCGGGGCAACGGCTCCTGGGGCACCTCGTGAACGTCAGCGGACGCATCGTCGCCGTCGTCCTGGTCGTGGTCCTGGGCGTGGTGCTCGGGGCCGCGTGGTGGTCCCTCGACGTCGATCAGCAGCTGATGCTCCACCTCGGGTTACGGGACATCATCCTGTTCGCCGCCGCGGCTGCCGTCATGGAGCTTCTGCCGATCCGGCTCGCGGACGGCCGGGCGCTGCCGACCTCCCTCGCGGTGGTCGGTGCGGCCGCCCTGCTCGGGGGCTCGCCCGTGGTCGTCGCGCTGATCGCCGTCACCGCCTACGTGGCGTCCTGCCTGATCGCGCGTCGACCCCCGGCGGTGCTCGAGGTGGTGCAGCGCGCCGCCGGCGGCTGGACCCTGGCCGGGGTCGCCGCCATCGGCGCGGCACTGGGCCCGGCCACCTGGAGCGGCAGCCCGGAGTTCGGCGCCGCTGCCTCGCTGAACCTCGGCGCGGCCGTCGCCGTGGGCCTGGCGGTGTTGGTCGGGGTCCCGACCGTGGAGACCCTGACCAGCCTCGACACCGGCTGGCGGTTCGCGTTGCGTCGGATCCGTGAGGAGATCAAGCGCAACTGGCTGGTGGGGTCATCGATCGCGGCCACGGCGGCCCTCGGTGCGCTGGTCCACCCCGTGCTCGGCCTGTGGACCTTGCCCACGATGCTGTTGCCCCTGGCCGCGGCGCGTGCCGGTCTGGACCGGCTGGCCCTCGGCCAGCGCGCCTACGACCAGACGATCCGGGCCATGTCGCGTCTACCCGAGCAGCTCGGGACGGTGCTGCCGGACCATGGGGTCAGGGTCGCCGAGCTGGCGCGCGAGGTGGCGCTCGACCTCGGGCTGGACGCGACGACCGTGGCCGACACGGTCCGCGCCGGGCATCTCCATGAGCTCGGGCGGATCAAGCTCGAGCGTGAGGCCCCCGCGCCGCAGCACGAGCTCGCCAACGCGGGTGCTGACGTGCTGCGCGAGGTCGGTGAGCTGGACCGGGTCGCCGACATCCTGGCGGCGCAGGCCAACGTGCACGACGGTCCCCGCGACGGTGTCGGTCTCCCGGCCCGCATCGTCGTCGCGTGCTGCAAGCTGGACAGCTACGCCCCCGACCCGCTCGAGCCGGGGCAACGGCACGAGGCCGTCGTCCGCCTCGTCCGCGAGGTCGGGGACCTCGAGGTGGTGGCGGCGCTGACCCGCGTGCTCGACCGCACGGCCGCACGCGAGCCGGTGGGCTAGGCGGCCTTCAGCCGCTGTCCCGGCGTCGCCGCAGTCCGGGCATCGGCCGTAACCCGGTCATCGGTGACCCCACCTGCGGTGGCCGCAGATCCTCGGGGGTGCGACGCAGCGCCGGTGTCGGCCGCAGGCCGCGGGTGCGCCCGGCCCGGGGTGGGGTGGTCATCAGGGCGTGGATCATGGGGATCAGCCCAACGGCCAGCACCAGGTCGCCCACCGACAGGATGGACCGCAGCCAGGGCACCGGGATGATGTCCGCCAACCAGGGCAGGTGGGTGTCGGCGGTCAGGAGGGTGTGCTTGCCCGGTGGCACGGTGGCACCGTCGAGCCCCAGGGCGGCGATCGCGGCCGGATCGACGGGCATCGCGCGGTTGGCGGCCATCACGATCGCGTTGAGCGCGAGCCCCGCTGCGACCCACCACACGCCGGGAAGCTGACGGTTCGCGACCAGGAACGCGATCACGAGCAGTTGGCTGACCAGCAACAGCGACCACCCGGACAGGCCGGCGTCGGGCAGGAGCCCGCGACCGGCCGCGGCGTTGACACCGAACTGGATCGCAACCCCGACGAACAGCAGCCAGCCAGCCGTGACCTCGGCGTGGGCGATGTTGCCCAGGCGTCCACCCCGCAGCAGCGACAGCAGGATCGCCACGGCGAGCACGGTGAGCGTGAAGGGCACCGGCTCCTCCTGGGTGGCCCGCGGCGTGGATGCCGTTCGAGAAGGGATGGTGCCACGTCCAGCGCCTATGGTGCGGTCACACCGACCGGGTGGGAGGGGCCGTGAGTGTGAAGGTCGACCGCGTCGCAGCGGTCACGACGGTGACGATCGATCGGGCCGAGGCGCGCAACGCCCTGGATGCGGACACCCTCGACGGGTTGATCGCCGCCTTGCAGGCGGCCGACGCGGACCCGGAGGTCCGGGTGCTGGTCCTGACCGGCTCCGGCGAGAAGGCGTTCTGCGCGGGCGCGGACCTGCGGTCCGGTCTGACCGGGGATCCGTCGGCGCTGGACGGTCACGAGGCCAGGGGGTTGCTCCGCAAGCTGTTCGCCACCACGGAGTCGCTGAGCAAGCCCCTCATCGGTCGCGTGAACGGACATGCCCTGGCGGGTGGTCTGGGTGTGGCGCTGGCCTGCGACCTGCTGGTGGCCGTCGAGGACGCGACCTTCGGGACCCCGGAGGTCCACGTCGGCCTGTGGCCCCATGTGATCTCCGCCCTGCTGGTGCAGCACCTGGGGCCCAAGCGGGCGCTCGAGTGGATGATGACCGGACGTCGCTTCCCGGCCGCGGAGGCCGAGCAGCTCGGGCTGGTCAACCGCGTGGTGCCCCGGGAGGAGCTGGACGCGGCCGTGGCCGACCTCGCGGCGGAGCTGGTACGTGGCGCGCCGCTGGCACTGGCGCTCGGGCGCCGCAGCTACTTCGAGGCCCGTGCCATGGAGCCGCGGGCAGCGATGGCCTACCTCCACGGCATGCTGGACCTCCAGGTGCAGACCGAGGACGCCGCGGAGGGCATCGCCGCCTTCCTGGAACGCCGAGAGCCGACCTGGCGGGGTCGCTAGGCTCTGGGGATGGACGGTGGTCAGGGCGGACGCGAACGTCACCAGGGACAGCCTGGTGATGGGCAGGGTCGTGGCCGCGGCGGGAAGCCGCGGCAGCCCCAGGGCAAGCCGAAGGGCCAGGGCCAGGCCAAAGGCAGGTCGCAGGGCCAGGGCAAGGGCCAGCACCGAGGCGGCAAGGCCGGCAAGGGTGCCCAGCCCCCCAACCCCGCCGAGGAGCTGAAGCAGCCCCTGGAGCGGGTCCTGTCCCGGCTCCCAGAGACCCAACGCCGTGTGCTGGAGCTCAGGATGGGTCTGGCCGACGGTCACCCCCACGACCTCGCCGACACCGCTCGCGCTCTCGGGCTGTCGCTGAGCGAGACCCGCGAGATCGAGAAGCGCGCCTTCGAGCACATCCGCGAGGCGGTGCCCCTGCAGCAACTGCAGCGCTTCCTCCAGGGGTGAGCATGTCCTCCCTGGACGCGCTGGCGGAACGACGGGCGGGCCTCCACGGCCCGGAGCTCGACGCGCTGAACGAGGTCGTGACGGAGTGGCAGATCCTCGCGGACCTGTCCTTCTCCGACCTGCTGCTCTTCGCCCGTGACGACGAGGCCGACGCCCTGGTCGTGGTCGCGCAGATCCGGCCGTACACCGCGCCGACGATCTACCAGGAGGATCTGGTCGGCAACGTGCTCTCCCCGAGCGAGCGGCCCGCGGTGACCCGGTCCTTCGCCGAGGGTCGGATCATCCGCGACGGCGATCCCGACTGGTCCACCGGCGTGCCGGTCCGCGAGGAGGCCATCCCGGTCACCTTCGACGGCCGCACGATCGCCGTCGTCTCCCGCGAGGCCAACCTGTCGATGGTGCGGGCGCCGTCCCAGCTGGAGTTGACCTACCTCCAGGCCGCCGACGAGCTGTCCCAGATGTTGGCCGACGGCGAGTTCCCGTTCCCCGGCCACATCAGCGAGCACGAGCTCGTCCCACGGGTCGGCGACGGTCTCATGCGACTGGACGCCGCGGGCACGGTGATCTACGCCTCACCGAACGCGATGAGCGCCTACCGCCGGTTGGGCGTCACCGGAGCGGTGATGGGGCGCAACCTCGCCGACTTGGACCTCGACCACGAGGCCTTGCTCGAGGCGCTGGCGGTCGGGGAGCCGCTGGAGTCCGAGGTGGAGTCGCGGAACAACGTGGCGATCAGGCGCCTGCTGCCGCTCACGCGCGAGCACCAGGTCCTCGGCGGTCTCCTGCTGGTCCGCGAGGTCACCGAACTCCGGAAGCACGAGCGGCTGCTGCTCTACAAGGACGCGACGATCCGTGAGATCCACCACCGGGTCAAGAACAACCTGCAGACCGTGGCGTCCCTGCTCCGCCTGCAGTCGCGACGTCTGTCCTCGCCCGAGATCCGCGAGGCCCTGTCGGAGTCGGTCCGACGGATCTCGTCGATCGCGCTGGTGCACGAGACGCTGTCCCAGGACTCCGGCCAACGGGTGGTGTTCGACAAGGTCGCCCACCGGCTGATCGACATGGTCACCACCGGCCTGACCGATCCGGACCGCCCCGTGCGCATGCGGCTGGAGGGGACCGCGGGTGAGCTTCCCGCCGAGGTGGCGACACCCCTGGCCCTCGTGCTGTCCGAGCTGCTCCAGAACGCGGTCGAGCACGGCTTCGCCGACGGGGGCGGCGAGGTGGTCGTGCAGCTCGACCGGCGCAGCTCGGGGCTCCACCTCTCGGTCAGGGACGATGGTGTCGGGGTCCCGGAGGACTGGGACGTGGTCGCTGATGCCAACCTGGGGCTACAGATCGCGATGACGCTGGTCGAGTCCGAGCTCGGTGGCACCCTCGAGGTGGAGCGGGTCGGTCCCGAGGGCGGCACCAGGGCGATCGCGCTGCTACCCGTGCCCGTCGCGGCCCCGGGGTTCGGGTGAGGCCGCCGGGGCGGTGACCGCCCCTGACGGGCGATGCCGCCGGCATCGGCCGGCGGCATCGGACAGCGGGGGCTCGCGGGTCAGCTGGCCATGCGGCGACGGCGCTGACGGGCACGCTTGAGCGTGCGGCGCTCGTCCTCGGTGAGACCACCCCAGACGCCCGCGTCCTGGTTGGTGCTCAGCGCGAACTCCAGGCACTCCTCACGGACGTCGCACGTGGCGCAGATCCGCTTGGCGGCTTCCGCCTGCTCGACGGCAGGGCCGGTCGTCCCGATGGGGAAGAACAGCTCGGGGTCCTCGTTGGTGCACGCGGCGCGGCTACGCCAATCCATGTGGGGGCACTCCCTTCGGGACAGACCACCGCTCGGCGAGCGCGGTGGAGCAGCAGCTTGGAGCAGGTGCGGTCCCGCCGGGGACCGGGTACCTCGTCGAACCGTGGTCGCGCCGGTTGATGAGATCCGACATCGCTCCGCCAGGTGCGATGCTTGTGAACAGGTTCTCGAGGTACGCAGGAGGACGGTACGTGACGGCTGGCGGCTGTCAAGGGTTCGTCCAGGAACCTGCTTGCAGGAGTGCGCGCCCGGGCGCAGACCGCGCGTTCTGTCCGGACAAAGCGGTGGGCGCGACCGCGGAGGAGCCCGCGGGCCCGCTGACGGGGCAGATCACACGAGCACCCGCAGGGCCGCCGGGACCGAGGTGAAGGCCACCGCGTGGTGCTCCCCGGCGTAGTCGCCGTCGACCATCAACGGCTGGGGTGTGGGGGAGGACAGGGTGAAGGCGGCGAGGTCGTGCTGGTAGCGCACCCCGCGTGCGGAGACGTGCCGCCCGTCGCGGAAGGTCCCGCTCACGACCCCGAGCAGCCGTGGGGTGTTCGGCTTGTCCAAGGTCAGCAGGTCGAGCCCGAGGTCGAAGGACGCCCAGGGGTGCACGCGCATCGGTCGCGGTCCGAGGTAGGTGTAGGGGTCGCAGTTGCCGATCATGGAGATGGCCACCGGGCCGAGGGTCGATCCGTCGGGCAGCGTGACGGTGACCGTCGCCCCCTCCCGGCCGGCGCCCATCGCCCACTCGCGGCCCACCGACCACACGAAGGCCCCTTGGCGCAACCAGCGTTTCGCGCCGGCGTGCTGCTCGACGTGGCGGATCACCGCGGCGTCGAAGCCGTAGCCGGCGTTGAAGCCGAAGTAGCGTTCGCCGGCCAACCCCAGGCTGATGCGGCGGCTGCGGTCGGCCCGGACCGCGTCGAGCAGCTTGCCGGTGGCCTGCACGGCGTCGTTCGGCAGCCCGAGGTTGCGGGCGAGCACGTTGGCCCCGCCCCCGGGGATGATGCCGAGGCGCACCTCGGTGCCGGCCAGCGCCTGCAGCACCTCGTTGGCGGTGCCGTCACCACCGAGCGCGAACACCACGTCGATGCCCTCGTGCACGGCGCCGGCGGTCAGCAGGGTGGCGTGCCCGCGCTGCTTGGTCGGTTGCACGGTCAGGTCCACCGCCGAGCGCAACGCGGACGCGATCACGTCGCGCACACCCTCGTCGGTGGTGGTGGCGTTGGGGTTGAACACCAGCAGCGCGCGCACCCGACCTCCGATGCTCCTCGCCCCCGCGACAGGCGCGACGTCCCACGCCCGACGCGTCAGGCTAGTGGTCGCCGGCCTCCTCGAGCGCCTGTGCGAGGTCGGCGAGGAGGTCGTCCACGGTCTCGATCCCCACCGACAACCGCAGCAGGTCGTCGGGGACCTCGAGTGCCGTACCGGCCACGGAGGCGTGGGTCATGATCCCGGGGTGCTCGATCAGGCTCTCGACCCCGCCCAGCGACTCCGCCAGGAAGAACAGCCGGGTCGCCTCCGCGACCCGCTTGGCGGCGTGGATGCCGCCGGCGACGCGGAAGGAGACCATGCCGCCGAACCGCGACATCTGCCGGCGGGCCAGGTCGTGACCGGGGTGGTGGGAGAGCCCGGGGTAGGCGACCCCGGTGACGGCCTCGTGCTCGACGAGGAAGCTGGCGATGCGCGCGGCGTTGCTGCTGTGCCGCTCCATGCGGACCTCGAGGGTCTTCACCCCGCGCAGGGTCAGCCAGGCGTCGAAGGGCCCCGGCACGGCCCCGACGGCGTTCTGCAGGAACGCGAGCTCCTCGGCGGTGCCCGCATCGGTGCAGACGGCCCCGCCGACGACGTCGGAGTGCCCGCCCAGGTACTTGGTCGTCGAGTGCACGACCAGGTCCGCTCCGAGCTCCAACGGTCGCTGGAGCGCCGGGGTCGCGAAGGTGTTGTCGGCGACCAGCCTGGCGCCGTGGTCGTGGGCCAGTTCGGCCAGTGCGGCCAGGTCGAGGATCTTCAGCAGGGGGTTCGAGGGCGTCTCGGCCCAGATGAAGCGGGTGGCGGGCCGCAGGCCCGCCCGGACGGCGTCGAGATCGGACAGGTCGACGGCGCTGACCTCGATGCCGAAGCGCTGGTGGACCTTCGCGATCTGGCGCCAGGTGCCGCCGTAGACGTCGTCGGCCATCAGCACGTGGTCGCCGGGCGACAGCAGCCGGAACACCGCGTCCTCGGCGGCCAGCCCCGAGGCGAAGGCGATCGCGCGGTCGGCACCCTCCAGCGCCGCCAGACAGGTCTCCAGCGCCGTCCGGGTCGGGTTGCCGGTCCGGGCGTACTCGTAGCCGGTGTGCTCCCCGACCTTGGGTTGGGCGAAGGTGGAGGTCTGGAAGATCGGCACCGTCACGGCCCCGGTCACCGGCTCCGGGTCCTGGCCGGCGTGGATCGCGCGGGTGGCGAACCCGTCGTCGTGGGGGTCGTGGCTCATCGGGCACCTCGCGAGGCCAGGAAGGACAGGACGTCGGCCTGGGTGACGATGCCGATCATGTGGCCGTCGTCGTGGACCATCACCGCGGGCGCGCCGGATGCCAGCTGGCCGAGCGCGTGGTCGACGGACTCGTCGACGCCGAGCACCGGCAGCGGTGGCTGCAGCACCTCGACGATGGGGCGTCGCATCACCTCGGCGTCCCGCAGCGCGGCATCGAGCAGCGCGTTCTCGCGGACCGAACCGATGATGTCGTCGCTGACGGCGTCGTCGTGCACGCCGTCGCGGAAGACCGGCATCTGGGAGACACCGAACTCCTTCAGCAGGCCGATCGCCGCGGCCACGTCCTCGCCCGGGTGCAGGTGGACCATGGGCGGCAGCTCGTCGGACTTGGCGCCGAGCACGTCGGCGATCGAGCCCGCGCCGGCCGTGTGCTCGAGCAGCCCGTGCTCGGCCATCCACGTGTCGTCGTAGAACTTCGACAGATAGCCCCGCCCGGAGTCGGGCAGCAGCACCACGATCGTCGCGTCGGCGGGCTGGGTGGCGGCGTAGCGGTGGGCCGCCACCAGCGCGGTACCGCAGGAGCCGCCGACCAGGATCCCCTCCTCCCGGGCGCAGCGCCGCGCCATCGCGAAGGACTCCGCATCCGAGACCCGCTCCCACACGTCCACCAGCGACGGATCGAAGGTCTCGGGCCAGAAGTCCTCGCCGATGCCCTCCACGAGGTAGGGGCGGACCGTGTCGCCGGAGTACAGCGAGCCCTCCGGGTCGGCGCCGACGATCGTCACCGAGGGCTTGCGCTCCTTGAGGTAACGCCCCACCCCGGAGGTCGTGCCGCCGGTCCCGACGCCGACCACGAAGGCGTCGATCTGCCCGTCGGTCTGACGCCAGATCTCCGGAGCGGTCGAGAACACGTGGGTCTGCGGGTTGGCCTGGTTGAAGTACTGGTTCGGCTTGAAGGCACCGGGCTGGGCGGCCAGTCGGTCGGACACCGAGTAGTAGGAGCGCGGGTCGTCGGGCGCGACGGCGGTCGGGCAGACCACCACCTCGGCGCCGTAGGCCCGCAGCAGGGCGATCTTGTCGCGGCTGACCTTGTCCGGCACGACGAACACGCAGCGGTAGCCCTTGCGGGCGGCGACGATCGCGAGCCCGACACCGGTGTTGCCCGAGGTCGGCTCCACGATGGTGCCGCCGGGCCGGAGCTCGCCAGCGGCCTCGGCCGCCTCGATCATGGAGATCCCGATCCGGTCCTTGACCGACCCGCCGGGGTTCAGCATCTCGAGCTTGGCGATGATCGTGGGGGCCACGTCGGCGGACAACCGGTCCAGCGCCACCAGCGGGGTGTCGCCCATCAGGGCGATCAGGTCCGGTGCGACCTCGCGCCCGCGGTCGTCGAGGTGGCGGCGTGGGAGCTCCAGGGGGTCGCGCTCGATCCCGATCGTGCGCGCGTAGATCGAGGGGTCGGTCACGTCGATCTGCGCCACGGTGGTCTCCAGGCCTCGGTGGTCCGGGCGGTCGGCGGCAGGGTAGGGGCACCGTCGACGCGGGATGGTCGTGAGCCGGGGGATCCGTGCGGTGTGCTTGGCTCCAGGCACCGGGTCGACGAGCGACTCGATCGGGAAGGTGAAACGACGTGAAGACGGCAGCAGCGCGCAGCAGGAGCGGTCCCGACGCGATCGTCCGCGCCGTGCTGCTCTTGGCAGTGCTCGGCGGGCTGCTGGTCGCCTTGGTCGAGGTCGGCTCGAGCGCCCAGGAGGACGCGGACCCCGAGGAGCAGGTGCCCGCCGGGGAGACCGTGACCGTCATGGCGCGCAACCTCTACCTCGGCGCGGACGTCGCCATCGCGCTGGACCTGCTCCCCGACATGCCGGCGGCGGCGCAGTTCATGTGGGAGCAGGTCGCGGCCACCGACTTCGATGTCCGGATGGAGCTGCTGGCTGCCGAGGTGGTCCGCGAACGGCCCGCGGTCATCGGGCTCCAGGAGGCCACCCGGTGGCGCTGCCGCGGGGGCAACCTCGGTCGGCTCGAGACCGTGTTCGACTTCACCGCCGGGTTCCTCGAGGCGACGCGCGCGGCCGGGGTGCCCTACGTGATCGCGAGCGCCGACGGGGACCTGGCCCTCGAGGACGGCTACCGGATCCCGGCGCTGCCCTTCCTGTCACGGGTGGAGGACCCGGTGACCTTCGAACCACGCTTCGGCAGGTCCACCGCCACCTGCGGGTTCGATCTGGCCGACGCCCTGCTGGTCCGTGAGGACCTGGCCGAGCGGGTCGTCGCGGCCGGCGGCCGGGACTTCAGCGACCGGTACGCCGTCGTGCCGACGGTGCTCGTGATCGACCGCGGGTTCGCCTGGGCCGACGTCGCCTTCGACAGCGGCACCGTCCGGTTCGTCACCACCCACCTCGAGTCGCTGTGGGACCCCGACGAGGTACCCCACTCCGTCCGGCAGGCCCGCCAGCTCCTCGACGACCTTGCCGACACCACCACGCCGGTGGTGCTCCTCGGCGACCTCAACGCCGATCCCCGGGACCCCCGTGGACCCGGCGAGCTGAACCCGGCGCTGCAGCCCGAGGCCAGCGACGTCTGTCCCGCACAGATCACCGATCCGACGCTCGAGACCGCGCTGGCCGGCTGCAACGCCTACTGGACGCTGCGGCAGGGTGGCTTCGAGGAGGCCGGCCCCGACCCGCTGGACGGCGCGAACCTGACCTGGGGTTCCAGCGCGGAGCTCGCCGGCCCCGAGCCGCTCCGGCTCGAGGCCGCGCTGGCGATGGGCAACCCCTCCGGCTTCACCGATCGGCTCGACTATGTGCTGACCCGTGGGGGCATCGAGGTGGTGGACGCGCGGCTCATCGGCAACCGCTGGCCCGACGGTGACCAGCTGTGGGCCTGCGACGCTCCGACCCAGGTCGCCACCGCCCGCGCGGCAGCCGAGGCGCTGGTGGCCGCCGGGGTGCTGGAGCGCGTGCCCACCGAGACCCGTTGCCTGCCGACCGACCACGCCGGGTTGGTGGTGGAGCTGACCCTGCCGGCGACCGGGGCCGAGGCCGCGGCGCCGCCGCCGACCCGGTGGCGCTCCCCGATCGGGGTGTGGGGCGCGGTCGGTCTGCTGCTGCTGGGCGCGCTCGTCTGGTGGGTGATCCGACGTCGGCGCCGACGGATGGAGCACCCCCGGTAGGAATCGAACCTACGCTTCCGGCTCCGGAGGCCGGTGCTCTATCCACTGAGCTACGGGGGCAGACCGCGGTCGCTGACCGCAGCACGGGACGGTACCACGGCCGTCCGGGGCCCCGCCCTCGGGCGCCGAGCTCCATCGCCGGGCGCGTACGCTCCGCGGCGCGACGCCGGTCCGCCGCCCGCCCCCGTGGCCCGCTCCGCTCCGACCCCTGCTCCCCCCGACATGGACGACGCCGTATGGCCCGCACCCCCCTGATCGACCCCGTCCTGGCCGACCTCGACGCCCGTCTGCGCGCCGCCCTGGTCGCCGCCGGGCTGCCCGAGGCGGATCCGGACCTCGAGAAGCCGAAGCAGGCCGACCACGGGGATTGGGCGACCACCGTCGCGCTCCGGCTCGCCAAGCCCGCGCGGCGCAGCCCCCGCGACATCGCCCAGCTGGTGGTCGACCACCTCGATGTCCCCGAGGTGGTCTCGGAGGTGTCGATCGCCGGCCCGGGGTTCGTGAACCTGCGTTTCGCCCACCGCTACCACGAGGACCTCGTCCGGCGGGTGCTGGCCGAGGGCGCGCGGTACGGCCACAGTCAGGTCCCGGCCTCCGAGCGCCGTCACGTCAACGTGGAGTTCGTCTCCGCCAACCCCACGGGGCCCCTGCACGTCGGTGCCGGCCGGTGGGCCGCCACCGGCGATGCGATCGCCGAACTGCTGCACGCGACGGGCCACCAGGTCACCCGCGAGTACTACGTCAACGACGCCGGCGAGCAGATCCGCCTGTTCGGTGAGTCGCTGGTGCTGGTGGCCACGGGTGGTGAGCTGACCGAGGAGCACTACCGCGGCCATGCCATCGTCGAGGTGGCCGAGCAGTTGCGGGCGACCCACGGCGACGCGCTGTTCGCGGTGCAGCCCGAGGACGACGGTGAGGCCGGGCGTGCCGCCCGGGTCGGGGTGCTGGGCGTCGAGGCGATGCGCCAGCACATCCAGGACGGCCTGCACGCCATGGGGGTCGACTTCGACGTGTGGTTCTCCGAGCGGGAGGGCCTGCACGAGACCGGGGCGATCGAGGCGACCATCGCGGAGCTGACCGAGCGGGGCGAGGCCTACACCGCCGACGGGGCACTGTTCCTCAGGACCGCCGCGCACGGCGACGACAAGGACCGGGTGCTGCGGCGCTCCGATGGGCGCCCGACCTACTTCGCCGCCGACTGCGCCTACCTCAGGGACAAGTGGTCGCGCGCGGACCAGCTCTACTACCTCCTCGGCGCCGACCACCACGGCTACGTCGACCGCTTGAAGGCCGCCGCGGCCTGCCTCGGCGTCCCGCCCGAACGGGTGGAGATCCGCATCGGGCAGCTGGTCAACCTGCTACGCGGGGGCGAGCCGGTGCGGATGTCCAAGCGCGCCGGGGAGACCATCGACCTCGACGAGGTGCTCGAGGAGGTCGGCAGCGACGTCGTGCGCTACCACTTCCTGCGCCAGGGTCTGGACACCACCGTCGACTTCGACCTGGCGGTGGTCGCGGCGCAGTCGATGGAGAACCCCGTCTACTACGTCCAGTACGCCCACGCGCGTATCGCCTCGGTGCTGCGCAACGCCGATGAGCGTGGCTTCGACCCGGGTGAGGGCGACGATGCGGACCTCAGCCTGCTGACCCACCCCGCGGAGCTGGCGCTGTTGACCGCGATGGCCGGGCTGCCCCTGGTGGTCGCCGAGGCCGCGGAGCTGCGCGCCACCCAGCGGCTCGCCCGCTACGCCGAGGAGCTGGCCGGGACCTTCCACCGCTTCTACACCGAGTGCCGGATCCTGGCCCCCGCCAGCGGGGACGCCGACGCCCCCGGCGCCGAGGTCGCCGAGGACCCGGCGCTCGGTCGGGCCCGCTACCACCTCGCCGTCGCGGCCAAGCAGGTGCTCGCCAATGCGCTGGCCCTGCTGCGCGTCTCGGCGCCGGAGAGGATGTGACGATGACCACCGGACCCTGGCCGCTGACCGCGGCCCGTGACCAGCGTGGGGCGCTGACGATCGGCGGTGTCGCGCTGCCGGACCTGGCCGCCGAGCACGGCACGCCGCTGTGGGTCGTCGACGAGGAGGACGTGCGCGCCCGCTGCCGGACCTACGTCACCGGCTTCCCCGGCGTGGAGGTGACCTACGCCTCGAAGGCGTGGTGCGCGATCGGGATCCTCCAGCTGGCCGACCAGGAGGGGCTGAAGATCGACGTGGCCTCGGGCGGGGAGCTCTACACCGCCCTGGTCGCCGGGGTCGACCCCGCCCGGATCATCCTGCACGGCAACAACAAGTCCGAGGCCGAACTGGACCAGGCGCTCGAGGTCGGGGTCGGCCGGATCGTCGTCGACTCCTTCGAGGAGCTCGAGCGGCTCGAACGGCTCGCCGGTGCCCGGGGCACCACCGCGGCGGTGTGGTTGCGGATCACCCCCGGCATCGACGCCCACACCCACGAGTACGTGCGGACCGGCCACGACGACGCCAAGTTCGGGTTCACCCTGTCGCTGGGGCTCGCCGACCGTGCCTTCGCCCGGGCGCTGGAGCTCGACCACGTCGAGGTGGTCGGCATCCACGCCCACATCGGCTCCCAGATCTTCGGGACCGACCCCTTCATGGCCAACGCCGAGGTGACCCTCGACCTGCTGGCCCGGTGGCGGGACGAGCACGGGGTGACCCTGTCGGAGCTCAACCTCGGTGGGGGGATGGGCATCCGCTATACCCACGAGGACCACCCCGTCGAGGTACACCGCTACGGCAAGGCGGTGCTGGAGACCGTCGCGGAACGCTGCGCGGCGCTGGAGTTCCCGCCGCCGCGGCTGCTGGTCGAGCCCGGCCGGGCCATCGTCGGCCCCTCGACGGTCACGCTGTACGAGGTGGGCACGATCAAGCCCCTGCCGGGCTTGACCACCTGGGTCAGCGTGGACGGCGGCATGAGCGACAACATCCGTCCGGCGCTGTACGACGCGGAGCACGAGCTGACCCTGGCCAACCGTGCCAGCGACGCGGAGCCGAAGGCCGTCACGGTGGTGGGCAAGCACTGCGAGTCCGGCGACCTGGTGCGCGAGCACGCCCCGCTGCCCTCGGACCTCGCGGTCGGCGACCTGCTGGCGGTGGCGGCCACCGGGGCCTACACGGCCTCGATGGCCTCCAACTACAACCGCCTGGTCCGGCCCGGGGCCGTGCTCGTGCGTGACGGGCAGGTCAGGGAGCTGGTGCGGCGTGAGACCTTCGAGGACCTCGTCAGCCACGACGTGCCGTTGACGTGAGCGTTCCTCCCCGCATCCGCCGCCTCGACGAGCGGCTCGGGCTGTCGGTGCTCAGGGCCGGGCTGTCACCGGTGACGCTCGTGACCTACGCCCGGGACCACGTCGCGGTGCGGACCCCGTCGCGCCCGGACTTCCACTTCGGCAACACGCTCGACCTCACCGGTGTCCCGGAGCCCGACCAGCTCGCGGGCTTCCTCGATCGGTACGAGCAGACGATCGGCCAGCTCGGGGCCGGCCACGTCCAGCTGCGCTGGGAGACCCCCCTGGACGCGAGCGCCCCGCCCGCCGCCCCGACCCCGGACACCGAGGTGGTGGACCGCGCCCGGGACCTGGGGCTCGAGGTGTCCGCGGTCACGGTGCTGCTGCTCGACCGGCTGGTCGCCCGGCAGGGCGGTGCCGCCGTCGAGCTGGCGCCGGTGCCCGCTCCCGACGGCCAGGCTGGCGGGGCGGTGGACCGCCGCTGGCACGCGACCACGGTCCTGTACCGCTACCTCGCCGGCGACACCCCCGACGACTGGCGGGGCAACGACGACGGGTTCGTGGCCTGGTCGGTGGAGCAGCAGCGGGCGCTGGCCGGCAGCGGGCGCTGTCGGGTCTGGGTGGCCCTGCGCCACGGCATGCCCGTCGCCCGGCTCGGCCTGCTCCACGACCGGCAGGGGCTGGCGGTGGTGGAGGACGTGGTCGTCCACCCCGCGCACCGCCGCCGGGGCATCGCCTCCGCGCTGACCCACCGGGCGGTCGCGCACCATCTCGAGGTCGACCCGGGCGCCCGGATCGGGCTGGCCGCCGACCCGGGGGGCGGCGCGGACCGGCTCTCCCGCCGGCTCGGCTTCCGTCCCCACGCCACGGTGTGGATGGCGCACCGCGCAGCGCCCCCGCGCGACGAGCCGACTCGTCCGGTGGGCGGCTGAGGTCGAACCCCTGGCACAGGGTCCCCATCGACCCGGCGGGAGGTTGCTCATGCGCGTACTCGTCACGGGTGCGACGGGTTTCATCGGCGTGGAGGTCGCAACCCAGCTCGCCGAGCGTGGTCTGCGTCCACGGCTCATGGTGCGCCGGGCCTCCCGCGCGCCGCTGCTGCACCACCTCGACGCCGAGGTGGTCCACGGAGACCTCGGTTCGCCGGCGACGCTGCGGCGCGCGGTCGCGGGGTGCGATGCCGTCATCCACCTCGCTGGCCGTGCCGTGTTCGAGCCGGCGCACCGCCTGGTGGACTCGTTCGTCCACGGCACCCAGCACCTCGCCGCGGCGGCGGCCGACGCCGGCGTCGGCCGGTTCGTGTTCGCGTCATCCCTGCTCGTCCACGGTGACTCCCGGGAGCCCATCACCCCGGACACGCCCCCGGCTCCGGCGGTCGACTACGGCCGGGTCAAGCTGCTGGTGGAGCAGGGCTTGCGCCGGTTCGGTGCCGAGCGGGGCATGTCGGTGGCCAACCTGCGCCTGCCACACACCTACGGCGCCACGGATCAGCTCTTCGGGCGGGTGCGGACGGGGACCCTGGTGGTGCCCGGTCGGCGCTCGTCGCCCTATGCCCACCTCCACGTCGTCGATGCCGCCCGAGCCCTGATCCGTGCGGCGGAGATCGGCTGGGTCGGTGCCGGCGCCCTCGCCGATCGCGAGAGCGTGGGGTGGGCGACCTTCCTCGGCGAGATCGATGCGCAGCTCCCCGGTCTGCGTGTGGTGCGTGCCCCCGCATCCCTGGCGTTGGTCGGGACGGGGGCGCTGTCGGCCGCGACGGCCTGGCGCAGCGCACCGAGCCTGTTCACCCCCGACACCGTGCGCAGCTGGAACCTCTCCCTACCCGTGGACCCCGGCGCACTCTGGCCCGAGCTCGGGATCGAGCCGCTCCTGCCCACCTACCGGGAGGGCATCGCCCGCACCCTCGATGACCGTGTCGCCGTCCGCTGGCGACACCCCGTCGCCGATCGGCGCGCAGCGTGAGCTGCGCGTCGGGATGGCGTGCAGCGTGAGCTGCGCGTCCACCTCCGCCTGTCGGGGCGGTGCCGGTGACCGGTAGTCTCGTCGGGCACACTACGCCCGCACGCACCTGCGAGGACCGCCCGTGGACCGCGTCATCCGGATCGGCATGCTCGGCTGCGGCACCGTGGGCGGCGGGGTGGCCACGATCCTGGCCCGCGAGTCCGATGACATCACCGCCCGGACCGGCGCCAAGCTCGAACTCGTCCGGATCGCCGTGCGGGATACGGCCCGTGACCGTGGCCTCGGGCTCCCGGCGGGCACCTTCACCACCGACCCACTGTCGGTCGTGGAGGCCGAGGACATCGACGTCATCGTCGAGGTGATGGGGGGCCGCGAGCCTGCCGGCAGCCTGATCCGCCGCGCCCTGGAGCTCGGCAAGCCCGTCGTCACCGCGAACAAGGAGCTGGTGGCTCACGAGGGGCCGGAGCTCTACGCCGCAGCGCAGGCGGCCGGCGTCGACCTGGCCTACGAGGCCGCGGTCGCCGGCGCGATCCCGATCATCAAGCCGCTGAAGGAGTCGCTGGCCGGCGACCGGGTGCTGCGGGTGGTCGGGATCCTCAACGGCACCACCAACTACATCCTGACCCGGATGACCGAGGAGGGTGCCGACTACGCCGAGGTGCTGGCCGACGCCCAGGCGCTCGGCTACGCCGAGGCCGACCCGACCGCCGACGTCGGCGGGCACGACGCCGCCGCCAAGTGCGCGATCCTGGCCTCGCTGGCCTTCGACACCACGGTCCACGCCGACGACGTGTTCACCCAGGGCATCGAGACCGTCAACGCCACCGACATCCGTGTCGCCGACCGCCTCGGGTACGTGGTCAAGCTGCTCGGCATCGCCAGCGAGGTCGACGGCCGCGTCGGGGTCCGGGTCCACCCGGCGTTCCTACCGAAGGCGCACCCGCTGGCCAGCGTCCGAGGCGCGTTCAACGCGGTCTACGTCGAGGCGGCCGCGGCCGGTGAGTTGATGTTCTACGGCCCCGGCGCCGGCGCCGAGCCGACCGGCAGCGCCGTCGTGGGTGACGTCATCGACGTCGCCCGCAACCTCCTGCAGACCGCCCGGGGGGCGATCGAGTCCCAGCACCGCGTCAAGGACCTGCGGTCCATCGACGAGCTGCGAACCCAGTACTACGTGCTCCTCGACGTGGAGGACGCGCCCGGGGTGCTCGCGGCGGTCGCGACCACCTTCGGTGACCACGGGGTGTCGATCGCCCAGGTCTGGCAGGAGGGGGCCGAGGACTCCGCGCAACTGGTCCTCATCACCCACCGCGCCCGGGAGGACGCCCTGCGGACCACGGTCGAGGCCCTCGCCCACCTGCCCAGCATCCGCAGCGTCGCCAGCGTCCTGCGCGTCGAAGCCGAGGTGTTCGCCTCATGAGCTCACTCACCTCCCCCGTGACCGGTCAGGCCCACATGTGGCGGGGCATCATCGAGGAGTACCGGGACCGCATGCCGGTCTCCGAGACCACCCCGATCGTCACCCTGCGCGAGGGCGGGACGCCGCTGATCCACTCCGAGTACCTCTCGGAGCTGACCGGCTGCGAGGTGCACCTGAAGTTCGACGGGTCGAACCCGACCGGGTCCTTCAAGGATCGCGGGATGACCATGGCGATCTCCAAGGCCAAGGAGGCCGGGGCCGAGGCCGTGATCTGCGCCTCCACCGGCAACACCTCCGCCGCCGCCGCGGCCTACGCGGCCAAGGCCGGTATGACGGCCGGGGTGATCGTGCCCAAGGGCAAGATCGCCCTGGGCAAGCTGGCCCAGGCGCTGGTGCACGGGGCCAAGGTGATCCAGATCGACGGCAACTTCGACCAGGCGCTCACGATCTGCCGGGAGCTGGCCGACACCGAGCCGGTCGAGCTCGTGAACTCGGTCAACCCCTACCGCATCGACGGGCAGCGCTCGGCTGCGTGGGAGGTCGTCGACCAGCTCGGTCGCGCCCCCGACGTCCACGTCATGCCGGTCGGCAACGCCGGCAACATCACCGCCTACTGGCGGGGCTACCGCGAGTACCACGCCGACGGGATCATCGACCAGCTCCCGGTGATGCGCGGCTACCAGGCGGCGGGTGCCGCCCCCATCGTGCTGGGCTCCAAGGTCGACCAGCCGGAGACGATCGCCACCGCGATCCGCATCGGCAACCCGGCGTCCTGGCAGTGGGCCGTGGAGGCCGCCGAGGAGTCCGGTGGCTCGATCCGTGCGGTCACCGACCCGCAGATCATGGCGGCCTTCCGGTTGGTCGCGCGGCACGGGGTGTTCGCGGAGATGGCCTCGTCGGCCTCGATCGCCGGGCTGCTCGAGCTCAAGGAGCGGGGTGACCTGGAGCCGGGCCAGACGGTGGTGTGCGTACTGACCGGTCACGGGCTCAAGGACCCCGAGTGGGCGATCTCCGACAGCGACGAGCCGGTCACCATCCCACCCGAGGCCGGGGCGGCGGCGATCGAACTCGGACTGCGGTGACGGCCGTCGCCCGCCACCTGGCCAGCGTCGCTCGCGGGGTGCGCACAGGGGAGGGGTGATGGACCGGGTCCGTGTGGTGGAGGCGGCGCTCGACGACGCGATCGCGACCGCCGCGACCCCGGCGACGCCGGTCACCCCAGGGTGTGGATCGGCCCTCGGGGTGGCCGACGGGCCGACCGTGGCCGAGGCCCTGGCCGCCTACGAGGACCAGCTGACCTCCCGGGCGATCGACGTGCTGGCCCGCCGGCTCCGGGCCGAGGGGGTCGGCTACTACACGATCAGCTCCGCGGGGCACGAGGACAACGTCGCCCTGGGAGCGTTGACCCGTCCGAGCGACCCGGCGTTCCTGCACTACCGCTCGGGTGCGTTCTTCCTGGCCCGCGCCCGTCAGGTCGGTGCCGCCCTGGGCGCGATCGACGACGTGGTGTGCTCGCTGCTGGCCAACCGCGACGACCCCGTCGCCCGGGGTCGGCACAAGGTGTGGGGCAGCCGCGAGCGGTGGGTCGTCCCCCAGACCTCCACGATCGGCTCGCACCTGCCGAAGGCGGTCGGCACCGCCCTGGCCATCGACCGTCGTCGGGCGACCCGGGTGTCGCTGGCGGCCTCGGCCGATGTCCCTGCCGATGCCATCGCGGTGGTGTCCTTCGGGGACGCCTCGCTGAACCACGCCACCTCCCAGACCGCCATCAACGCCGCGCGGTGGTCCCGGCGCAACGGTGCGCCGACCCCGGTGCTGTTCGTCTGCGAGGACAACGGCCTGGGCATCTCCGTGGCGACCCCGACGGGCTGGGTCGAGCGCAGTGTCAGCCACCTGCCGGACCTGGTCTACGTCCAGGCGCGGGGGGAGTTCGACGAGGTGTGGGCGGCGGTCGCCCACGCCGTCGAGGTCACCCGCGAGCAGCGCCGGCCGGTCTTCCTCCACCTGGAGACGGTCCGGCTGTGGGGGCACGCCGGCAGCGACGTGGAGCAGGCCTACCGCGACCCCGCGGCGATCCACGCCGACGAGCAGCGTGACCCGCTGGTGCGCACGGCCCGGCAGCTCCTCGGCTCCGGCGCGGTGGCCCGGGAGGAGCTCCAGGCCCTGGTAGCCCGCTGTCGGGCGGTGGTCAGTGAGCGGGCCGAGCCGCTGATCGACATCCCGCCGCTCACCACCCGCGACGAGGTGCTGGCCCCGCTGGCGCCCCACCGGCCGGCGGTGATCCGGGCGGAGGTCGCCTCCCGCCCCCTGGACGCTGATGCCCGGGGCCGCCTCCACCCCCGGGGGCTGCCCGAGTCGGCGACGGCGGCCTCGGAGCGGACCCTCGCCGCCGCGATCCGCGCGACGCTGCACGACGAGCTGCTCCGGCGGCCGGAGGCCCTGGTGTTCGGCGAGGACGTGGCCGTCAAGGGTGGGGTGTACGGCGTCACCGGTGGGCTGAGGGATCGGTTCGGTCCTCGCCGGGTGTTCGACACCCTGCTGGACGAGACCTCGATCCTCGGGTTGGCGCAGGGGGCCGCGCTGCTCGGCTTCCTGCCGATCCCCGAGATCCAGTACCTCGCCTACCTCCACAACGCCCTCGACCAGCTGCGCGGCGAGGCCGCGTCCACCAGCTTCTTCTCCGACGGTCGCTTCACCTCCCCGATGGTGGTGCGGATCGCCGGCCTCGCCTACCAGAAGGGCTTCGGCGGGCACTTCCACAACGACCACGCGCTGGCGGCCATCCGCGAGATCCCCGGTATCGCCCTGGCCGTTCCCAGCCGGCCCGACGACGCCGCCGCGCTGCTGCGCGGGGCGTGCGCGATGGCGGCCACCGACGGCCGGGTGGTCGTGCTGGTCGAGCCGATCGCGCTCTACCACGAGCGGGACCTCCACACCGCCGGCGACGGCGGCTGGCTGGCCACGGTGCCGCCCCCCGACCAGCTCCTGCTGCCGGGTGAGGTCGGCGTCCACGGCGACGGCACCGACCTCGCGATCGTGACCTACGGCAACGGGCTCCGGATGTCGCTCAGGGTCGCGGAGCGGCTGCGGGCCGCGGGGCTCCAGGCCAGGGTCGTCGACCTGCGGTGGCTGGCCCCGCTGCCGACCGACGCCGTCCGGGCCGAGGTCGAGTCGTGCCGTGCCGTCCTGGTGGTCGATGAGTGCCGGGCCAGCGGTGGCATCGCCGACGCGGTCGTCGCGGGCCTGGCGGAGGCCGGGATCGATCGCCCCGTCGCCAGCGTCCGGGCCGCCGACAGCTACGTGCCTCTCGGCCCCGCAGCGGACACGGTGCTGGTCACCGAGGAGCAGATCGCCGACGCCGCCCACCGGGTGTGCCGCTGAGCCGCACCCGCCGGCTGGCTACGCTGCCGCCGCCCCGCCGGGGCTGACCGACCGACCACCCGTGGAGTGTGCGTGGCCGCCACCGACCGCCCGGCCCAGGCCGCCGGTGAGCTGCGGCACCACACGGTCCAGGTCCCCGCGACCTCGGCCAACCTCGGGGCCGGGTTCGATGCCTTCGGGATCGCCTTGGACCGCCGTCTGATCGTGCGGTCCGTGGCGCGCAGCTCCCAGCCCGAGCGGGTCCGGGCGCTCGACGGCACCGAGGTGCCGGCCGGTGACGACAACCTGGTGTGGCGATCCTTCGTCGCCTTCTGCGAGCAGCATGACGTGGCGGTCCCCGACGTCGCCATCGTGGCGCGGACGCAGATCCCGCTGGAGCGCGGTCTCGGGTCGTCCTCCGCCGCCATCGTCGCGGGGATGACCCTCGCCCGGGAGGTGACCGGGGTCCGCGTCGGCGATCCCGCCCTTGTCGAGCTGGCGACCGACGTCGAGGGCCACCCCGACAACGTCGCCCCGGCGGTGCTCGGCGGCCTGGTCGCCTGTGCCCGGGGTGACGACGGCCAGCTGGTGATCCGCAGGACCAACCCGACGCCAGCGCTTGCGCCGCTGCTGTTCGTGCCGACGTCCCGGCAGTCCACCGAGGCCGCCCGCGCCGTCCTGCCGACCAGCCTGTCCCGCGCCGAGGTGGCGGAGCAGGCCGCTCGTGCCGGGCACGTCCTGGCCGCGCTGACCGGTGCCTGGCCGCCGGCGGCCAGCCTGTCGGGGGACCGGCTCCACGAGCCGGCCCGGGCCGCGGTGATGCCCGTCTCGGCGGAGCTGCTCACCACCCTGCGTCGGGCCGAGGTCCATGCCTGGTTGTCCGGGGCGGGGCCGAGCGTCGCCGCCGTCGTCGACCGTTCCCGCGACCCTGCGGACCTGGTCGCGCTGGCCGGGGAGCGTGGGTTCGTCGTCGAGGTCGGTGAGTGGGACCTGTCGGGCGCGCGTTCCTGCCCCGACGGGGCCTGTGGCCTCTCCGGCCTGCAGGACTGCCCCTTGTGCCCCCGGCACCGGTTATGATCGCCCCCGACGGCGCACCGCTCGGTCGCGATCCGTCGTAGGACCGATCGATCCCGCCGGCTCCGGCTCGAGGTTCGATCCCCGTCGCTCCCGACCCCCTGCACTCCCGGGTGTCATCCCCTCGACCGTGCCCGTCCTGCCCGGCCGGTCCTGCACCGATCCCCCTCCGACCACCATCTGCGACGTCCCCACCCGGGGATGCCGCGCACCCGGCACCGACCCGGAGCTGTCATGGACCGCACCCTGCTCGAGAAGAAGTCCGTAGCGGAACTACGTGAGATCGCCGCGGCGCTCGGCATGCGAGGGCTGCAGCGGCTGAAGAAGGCCGAGCTGGTCGACCGCATCGTGTCTTCGGCCGAGCAGGCCAAGGAGGAGGTCAGCGCCAACGGCGATGGTGGTGCCGACACCGAGGTGGCCGCCGAGGGTCGCGCCGCCGAGGGCCGTGCGGACGAGGGCCGTGCGGACCAGGGTCGCGCGGACGAGGCCCGTGCGGATGACCGCCCCGCTCGTGACCAGCGGGACGACCGTGCCGCCGAGGGTCGCCCGGACGAGGGTCGCGCGGACGAGGCCCGTGCGGATGACCGCCCCGCTCGTGACCAGCGGGACGACCGTGCCGCCGAGGGTGATGACGGACGGGGACGCGAGCGCGGCGACGACCGCCACGAGCGCGGCGACGACCGTGGTCCCCGCGATCGCGACCGGGGTGGACGCGACCGCGACCGCGACCGCAAGCGTGGCCGGCCCCGCGGTGACAGCGACGGCCGTGGCCCCAACGACGACCCGGAGGCGGAGGTTCGCGAGGGCGTCCTGGACCTGCTCCCCGAGGGCTACGGGTTCCTGCGCTGCACGGGCTACCTCGCCGGAGCGCAGGACGTCTACGTGTCGCAGTCCTTCGTGCGTCGGTTCGATCTGCGGCGTGGCGACCTGATCGCCGGCCCGATCCGTCGCAACCGCAACAGCGACAAGTTCCCGGCGCTGGCCCGGGTCGACCGCATCGAGGGGGTCACCTTCGACCCCCGTGCCGACGAGCCGCGGCGTCCGGCGTTCGGCGAGCTCACGGCGCTGTCTCCGAGCGAGCGCATGGTCCTCGAGCAGCCCGACGGTCCGCTCAGCCTGCGGGCGATGGACCTGCTGACCCCGATCGGGAAGGGGCAGCGGGGTCTGGTCGTCGCGCCGCCCCGTGCCGGCAAGACCACGCTGCTCAAGCAGCTGGCCGCGGCGCTCGAGAGCACCGACCCGGACCTGCGTGTCATCGCGCTGTTCGTGGACGCCCGGCCCGAGGAGGTCACCGACCTCGAGCAGAGCTGCGACGCCGAGGTGGTGGCCACCACCTTCGAGCAGCCCGCGGAGGACCACACCCAGATCGCAGAGCTCGTGGTCGAGCGCGCGAAGCGGCTCGTCGAGCGGGGACAGGACGTGGTGGTCCTGCTCGACTCGCTGACCCGCCTGACCCGGGCCTACAACATCGTGGTGCCCTCCAGCGGCCGCGTGCTCCCCGGTGGGCTGGATCCCGCGGCCCTCTACCCGGCGAAGCGGCTGTTCGCCGCCGCCCGGAACGTCGAAGGCGAGGGCAGCCTGACGATCGTCGCGACGGCCCTGGCCGGGGACGGGTCGCGCATGGACGAGGTGATCGTGGAGGGCTTCGCCGACACCGCGAACATGGAGCTCCACCTCGACGGAGGGCTCGCCCAGCAGCGCATCCTGCCCGCCGTGGACCTCGTCGCCTCCGGAACTCGGGGCGAGGAGCGCCTGCTGTCCGATGCGGAGCTGACGGCCGTCGCGCGGCTACGCCGTGACGCGGCGGGGTTGGCGCTCGAGGACGCGGTGCCGAAGGTGCTCGACCGGCTGGAGCAGGCCGGCTCCAACGACCGCTTCGTCACCGAGGTGGGGGCCGCGGGTCTCGGCTGAGGCGGCCGCCGGACCGTGAGTTGCCACACCGCCTGCGCGGGACCGGCCCCCACCGGCCGGTCTGCGAGAAGCAGCAACTATCCGCTGCTTCTCGCGCTCACCCGCCGCCAAAGCGGAGCGAAACCCGCTGGGCGTGCGAGAAGCAGCGACTATCCGCTGTTTCTCGTCTGGCCCGCTGTCTCTCGTACGGTTCACCGCTCCGGAGCTGCGCCGCCCGGGCACAGGAGCGGCTGACGGTCGTGCCTCCGCCCGTCGCGC
>Ga0207421_10002173_pt1 | contig 24575 bp, 23 predicted proteins | sample SodLakKL_010_SED_4_FD_187542 | JGI IMG/M metagenome (GOLD analysis project Ga0207421, IMG submission 187542) | Alkaline sediment microbial communities from Lake Tanatar, Kulunda Steppe, Russia - 8KL_010_SED (SPAdes) (version 2) | ecosystem: Environmental > Aquatic > Non-marine Saline and... | reverse complement strand
CACTTCGATATAACTCTGTTCGCTCAGGAAGAATTCTGTATCCTCGGCATCATCTTCGATCATATCCCAGGTCTCGTCATATCCTGCAGGACCGTACTCGGAGTGGGTCTTCCAATAGCCAGGTGTTAGTGGTTGTTCATCATGTCTGTTTAAGAAGTTGTACTCCTCGTCCTCTCCATTTGGTAGAGTCACTTCGTGATAATCCTCTTCAGGGTATACCTGGACCCATCCGTCTTGCAGTTGCTCGGACACTCTGTATTCACCAGCTTCTAAATCTGTGAAGTTGTACATTCCATCTTCATCAGTTTCGGTAGTTTCTATTACTTGCCATTCACCTTCTATCTCTTGCTCTAAGTTTATAGTCCAGCCTTCTAGACCTTCGCCGGCTGTCCATTCATCGTCTTCCCATTCTGCCATGTACTTGTAGCCGCTTATCTCATACGTGATTTCTTCCACAACTATGTCAGCGTAAGCGTAGGGACGATTACCTACTTCAACCGCTCCTACAAATTCTCCAGTCTCGGGATCGAATGCCTGAATAAATCCTTCATCCCAGTTATCAGATCGTAGTACTGTCCACATATTTCCATGGGCATCTGTTCCTACTCCTATCGGAGTAGTTCCATAATCGGTGTCGACGGTGATATAACCTGTATCTTCAGTTTCTAGGTCCAACCAGTAGACTCGGTCTCCTCCACTGTGCTCATCTGTGCTGGCAATCCAGATTCTACCGTTGTCGTCAAAAGCCATGCCACGATGAGCTTCGGTATAGTCATCATCAACGGTAACATCTATCGTTTCATCTTCTTGACGATCCCATATGTATCCTCCTGTGTAGGAAGAAGCATAGACATCTCCATCATCGGATATCAGCAGAAAATATGGATCGAACGTAGTTTCTCTATCGAAATCCTCTCCGTCAAAACTGTAGATCCCTGTGTCCGGATCTACACTGGGCTCTGAATCTCGGCTGGATATGAATAGAATTCCATCGGGGCCGAATTCAATATTGTAGTATCCTATATGTAGATCCTCTGGGGACCAAGAATCCATGTATTCGAGCTCTCCATCTTCATATTCGTATTGACTCAACTGACCTCCTTGATAGAAGCCTACCCAAATATACCCATCGTCGTCAAAGGCAATAGCTCTCGGCATATCACCAGGTTCACCTACTTCAAATTTCTCTACTGCTTCATCCTCTCCAAAGTCCATTGGGTTGTCGGGGTCTTCGTTTGTGTCCAATCCTTCTGTATCTCTCTGAATGCGGACTATAGATCCTTGAAGGTCTGAACCGTCAGCTCCGGTATTGATAACCCAAGCGTTGCCTTCTGAATCTAAAGCTATTCGGTTTGTTCGCCAATCAGAGGGGTTCGGATCTTCTCTTGGGGCTGTGTAGTATCTCGCTATCTCTTCTTCGGTATCTAAATTCACTCTAGATACACTAGCCTCCCCCGAATTCGGAACAAAGGCGATATTCTCTTCTACGTGGTCTGCTGTCGAAATCGACGGCACAAAACTCAAGCCCATCACCAAAACAGTCGCTAGTACTAAGCTCAACAATTTCACGTTTATTTTTTCGATTTTTTTCTTCATGTTTTCACACACCTAGGACACATATAACACCGTTATATTTAAAGTTATTTTGGAATTTTATACTTTTTACGACAATATCGAAAAACATCACATTCGTCTTCCTAGCATCGGCGTTCGTTCTTTCTTCCGGCCTAGTGCTCTAGGTAAGGTATAATTAGGGATAAAAAGTTAGATTTGATGTGAAAAAACAAGGCTCTTGAAATCACGCCCATTTTCATGCTGTGTATTTAGCCCTTAAAAATAGAGAAAAACTATAAAGGAAAAGTTCAATATCCTCTGAAAAGGGAGCGATATAGATGAGCAGTAACCAAGATAAAGAGAACGGAGGCGATCCTAAAAAGGCGTTTCACTTGACTGTCTTCCTCTTAGGTATGATGGGCTTCTTCGTAATGGGTGACAATTACGCGGCCTCTCCTATAATCGTTGATATAGCTAGTGAGTTCGAGGTTCCTATCGGGACCGCGGCGATGACCGTTTCCGCCTACATGCTGCCGTTCGGCCTCTTCACGATCGCTTTCGGTCCTCTTGCAGATAGGTATGGGAAGGTAAGGGTTATCAGTTTTGCAGCGCTCGGGACCGCTCTATTCAGCAGTTTGGCCGCTTTGGCATTCAATATACAATCTTTAGCACTTCTCCGCGCGGTGAACGGAGCCTTCGCTGCGGCTATCTTACCGGTCACAATCTCTTTGATGGGTGATGTTTTCGATGAACCAAAATCCATGATGAACGCTATCGGCACTATCATGGGGATGTTTTACCTTGGAGCAGCTGCTGCCACCGCTATAGGAGGTGGACTCTCCTTCATAGGCAGTTGGAGGTTGGTCTACGTTACCTATGGAGTGGCGGAGTTCATCGTTTTAGTCTTCATATACAAAAATCTGGAATTTAGTAAAGGTACGGTTGAAAAACTCAGTTTCAAAGATTCTTACACCGATGCCTTAGCGGACCGCTTCCTACTAAAGGTCGTTTTCCTGCTTTTCCTCCTCGGTTTCGCGGTGTTCGGAAGTTTCACGTACTTAGGAGATTATTTTGTGGAGGAAACAGGTTACAGTATATTGATCGTCGGCCTGATCCTCACACTCTTCGGTTTAGCCGCATTTTCAGGAGGTATGAAAGCAGGTACCGTCAAAGATAGGGTCGGCACCGAAATACTGATGATCGCCTCGCTCCTGGGAGCTTTATCGCTGATCATCATCGCGCTGTGGATCGATATAATCTACGTGATCCCTGCCCTCATAGGATTCGGCTTCGCCTTCGTCTTCCTTTACGTACCTATAATCTTTACAGCTCAGCAGCGCCTTCCAAAGCAGAGAGGTACCGTGATGTCTCTCGCAGCGTTCAACATGTTCATCGGTGGCGCCATAGGAGTCTTTGTGAATGGTATGATAGAAGAAGCTTTAGGCTATCGGTATCTATTCTTGATAGCCGCAGGAGTGATCTTGCTGGCCGGTATCGTCGGTTACCTGCTGATAGGACCATTTACCAAGGAAGAATGTTCGGCTCGAGACTGTGTGATCCGATTATATGAAAGGATCACACTAAGATGACGGGAGAAATAAGCATTTAGTGGTTCTTTAAATATTATCCAGATTGAATTTTACATTTTTTTTAACCTTTCGTAGTTCCAGTTTCGCCTTTTCCTGTTCGATCTCTTTTCAGATCGTTTCTAACATCGTAGTTGTAGATGTACCCAGAGATCTTTTCCATAGGGCGAGAAAATAGTCTTGGCTTCAGTTTGAATGTTTTGTCTCTTTCAAATCCATATTTCTCATAAAATCGCCAATTTAACCTTTCATCAGTACCCACTATCGTTGAATCGTATCCTTCCCTCTCGACTTTCTCTATCCAGCGATCCATCAAAGCTGTACCGATACCACATCTAAAATCCTTCTGAGAAGTGAGAAGAAGGATAGAAGGTTTTGATGTGTAAAAAAGCGAAAATTGAAAACTATAAATGAAACCATCTAAGAGGGTAGATATCGTTCTACAGTTCGAAATCATTGAAAAACTAGAAACCAAATTACTAGCAAAACCAGATATTTTTTCAAATCGAAAACCGTTAGGAAAATAACCGATTAAAACGCCACGAGCCTTTCTATCAGCTTCCGCAACAAGCACTAGATCACCGATTTCAATGAACAATTTCACTACATCGTCGACCAATTTCGAGTTGAACTTATTCAACCTATCAACGGTTTCGTCCCGTGAAATAAAACCATCAATAAATGCTTTAACGATTTCAGGTAAATCTTCTTCTCTAAATGCTCTAACCTTGAAATCCATACTTCTTTTTACCTCTAAATACCTTTACTCTTTCAGCTTCTATCCTCGTTTTAGAAAGATAAACAATTAGCTTTATTAAATATTCTTTAGGATTCTTTTTCTACTCACCCAACATCCTATCAAAGCTTCTCTTGCATAGTGGCGAGAACGGGTGCTTATCCGATCACACCAGTCTAGATGGTGGCCCTATGATTATCTTCTGACGTTTTTCCTATAATGACCGCGTAACTTGAGGCGCAGGTTACATGACCATAGGATGCTATGATCTTCTTCGTGATTTCATCTAATATTTCACGATACTGTGATCGCATCGACGGGACAGCCATCCTCAGCGTCTTCCAAACATTCTATATCGTCAGGGACCTCACCTTCGTCTTCATCTTCAGTTCGGTACTCTTCTAGGACTGTAGATTTAATCTGAGAGTTCAGAACGAAGACTTCTGGACAGGTCGAAACGCAGGCTCCACATCCTATACATGTGTCTTGATCTATTTTCACTTTTTGCATATTATACACCTCATTTTTCTTCTAATCCTTTTTTTGAAGTATTTGAAGATCTAGATTATTTATATACTCGACAAGAGAGGATTTATCATCCTCTTCATCGATTTTATCGATCTTGTCATTTATATCTTTTAATTCCTCCTCACTGAACTCATCTACTATTATCGGATAAAATATGTCTCCCTCGTGGAAGACGTGAAAACGTATCTCTGAAATAAATTCATCGATATCTTTACTAAATCTTCTCCAATCCGCCACTTTCCAACGTTGCTCGTCTTCATCGAGTTTGTTGGATAATTGGTTATGACTTTTCAAAATATCATTATGTTCCTCTTCAAGTAAGAGAGTCTCACTCGTACCTTTCTTTTCATACCACAGAGGAAATATAAGTTCCTCTTCTTTTCGTATGTGGTTTTTTATGTGTTCCACTCCATCTAAAATCAATTTGATCTTTCCTAATTTTTTCGAGGATGAATTATCTTTGATCTCTTGATTTATTTTTTCTAATCTATTCAAAAGTCTCTCGACCTGTGTGTGATCGACCATCAATTTTTTTATTGGATGGCTCTTTTCTAATTCACTTATCAGTTGAGAAAAATCATCACTATAGAGATCTTTGAAAAGATTGCTGATCTTCGGCGAATCTCCTTTTTCCAGTTCTGGATCTTCCAAGTAAAGTTCTACAGTAGCGGCATAGAAGTCGAACGCTTCCGCATCTTGCAGTTCCTCAAGCGCTTCTTCTTGCTCGATGGTCCCTACCTCAAACTCTTTCAATACTCGAGCCATCTTTTCAGTTTCCATAGCTATCATCCCTCCCTTCAACATCAAGTATATCTATGATGTCCTGCAAATTATCACCTTCAGAAATTGTTTCCTCCACCAAACCTTTCAAACTTTCATACAGCTCTTTCTCGCTCACAAATACCACTTTAATCACTACAATGTGCGTAAAATATATAAAGCTTATGCCTTTTATAATAATCAAAGAAAATGAGCTTACCAAATGAAAAGAGGATCGGTTCCAAAGACACGAAAGATAAAATACTGGAGAACCTACTCTCAGATGACTTATCTGCCCTAGAACTAGCGGAAATTCTCGAGATTAACGAAAGTGCGGTGAGAAGACACCTAAAAACATTGGAGTCGAAAAATCTGGTCGATTCGTACTTCGAAAAAGCCTCAAAGGGTCGTCCGAAAAAGTATTTCACCCTCACAGTTGAAGGAAAGAAACTATTTCCAGACCAGTTTGAGCTTCTCTTAAAACTTATGATCAAAAATGTAAATGAGGGATTCGATAGAAAGATCTCCTCTGAATTAGCTGATAGGATGGTTAAGGATTTGGTAGGATTATTTCCTGAGATGGATGAAGAAGTTAGTCTAGATAACAAGGTAGAAAAGGTGATAGAAGGTTCTGATGAACTCGGTTTCTACTGTGATTACGAGTTCACTGAAGATTTGTATAGGCTAAGATTTAGGAATTGTGCTTTCGGCAATCTTCCAGAAGAAGAAGCACGCTGGTTGTGCAGGATACATAAGAGAGTTCTAAAAGAACTGCTTGGGGAAGAAAACATCCAGCAGGAAAAATCGATGCACGACGGCGATAATATCTGTATTCAAAAAATAGGTGGATAACATGAAAAGAGAGATAATAAAGATACATCACGATAAATGCAATGGCTGCGGAGAATGCTTGAAGGGATGTCCTGAAGGAGCTTTGCAGGTCATCGATGGAAAGGCCCGGCTCATCAACGAAGCCTTCTGTGACGGCTTGGGAGCATGTATCGGAGATTGTCCAAAAGACGCAATACAGATAATTGAGAGGGAAGCTGAACCTTACGATGAAAAAAAGGTTGTAGAGAATATCGCAGAACAGGGCGAGGAAGTTTTGAAAGCTCACCTAGAGCACCTGAAAGATCACGGCCAGATGGACCTTTTTCAAGAGGCTATAGATCATCTGGAAACTATAGGTGTCGAAAACCCCGTAGGGACTGAAAAAGAGGAACAGAAAATCCCCTCCTGCCCTTCGATCAAGTCCGATAGTTGGGAGACTGAAAGATCAAAAGAAGAAGGTCGCCAAACTTCTAAGCTGGATCAATGGCCCGTTCAGTTGGAACTGGTTCCGGTCGATGCTCCATATTTCGATGATCGTGATCTAGTGATAGCGGCTGACTGCGTCCCTTTCGCCTATCCCAACTTTCATCTCGACTTCCTAGAGGATAGTTCTTTGATCATCGGCTGTCCTAAGCTCGATGACGCGAGTCGTTATGTTGAAAAACTCACAGAGATATTCAAAAGGAACGATATACAGCAAGTTACAGTGGTTCATATGGAGGTGCCGTGTTGTTTTGGACTGAACAACATCATCGATAAAGCTCTCTCGAATTCAGGGAAAGAGATAGAAAAAGAAGAGGTAACTATATCTTTTAAAGGAGAGAGAAAATGAGATATTGAATATGGAAATAATAGATCTAAATGAGGTAGAAGCAGATGGAGAAAAGTTCAGCCTCTTCAACCTCGGTTCACTGCATAAACACTTAGTAACCGCAGAAAAGCTTTACTTTTCGAGTGGGTCAGTGGAAATCTGTGATTTCCACACAGTGCACAAATTTGAAAATTTGTGTGCAAGAGGAAGTTTCCTTCCGCGCAGTGGTCAAATTCACAAAGTGAATGGGGGCACGGGGATTTGAACCCCGATCAACGGGTTTCCTCCACGCAAGGAGCTACCTCGCGTGTCATCGAATTACGGGTCACCGCTCCAGTTAGTCATCACCCCATAACTGGTCAGTAAACCCGATCGGCGATCATCCCACGTAACTGGAGCCCGTTAGGATGCCGTGTTACCCTATACCCCCAGAAATTGTGGGATCGATGGTTTCATCTAGGTCACGTATGAAAATGTGACCTCTATCGCTATGGGTAGAAATACTATCCCTTTTTAGCTTTTTGGGTGTTGTCGATATCTGTTGAGGACACTTTCCAAAAATATATAACTCAATTTCTTATTCACTCATACGATGAAACTCCAAAAAGTTATAGATGAAGTTATCGGAAAAGGTGCGGACTATTGCGACGTGAGAAAAGAAAAGTGGGATAGGACCTCATTAAGTCTAAAAGACGGTGAAATAGAAAAGTTCACTCAAGGTGGAGAAAGAGGAGCGATCGTTAGAGTACTTTATGAAGATGGTTGGGGATACGTAGGGACTTCCGACCTAGACAAACTTGAAGAGGCTTCTGAAAGAGCCTTGTCTATGGCTAAGGGTAACAATAAATACAAAAAAGAGAAGACTGGGCTTGCTGAAACTAAGATAAACGAGGATGAAGTGGAGATAAAAGCGGCTGAAGATCCGTTGGCCGTTAGTGCTGAGGAAAAGATCGCCTTTTTGAGAGATATAGAAGATAAAGTCGATAAGGATTATGTCACCTCTACCGACTTGAGATATGGAGAAGCGGTCGTAGAAAAAGAGATCAAGACCAGCGAAGGAACGAACGTAAAGATGAAGATACCAAGGGTTATGGTCTATTTGATCATCACCGGTAAAAGCGATACTATTCAAAGGGCTTCAGAAGGCGTCGGAGGTACTGGAGGATATGAATTGACGGAAAGGGCTCACGAAAAAGTAGAAGTTGTATTGGATAGATTAGAAAACTTGCTCGAAGCCGAAGAGCCTCCGAGTGGAAATCTACCACTGATAATGGACCCTAAATTAGCAGGTGTATTCGCCCATGAAGCCTTCGGTCATGCTGCGGAAGGTGATCTGGTAGCAGGGGGGAACAGCTGTTTGAAAGGAAAGATAGGGGAAAAGGTGGCAGCAGATACTGTTACCATCAAGGATGATCCGACGGTTGATGGATACGGCCATTTTCCGTACGACGACGAAGGCACAAAGGCGAAAAAAAGAGTCCTGGTCAAAAGCGGAGTACTAAACGATTTTATTTTAGATAGGGAGAGTGCTTGGAAACTTGAAATGGAATCCAATGGTGGAGCAAGAGCTGAAGACTTCCGAGTCAAACCTTTGGTCAGGATGAGCAACACTGTGATAGAGTCAGGTGATATGAAATTTGAGGAGTTGATAGAAGAAGTCGACAAAGGCATCTATGCTAAATCATCAAGTGGAGGACAGGTGAATTCTGCTCAAGGCACCTTCCAATTCAATGCCCAGGAGGCTTATCTGATCGAAGACGGAGAAGTTAAAAATCCTGTAAGAGATGTGAGTTTCAACGGTTTTACACTTGAAACACTCCAAAATATCGTTGGTATAACAGATGAGAAAAAAGACAGTATGGGTCACTGTGGCAAGGGTCAGACAGCTCAGGTCGGGCATACTGCTCCTCACATTTTAGTTTCAGAAGTGACGGTTGGTGGTAGAGAATGAATTACGATGAGAAATTGATCGAATCAACTAAAGAAGCTGTGGAGCAGATCAAGAAAAGAGGGCTCGAAGGGGACGTTTACGCTGTGAAAAGTCGTGCTGTCTCTCACAGTATTGAGAAAGCAGAGGTCAAAGATAGTTCAGAATATGAAGAGATAGGGCTAGGTATCAGGGTTATCAAAGATGGAAAGATAGGATTTGGATACTGCATACCTGAAAACACAGAAAAAGGTGTGAAAAGAGCCATCGAACTAACCCATTTTTCAGAGAAGACCGATATAAGTTTCCCCTCAGATGACGATGTCAGCAAAGTAAAGGTCTATGATGAAGACCTCATGGATTTGATGGGTGGCCGTGGGATCGACCTGACCCAAGAGATTATCGATGGATGCTCTTCGGTGAAAGATGATATCAAACCTACTAGAGGTGGACTCAACATTTATGCAGGAACAAAGATGATCGCTAACACGAACGATCTGTTCTTAAAAGAAAGAAAAACTACCATATCTCCAGTAGTTACGGCAACGCTTACCAAAGAAAACACATCTTTACAGGCACACGAAATAGCAGCAGATACTGCATTTGATTTGGATCTAAGAGAAATAGGTAAAAAAGCGGCAGATAAAGTCGATTCCATGAGGAAAACTTCTGAAGAGCTTATTGGAGAACACCCCGTGGTTGTAAGTCAATACGCTCTCACACAGCTGATCGGTTTTGGACTGATACCAGCGTTGATAGGAGAAAACGTTAGAAAGGGGAAGTCCGTATATGAAGGAAAACTTGGAGAAACAGTGGCTTCTGAGGAATTAACGATCAGGGAAGATCCAACGTTGGATTGGGGTCTCGGCAGTGGAGGGTTCGATGACGAAGGCGTGATAAGCAAGAATACCCCATTGATATCTAAAGGTGTACTAGAGAATTTTCTTTATGATCTGAAGGAGGCTTCTAAGAGCGATAGTGAAAGCACAGCAAATGGTGTCAGAACAGTATTCAAAACACCTCCTGAGACCAACGCAAGGAATATAGTGGTGCGAGGTGAAGGTAAAAAGTTGGACGAGCTCTTTCCAGATAAAGGGATCTATGTGGACGGCCTCTTAGGGGCTCATACCACAAATCCTGTTAGCGGTGATTTTAGCGTGGTAACCAATCCTGTTTGGAGGATGGAAAAAGGCGAGAGAAAAGGTAGGATCGATGGACTGATGATCTCTGGGAATATACCTGATCTATTAGAAGAAATTGAACTAGCTGATAATCACAAGAAATGCTTACTGAGGATAGGGAGTTCTAGATTGATCTTGGACACTCCGAGTGCAAGGATAGAGGGTCTAAATCTTTCCAGCAGATAGAAAAGATAAAAGGTTTAGATGTTAAACGTTTTTTTAGGTTGGGGATCACCCAACGATCTTCTTTTCTTTCAGTATTTCAACACCGACTTCTTCCAGCTTTTCGATCATCTCTTCGTAGATCTCTCCTTTGATGGAATCCTCGGGCGTGATTATCCCGTTATCAGTGATCTTTTCCTTCGCTATCATCTCGGCCGCTATGGCCGGAGGGAAACAAGTAGTACGTTGCATGCCTGTGAGTCCCATTTCTGGGTCCTCTCTATCGAGCATATAGTAATCGATCCTTACGGATTTCCCGTCCTTTTCTCCTTCAGCAGTGTTCCACATCACGCACATGTCCCTCTCGCCTTCATTCGGTTCGAGTTTAGGAGTTATGGTTTCAGATAGGAATTCTCTCGGAACAACTTCTTTCCCGTCCACTTCTACAGGTTCAGTATCCAGGAGGCCGCACTTCTTGAATTCCTTTATGGTGTCGTAGTGCCCAGCCCATCTTATCGTTTTCTCGTAAGTGTTATCAAGATCTGGTCTGGTGTGAACAAAACTGGGCATACCGGGTGTGACCGCACATTCAAGTTCCAGATCTGCATCGAACTTGTCAAAATTGAACTTTATATGTTCCGTCAAAGCTTCAAGCTCAGTCATCTCACCATCTTTTAGAGCCGGAGATCTGATGTTATATTCTCTGAGAACGTGATCGAATGCCCAGGTGATCATGTATTTCAAGGGATGATTATCCACTGCTTCTTCATCAGGTATACCTCCACACCTTGCTATTGCAGTTTTGCCCTCATCCATCTCTCTTAAACCTTCCCCAAGAGTAAAATTCGTTATACCTGGTGCAAAACCCATTCCAGATATAAAAGTCACGTTGTTTTCAACCGCTTTTTCATGGAGGGACTCGCCATATTCTTCCACACTCATCCCTTCAGGGATCTCGAGACCTTCCACCTCATAAGGATCTGGTCGTCTATGATATTCTTCCAACATATCGATCATGTTTAGTCCAACATCGAGAGCGGCCTCTACTGTAGCGTAACATGTCTTCCTCGTGGGAAGTGCATTGATCCCTACGTCGTATTCCTTCATTACTTCTTTCAGCCTTTCCGTTTCTTCTATAACATCGACAACGTATTTTTCCAATTTTTCGCTCCCGACAAAATCTATTATCTCATCTATCGGTCCTTCCGATCTGCTCAATATACCTATCTGATCGAAGTCCGACTTTTTCGCTAAATACCATGCAACACCTTTTGCTTGCCTGCCTGCTCCAAATATAAGCGCATTCATTTTATCTTAACCTCGGGGGTGACCCCATTTAGGAGTTCATAATAAATCTTCCGTTGAGTTGCATCATCATAGAAAAAAACTTCATCTTTTCTTGAAGACTTCCCCAGAACGTCGAAGAGCTTGTACTCCTTCTAATTCTTTTCCGGTCAAGAAATTGATGCAGGAGCCTCCTCCTGTCGAGATGTGATCTATCTCTCCTTCTAGATCGAGTTTATCTAGAACTGCCGTGCTGTGTCCTCCACCGATTATAGAATATGCATCTGACAGAGCTATCGCCTTGAAGATCTCTCTTGTACCTATAGAGAAAGCTTCGATCTCGAATGCTCCAGCCGGTCCATTCAAAACTACCAAGGAAGCTTTATCTATCTTTTTCCTGTACTCAGTGATCGTATCTAGACCTATGTCAAATACAGGATATTCTGAAGGCAGATCTTTTAAAGGTATCCCGTTTCTTTCACCCTTAACATTAAGAACTACGTCTACAGGGACGTCGATCTTTTCAGGCCATCTATCTAGGATGTTATCTGCCTCATCAACGATCTTCTTATAATTCGTAAGTTCGCTCTCCAAAAATTTTCGGTTTCCATCACCCAAATCATAACCGGAAGCCATCAAGAAGATGTTCCCTATGACTCCCCCGGTGAGGATCTTGTCTACTACACCTTTTTCTAACATGTGCCTCGCTACCTCTATCGAATCATCGGCTTTCATACCGCCCAAGAATGCAACCTTGGGTGATACATCTAATGTGAATACTTTGTTCAAATTTTCAAGCTCTCTTTCCATCACTTTGCCGGCGATGGAGGGCACCACATTAGCAAAGCCAACCAGAGTCGGTTGAGCGCGGTGAGCTGCAGCGAATGCATCATGAACATGAAAATCTACCTCAGGGCTGAGTTTTTTAACAATATGGGTGTTCTCATGTTTGTTAAGATCTTCTTCGCCTTTTAAATAGGTCTCTTCAGCAAAGAATCTAGCGTTCTCTAAAAGTAATATATCACCTTTTTTCATATCTCTGATTTTCTCTAAAACGTGGGTATCAAAGAGTCCATCGACGTATTTTACCTCTTTTCTCAAGATCTTTGAAAGTCTCTCTGCATGGGGTTCAAGCGTGGTATAATCATTTTTACCGGGTCTGCTCTGGTGAGCTATAATGATCAATTTCGAATCGTTCAATCTTCTGATAGTTTCTATATGACTTTGGATACGATGATCGTCCAATATCCTTCCACTTTTCGGATCTAGTGGGGAATTTATATCTACCCTCAAAAGAACTGTTTTGCCTTCGAAATCGAAATCGTCCAAGGTGAATATCTCATCCCTGTAGTTCTCCATCTTATCGGTTCGGGGATAAAGAGGTGATGATATAAATTTTACTTTTTTCTTCAAGAGACATTTAAGAAATTTTACGATGATAGAAACAAAGAAGATAAGGATGCCTCAAAGATGTTTTTCCACTATATCCGGTATCTCCCAAAGGGTTTCAGCAACTTCTACACCAGCTCCTTCGAAGGCTCTAATCTTGCTCTTTATTGTCCCTTTAACCCCTCTCACGATAGCTCCAGCATGACCCATCTGTTTTTGTTTTGGCGCACTCCTTCCGGCAAGGAAACTTACCACAGGTTTTGTTCCATTCTCCTTGATAAACTCACTAGCCTCTTCTTCCATTGTACCCCCGATCTCACCAACCAAAACTATTACTTCGGTTTCATCGTCTTTCTCCAACATCTCTACAGCTTCTACCATCCTAGTACCTACTATCGGATCTCCACCGAGGCCCATGACGACGCTCTGTCCTATACCTCTCTCAGTCAGCTCCTCGGCGATTTCATCTGTAAGAGTACCGCTCCTTGACACTATAGCGACATTACCGTCGGTCATCACAGAGGGCGAAGACAACATACCAAGGGCTATTTCATCTGGTATCGCTATACCAGGCGTATTGGGACCGATGTATCTGAACTTTTCACTGTTCAAAGCAGCCCTCTTTATCTTCATCTCGTCTTGATAGGGCACCCAATCACTGATTATCACTCCAAATTCGATACCAGCTTCGATGGCTTCGTTCACTGCGTCTTCAACAGAGGGTGCTGGAACATAGAATGTGGAAATTTCGATATCGTGATGTTCTAAACTTTCTTGTACCGTATCGTAAACTGGAACGCCATGGATAGTCTCTCCTCCTTTACCTGGAGTGACTCCCGCAACGATATCTGTACCGTATTCAAGCATTAACTTTGTCTGTTTTTTACCCAACCTTCCAGTTATGCCTTGAACTAGAACTTTAGATCTAGAATCTATCAACATTCCCATTTTTTTCACCTCTCAGATATATGTTCTTTAATTGCTTTCACACCTTGTTCAATATCCGTGTAAATCTCAATGTCAGTATCTCTCAAAAGGTCCTTTGCACTATCTACATATCTCTTCCTTCCACGAACTATCAAAATCAAAGGTACATCGACATTTTTCTTTTGTAAGGCGTTTTTAAGACCTTTTACCATCGCATCAGGAGGGCTTATCATGAACCTTATTGTAGCTAGAATGGCTTTAACTCCTTCGTCTCTGTGAGCTTTTTTGAACAATAAATTCAAGGAATCCTCCATCCTCTTTTCGCTGAGACCTCCTCCCGTGTCCAAGAAAGCTGCGGGAGAATAACCAATCTTGTTTATCAGGTCCATCAGCGCCATGGCCAATCCAGCCCCATTTGCCATCACGACTATGTTGCCATCTAAATCTACGTAATTAACGCCCTTTTCGCTTCCTTCCCGTTCAAGTTCATCTTCGATGTGTCTGTCCTTCTTCTTTTCAAACTTAGGATGACTGAACAGCGAATGGTCATCCATTATTATCTTTGAATCTGTGGCGAGGAACTTGCCGTCATTGGTCTCCACCAGCGGATTTATCTCCGAAAGTTTGGCATCACATCCCTCGAAAACATTATACAGCTTGAATAGAACTTCACTGAAGGCCTTAAAACCATCTTTCTCAAGACCGAGTTCTTTAGCCAAGTTCCTGCATTGATAAGGTTTCAAACCTTTATAAGGATCAACTCGCTTTCTCTTGATCTTTTCAGGACTTTTCTCAGCGATCTCCTCTATGTTGATGCCTCCCTCCGAACTTATTATTATCTCTGGAGATCCATTCTTATCATCTCCCACTATACCACAGTACATCTCTCTATTGATATCTAACTTTTCTTCAGCGAGCAGATAATTTACAGGGTGTCCTTTGATTTCATTGTCCAGTAATTCTTTTACTGCCTTTTCAGCTTCAGATTCTCTCTCGACTATTTTTATCCCGCCTGCTTTCCCTCTTCCCCCAAGAGGCACTTGAGCTTTCAAAACCATCGGAAAACCGATCTTTTCGACTGCTTCATCTAAATCTTTTCTCTGCTCTATTAATATCCTTTCTGGAACGTTTATTTCGAACTCCTGAAAGATATCTTTTCCTTCAAACTCTAGTAAACGCATATCTGACCAGAACTGGATTACCAATTCATTTATAAAGTTTTTGTGTAACGTGATAACATGGAAAATATTCTTTTCCATGGACTTTTTAATTTTTTTCTAATAATACACTAAGCTTTTTATATGACTTCGATTCCTCCACGCATTATGCCGAAACCCAACATATTCGGAAACGATTTTAAAAATATATGGAGGATAAAATATGGTACAGCTTCATGATCAGACGTTGAGAGATGCTCATCAGTCGGTACTCGCAACAAGACTTAGGACAGAAGATATGCTGCCGATATGCGATAAGATGGATCAGGTAGGTTTCGATTCGATGGAGATATGGGGTGGAGCCACTTTCGATGCTTGTATCAGATATCTAGACGAAGATCCGTGGGAAAGGTTGAATAAACTGAGTGACGCGCTTCCCAATACAAGAGTTCAGATGTTGGAGAGGGCCATGAACATAGTTGCCTACAGTAACTATCCCGATGATATAGTCAAAAATTTCGTACGTTATGCTTATAGGAATGGTTGTGAGAGCTTCAGGATCTTCGACGCGTTGAACGACCTAAGGTACATGAAGGTTCCGATCGAAACGGCAAATGAAGAGGGAGCTCATGTACAAGGCTCCCTTTGTTACACCATCTCTCCGATCCATACGGTAGAGCAGTACGTTGAAAAGTTCAAAGAACTTGAAAAGATGGGGTGCGATTCTCTGTGCATAAAAGATATGGCGGGGATGATCTCCCCTACACGAGCCTATAATATAATAAAAGGCTGCAAGGAGACCGGGATAAAGATACCTATCGATCTTCACAGCCACAAAACTTCCGGCATGACTGGTTTTGCTTACATGAAAGCCTGCGAAGCCGGTGTTGATGTATTGGATACTTCGATATCCTCACTCACCGGAGCCACCGGTCAGCCTTCAACAGAGTCTGTTACCGCGGCTCTCCAGGATACGGAATATGATACCGGTTATGATATGGATTTACTGATGGACATAAGAGAGTATTTTGAAGGGATATGGTCTAAATACAGACATCTACATCGTAATCAAGCTCTCAGAGTCGATCCATCAGTGACCGTGCACCAGATACCAGGAGGGATGTTATCCAATCTGGTAAATCAATTGGAAAAGCAGGGTGCTGCAGATAAATATGAGGAAGTACTGAAGGAAGTTCCAAGAGTAAGAGAGGACTTTGGTTATCCTCCACTGGTCACTCCTTCTTCACAGATAGTCGGCGTGCAGGCAGTCATGAACGTCAAGTTCGGCAGATATGAGAAGATCACTAACGATACTAAAGAATACTTTAGAGGGATGTACGGAAGACCACCTGGAGAGATATCTGAGGAAATGTATGAAACGATATTGGGTCCCGATTGGGAGGATGAGGTAATAGAAGAGAGACCCGCTAGCCTTTTAGAACCACAATTTAAAAAGAAGAGAGATGAGCTCGAGGATATGGGTCTTCTAAAAAAACCGGAGGATGTTTTGACATATGCCATTTACCCTGATATAGGGTTGAAGTTCTTGAAAGGAGAAGTCGAAGCTGAATTCACATCAGATGAACTGCCCCTCGAGCCAGAAAAAGAGAAAGAAGAAAAAGAAGTCAAAAAACCACCTGTTAGTTATCCGTTTGAAGGCAAGGTGAATATCGACGGAAAAGATTACGAGGTCAAGATGGAAAGTGAGGAGACCGTTCGAGTTAACGGGAAGGAGTATAAAGTCTCAGTGCTTTTCCCTGATCGGAGTGGATCACAAGGAGCTACAACAAAGCCAAAAAAAGAAGAACCAACCCAGGATCCATCAGGTGAAGAGTTAGAGGTCAAAGCACCTATGCTCGGTACCGTCTTAGATTTGAAAGCTAATCCAGGGGATCAAGTGAAAAAAGATGAACCTATAGCTATATTGGAAGCTATGAAGATGGAGAATGACGTTTCGGCACCCAAGGATGGAACTGTAAAAGAGTTCCATGTGGGTAAAGGAGAAGATGTTGAAGAAAACGATCTGATCGCTACCATGGTGGTTTAGAATGTATCTTTACGAAGTCATCCTGATCGGTCTCGGTGTGGTGTTCCTGACTCTCGGGATACTGACTATAGCCACTGAGATACAGCAGAGGATAATAAATAGGTATTTTTTAGAAGAAGAAGTGGATACGGCTGAAGAGGAGCTAGAGCGTGAAAAGGTCGCTGCTATCGTTGCCGCAATTCATTCCGGAGGTGAGCGTTAGATGTGGGAGATTGGAATTTTAGAACTGAGTTGGCAGAATCTAGTGATGATAGGCGTCGGATTACTTTTCATCTATCTAGCCATTTCAAAAAATATGGAACCCCTTTTATTGGGACCGATCGGCTTTGCGGCGATACTAGCCAATATGCCGCTGCAGCAGGAGTATCTCTTGAATCCAGGTGGCCTGGAAGAATTAGGGGCGATCATGGATGTAGTTTACACTTATACTATCGCTAATGGGCTGATACCTTTGTTCATCTTTTTAGGCATCGGTACCATGACTGATTTTAGTCCATTGTTAGCTCGGCCAAAAGCCTTTTTACTCGGAGCCGCGGCTCAGATCGGTATCTTCGTGGCTCTTGGAGTTTCAGCTATCTTTTTCGAACTTCACGAAGCCGCGGCCATAGGCATAATCGGTGGTGCCGACGGACCGACCGCTATCTACGCTGCAAGCAGAGGAGCATTGGGTGTGGACGAGTGGATGTTCGGAGCTATCACTGTAGCGGCTTACTCATACATGGCTTTAGTACCTATAATCCAGCCACCGATAATCAAATTTCTCACTACAAAAGAACAGCGGAAGGTACGTATGGGAAAGATGAGAGAGGTAAGCCGGCTTGAAAAGATAGCCTTTCCGATAATGGTCACCATCATCGTAGGTCTCATAATCCCCACTGCACTGCCTCTCGTCGGTATGCTGATGTTAGGTAACCTATTCAGAGTCTCTGGGGTAATGGATAGGCTTTCCGATACTGGAGGTAATGCTTTGATGGATATCGCCACTATTCTTTTGGGCCTTGGAGTCGGTTCTATAATGATCGGCGAAGAGTTCTTGAGGCCGGGCACCCTTGGAATATTCGGTTTGGGAGTTCTAGCTTTTGCTGCTGCGACCGCTGGAGGAACTGTTCTAGGTTTACTATATTACAAGGTATCTAAAGGTAAGATCAACCCAATGATCGGAGCAGCAGGTGTCTCTGCGGTACCGATGGCTTCTAGAGTCGTCCAGGATCTAGGGCAGAAAGAAGACGCAGGAAGTCATCTACTTATGCACGCGATGGGTCCTAATGTCGCCGGCGTCATAGGGTCTGCAACTGCAGCCGGTATATTGATCGGCCTTTTAGGCTGATTGGAGTTTGATAAGATGGAAAAAGAATGTGTATATATCGAAGGAGGAGAGGAAAAGGAAATAGAAGAAGTTGATGGGAAGTTGTTCCGTTTGCTTCAAAAATCGGACGAGATGGAAGCGATAATCGCTGAACTAGAAGTGGGTGCCAAATCGGACGAGTACTTCCACAAAGGTGAAGAGATACATCTTGTTTTAGAAGGGAAGATAGAATACAGAGTCGGAAACCAGGTATTTGAGATGAAAGAAGGAGATACTCTTTGGCATCCTTCAGACGTACCTCACAGTGCTGAGAACTTAGGGGAAAAAAAGGCCATATATCTTACAGTGAGCACACCACCCACGTTCATGTGAGGTGGACTACATAAAAGTATACCATTTCGAGAAGGTTTCATCTACCAATGAAGTCGCAAAAGATTTAGCGAAAAAGCTAGAGGATGACTTCATTGTATCGGCTGAAAAACAAACAGCGGGAAGAGGAAGAAAAGATCGTTCTTGGCGCTCTCCTAAAGGCGGCCTTTACTTCTCTCTATGTTTGCCGAAAGAGAGCATTATTTCCTTGAAGGTTTCTGTAGCAGTAGTTGAAACGTTGGAATGTTTAGACCTATCACCTTCATTAAAATGGCCTAACGATGTCCTTTTGGATGGAAAAAAATTGTGCGGTATACTTGTCGAAAATTTGGAGGAGAGAAGCGTCGTTGGGGTTGGGTTGAATATTAATAAGGCACCTTTGAACGGGAGCACCTGTTTGAACGACCACGTAGAACAATCCCCACCTACAGATGATCTGATGAAAAGTATAGTGAGAGGATTTTATAGATTGGAAGATGAAAGAGTATTGGATATGTATCGAAATTTCTGTGAAACTTTAGGAGGTAAAGTCAGGATAGAGACTCCATCTGAAGATTTTGAAGCTACTGTCAAGGATGTAGATGAGAGGGGAAGGCTCGTTCTTGAAGGAGGAAAGAGGATAACTGCAGGAGATGTTACCCACCTCAGAAAGAAAGATGGATAACTATTTTGAATCAGGACTCACTCCATGATCTCCGTTTTGATCTCTACGGCAGGAACCACACAGATGAATTTGACTTCTTCATCGAAAGGATTCTCATAGGAATGTTTCGTTCCTGTAGGGATGTACAGTGAGTCGCCTTTTTCAACGGTGTGTTTATCTCCTTCAAGGTTTACTTCCATCTTTCCTTCAAGTATATATTGGACGTGATCCGTGTTCTCGTGCCTGTGGTCTGGCATAGATCCTCCAGGTTTGATCGTGAACTTCCTCATGAAACAGTTCTCCGATCCCTGCTCATCCACTATCAAGCGCTGGATGAAGACTCCTTTGCCTTTATCTACCTTCTCTAGCCCTACTTTTTTTGAATCTAGGATTATAGGCTTTTTTGGATTCATATTCTTTAGAATAATAGTATCATGTTATTTTTAATTTAGGACTCTAAGAGAGTCGTAAGATCCGTTACTTCCTGTTAATCACTCTATTATTGATGATATTGTGTCAATTCAAGGTATACTTGAACATCATCGAGTATTTGGCCCATCAATTCTCCATTAGCAACTCCCAATCCGACACCAAAATCTCCGTATATAATCTTGTCCTCGTCAGCGGTTATGTTAAGAGAAATCGGATATTGATCTGAAGTCAACTCCCATGAGTAACCGAATTCTTCCTCTAGTGAAGTCACTTCGATATTTAGATCGTCGATAGTATCGATTCCTCCGTCTGGATGAACGTACATACCGTATTGTTTCTGCTGTCCGTCTAGATTTGCTACATCGATCCCTTTAAATTCATTATCCCTCCCACCCCATAGTGCGAACCAGTCCCACTGCATCTCGGGGTAGGAAAAGGATTTTCCTCTTTGGTTTTCTATCCAACTTATTCCGTCTGTTTCGTGAGTTTCTCCATCAATTGTAAATGAACCGTTTATTGGACAGTGTGTCAATGAGTGTATCCTGTAGTAGTTCTCTCCAAGATCGACTTCCCCATCGTAATCTGTCATCGTAACTGGAGGTTTTTCAGCCTCTATATCAAGGTCGATTTCGTAATTTTTTCCGTCTATTTGGAAGAAAGATTTGAAATCATATTGGAAAGCATTCTCCTCATCAGCGATCAATTTATCATCAGGTAAAGAGGGATCGTCATTATGGAAAGTCATATTCATCTTTCCTTCGGGTAGTGTTTTCTCACCTTCTCTGATCCTTCTAGTACGAGTCTCTTCTGGCGTGCTGAGAAAAACATCTTTGTAAGTATCGTGGTAAAGAAAAACGAGCCATACTTCTTGGAGGTCCGGATCTTCCAGGTCCAACCTCATACCAAGAGAAATCCACGTATCCCCATCTATATATTCGGCCTCTTTTGGATAACGTCCCTCCTCATCGGGAAATCTGATATCGGTATCGGGTATCTCGTAGGGATACTCATTCCAATCTTCTATATCATCCTCATCCTCCTCTCCGTTGAACCGGATGAACAAAGGAGTGAAAAAGATGGTATATATCAAAAGGATGATCGAAGCTATCACCACTGCTAAGATAGCAAAATTTTTATCGATAGACATATGGTTCTTGTAGGAGAATAAAAACCCAGGCTATTTATAAATTATCCATTGGTCATAAAGTAAGAATACTTGGATTTTTAAATAAACATATTCCTTTTGTCCGTTAGAACCCCAACTTATAAATACAAACTAAAAATCTATCATTTGTTGAACAAAATGGAAAAAAGAGTACTTATAACAACACCCTACAGAGAAAAAGGAGAACGGTACGAGTATTGGAGTAGCAACGTCGACAGGAAGATAACATATACTTATGATAAAAACAACTCGAACGGTCTAAGATTTCTCAAAAAGAACATTCCCCAGATAGATATATTAGAGTGGTCATCGTGGAATGAATATAAAAAAGCATTGAATGAAGAAGACTATGATGTAGTAGGTTTTTCATTTTTTACTTATGAATGGCCTAGAACAAAAAAGATGGTTAAAGAGGCCAAAAGACAGGGTGTCCCCGAAGTATGGGCCGGAAACTATGGAGCTTTAACTTATGGTGTTGAAGAATATTTTGATCGTTCATTCATTGGTTATTCTGAACAGGAAGTTGCTGAAGCTCTAGGTAAAGAAATTGACAAAATAGAACACCCGATGATAGTAGATTATATCGGTATAACCGGTGGGATTAGAGGATTCCCTTTGGGCATCCTTTTTACTACTAGAGGGTGCAGTCAGGGCTGTGAGTTTTGCCAGACCCCCAAATTTTGCTCTGAACCTTACAAACTCTCTTTGTCCTCTATCGAAAAAGTCCTTAGAAAATACAATAAGGCAGGAATCGATGAAATCCTCGTGGAAGATGAAAGTTTTGGCTTATATCCAAAACATACCGACAAAGTGATATCTCTACTTGAAAAGTACGATATGAACTGGTACGCGATGACCCGGGTAGATATATTGAGTAAAAATCTAGATGAGTGGCACGAAAGGGGATTTGTTGGAGTCCATCTAGGTGTTGAAAGTCTACACCAGGACTCACTAGATGATATCGGAAAAAATATAGATGTTAGAGAGACCCTTGACCTGCTTAATAGGTTGGAAGAAAAGAATTCTTTTGTTATCGGGTACTATATGATAGGTTTTGAAGAAGATACAGTAGATTCAATAAAAAAGAGTATCAAAAAACTAAAAAAGTATTCAATTGATCTGATACAACTTTGCGTGATGACCCCTTTTCCAAAAACACCACTTTGGCATGATATAAAGGAAAAATACGGTATAATCGAAAATGACTGGAGTAAATGGAATACTAAACATCTTGTCTGGAACCATCCAAAAATATCTCAAAAAGAGATGAGAGATGTGTTGGGATGGGGTTTCAAAAAAGCTTATACACATCTAAAATTCTTAAAATCTCCTACTAAACATTACTTTCGGAGAAAGGAAAGATATGGTCATGTTAGAACTACGTCGAAAATGATCAAAGATTTCATAATATCTAATCTGGGAGCAGATGTTGATATACGTTCGTGAATAAAAATTTTAAAATCCTAAAAATCTGCCTAGTATATATAGCAGTGTTAGAAATTAAAGTCCAAGAACGAACTTATAATTTCAAATTTGTAGAATATGAAGGAGGAAATGATAGAAGCAGGAAGTATCTGGAGCATATCGGTTGTTCCCTGAAAGATCAATAATGGAGTCAAGAATAGTATAATTATCAGATATGAGACTATTTTCTTTCCTTTTTCAAAGCCTAGAACGGTGTAAATATTTCTGACACCTGCCTTTTTGTCTCCCTCAAAGTCATAGATCGCATTGATGAAAGGGGATAAAGAAAACACAACGAAAATCAATAAGGTAAAAGAGAAGATATCTGGAAGGAATGGAACTCAGGAATAGACTCCTGCTAGAAAGAGTTCAACTTCTTTAAATCCAAATGTCCCATATACTCCATAAAGGAAAGCAGTTACACTAGCATGTCTAACACTAGATGTGACCAAATATTCTGTTTTTCAATCTGATAGGAGGGATAGAATAAACTGCGCCTGCAATTACAAAACCAAGATTCAGAAAAAACAATTCTAAACTAAATAGTAATGAAAGTATAAGTGAAAACATAGCACAAATGATTCCGATCAGCTTGAAGATTTTAGGGTAAACCATACTCCTTATCAAAGGCCTATGAGGATGTACAATTTCATCAGTATCAATGTCAAAAAATCACTTACCATGTTGGAGAACTGGCATGTAAAGATCATGAAAATAACAGGAAGAAAATTGAGATATCTAATAGAACAATATCTACTTCATAACTGTAAGCTACGATAAAACCGACCAATGTCAAACCAATAAAATGAAGTGTTCTAAAAGGTTTAATGCTTTTAAATAGAGCTATTAACTTTTCTCTCGCCAACACGTATGTTAATAGTGAAAATAAAATTGTAAGCAATGATAGGAGAATCAGAATCAATATAGATAAAAAACTACTCGTGGGATAATATTGGTATAGTATCGGGATAAACTCGATGTTAAAAGATATAAAGAGATAAGGAATAAAATCGAGATGACCAAGAATTCGATGATCAGTATTGACAATGGATACAAATATTCTGGTGGACTCTGAATATTGATTTTGACTATGGTCCTGATTGAAGATATGAAAAGTATGTATATGAATGTGATGATTAAATAGTTATCTTCACTTTTATAAAATAATCTGATATTCATTTGAGAACGCTATTGATCATGTTAATAATGTTTTTTCGTTTAGCCATTCAGTTAACAACTGTAGTATCCTGAAATTTTTAATATTTTCTTTTTTGCTTTTTCTTTCCTTGGTCATGATATCACTTCCAGAACCAACTTTCAGGAGTATCAAAATGTCCTCGAAAAACCAAACTTCCATGAGGTTTAAGCTCGTTATACCATTCTACAACTTCATCCATGTCATAATCAAACAAATGAAGTTTTTCTTCTAATGTTCTGTAAAGTCGTTCGATCCACTGAGGAATTCACCAAGAATTCCTCATGTCGATGGAATTTCTCTCGGAAATTCCAGTAGATTGCCATTAGTTTGCGGATGGCTAACTCTTCCAACGATCTGATGAATATCTTGACAAGGAAGATATTCTTCAAATTCAGATAGTCCTTTCTCTTTCTTGTCACCACCACTCACTGAGGAATTTATTCTAAATTCCTCATGTCGATGGAATTTGCATACAAATTCCAGTAGATGCATAAAATTGAGTTCCTTAGTCTGTTAGTATCTCTCTTGGCTTACCCCACTGCTTGATGCCCTCATCAAGTGTTTTAATAGCATTTTCAGTAGTTTCCGCAGGTTACCGAGGATTATGGGATGAAATCCCTACAATCTTCATCTACCATATTATAACTCATCATCATCCTTGAAGCATCGTCTTCATAGGCTATCATCCACTTATTTAGATCAGTAAACCATTTGTAATCTGTATTACGAGGAATACTTTCCGAGTGAGATGAGGAACTCTGTTACTCTAGATGCCAAAGGCTCATAGAATGATTTCTTTCCCAACGAACCCATTTGCGTTTTTCTTGTTTCTTCTTGGTTTCAGAAGCCATATCTAATCTCCTAATATAGTTTTGGATCTTATTGTGGCTGATTTCCATTCCATATTCTTTCTGAATGATGTCCTCAAGGTATTCTGCACAAGTTCTGTATTTCTCATAGCTATCTTTGATCACCTTTTTTCTTCTTTAGATAGTTGTTCTCTTGGTCTACTAGGTTCCTCAACTTCGGTATTTTTCCTGTTTCTTTGTATTCGTTCCATAATTGACTGATCCTTCCTTGAGATACATTCTTTAGATCAGCTATCTCTTTCTGGGTCCT
>Ga0207421_10002172_pt1 | contig 24581 bp, 25 predicted proteins | sample SodLakKL_010_SED_4_FD_187542 | JGI IMG/M metagenome (GOLD analysis project Ga0207421, IMG submission 187542) | Alkaline sediment microbial communities from Lake Tanatar, Kulunda Steppe, Russia - 8KL_010_SED (SPAdes) (version 2) | ecosystem: Environmental > Aquatic > Non-marine Saline and... | reverse complement strand
CCGCCACATCACGGCAGGTCAGCGGGGGTTTCCCACGGGAAGCCCCCGCTGACCTGGACAGCGAGGTCACCCAGCGCGCCCGGTCCCCTCGCCGGCGAGGTACCGGTGGGCGGCCTGAGCCTGAGGTCGCACGTTGGGATCGAGCACATGCCAGTGGGGCTTGGGTGCGTTGCGCAGCGCCTTGTGGTCACTCTTGGTGGTGTCGTCTGCATGCGCGCGGAGGTCGGCGGCGCAGGCGTAGAGGACTGCCAGGTCCTCCGGGTGGCGGTCAGGCCGGTGCGATGGGTCCGACGTGGGGACGCGATCGGCGGTGGCTGCACGGGACTTGATCACGAGCGCGCCCAGCAGATCGGGGACGGGTAGCCGGCCCTCCCGCTCACCCAGCACGACGTGGCGGATATCGGTGCGGCTCAGCGCGTGGCTGCCGCCGGTTATCGGCACGGTGGTGGTGTCGGTGCGCTCGCCGAGCCCATCGGGCGCGAGCACGTCGAACAGCAGTCCGTCCTTGACGAACCGGAACCCGGCGTCGTCGGCTTTGGGGTGATCCGGGTGCATCTCCCATCCGAGGCGCTCGATGGTGGCGACCAGGCGGCGGGTGTGGCAGCTGGATCTGCCGGTCAGCGGCCATGGGCATCCTGCTTCCGCCAGGCGTCGAGCCGGTCGTGCCACAGGCTCCAGCCGGCTCCGATGGCGCGGGCCTCGCCGGACTCGATCAGGTCGAGGGCGACGACCGGTGCGGCGGCAACGCCAGGCTCGTGCACCGGGACGTGACTGGGCTCGACCTTCCGGACGACGGCGTTGGCGACGCCAACCGACACGTCGAGATCTGCCGCGTACTCGTGCGCGAGCCGATCGGCCCGGGCGGGAGCAAGGTAGACCTCAAGGGGGACACCATCTCCGGCAAGGTCGGCGCCGACCCGTTCGGCTGCGGAACGTCCGGCGAGCACGCACCCCGGCTCGGCTGCGAGGTCACCCAGCAGCGACGGGTGCACGTGGTAGAAGGCGCGGTCGGCGCGCTTGCGTAGACGCCCGGCGAGGTGTTCCGGGTCATCGAACCGGAGGTGATGGCGTAGCTGCGACAGCCGCGATGGTGACACCGGTCCGGGTTGGTGGCCAGCCAGCAGCCGCAGCAGGACCCACGAGGCAGCCGGGGAGAACGGCCGCCCAACGGGGCGGGCCGCTGCGCCGACCTGGCGGAGATGGTCGGGATCGACCACGATGCGGCCGGCGAATCTGGACGCGCGGACCTGACCCTGGGCGATCAACTGACGGACCGCTGAAGGCGACACGCCGAGTTGTGCTGCGGCATCGCGTACCGAGAGCCCTGGGAACGCAACCGGCATGCCACGACCTTTCCTGAACCCTTTGTCTTAGACTAGGGTTTATTAAACTATACGTATAACGCAAGGATTAACGAAAGCGACGTTGTGTCGCTCAAGCCCAGACGAGCTAGGCTCAATACCGTTTACGTAGATTGGATATGGATGCTGTCGGGGTAGGGCTGGCTGGGTTGCGGCCAGTCGCGGTGGACCGTTCGCTTGACATCCATAGGAGCTTCATCTTGCGTTTGACGACGCGAGGGTTGTGACGCAGCCGTCGTGGTGGGAGGGGTTCCCACAGGATCTCGTCGACGGCCTTGGTGCGTGCGTCGGCCAGGGCCTCAGGGGGAAAAGCCCGCGTGGGACGCGGTGGTTCGCCGGATGACCCGCAGGCTGCGGATGAACGACAGCCGGTCGGGGTCGAGCCCGGCATCGAGGGCGGCCTCGTGCATCAGGGTGCGGATGGCGTAGTGGACCAGCAGGTAGCCGTAGATCTCTTGGTAGACCCCGTCGGGGGCCTTGGAGCGCAACACCAGCCGGGGTCCGCGCTGGTGGGTCTTGAACTCGCCGATCGCGGTCTCGATCTCCAACCGCTGGGTGTAGAGCGCAGCGAGTTCGTCCGCGGGTGCAGCCGTGGGATCCAGGATGGTGGTGATCAGCCGGTAGGTCTCGCCGCTGGAAGCCAGCGCGGGATCCTCGAGGGTGTATTCCACGACCCGCACGACCACCGGGTTGGTCCGGGCGCGGTCGGCCGAGTCGTAGATGCGGCTCAACCAGGACCCGTCGTCCAGCACCTCATCGACGATGAGCTTGAGGTTCTTCTTGACCCGCCACAGCAGATCCGCACCGGTGGCTGATGCCTGCGTGAACAACCCGAAGCTGTAGAAGCCGCGATCCGCGGTCACCAGCATCCCCGGCTCCAGCGAGCCCAGCAGATCGCGTGCCAGGGTGGTCTCCCCCACGGTGTAGGGCCCGATGGCCGCGTCGATGATCGCATGGGTGCCGGTCTCGGCCAGACCCACCACCCGCGCCTGCGGGAACGCGGCCCGCTCACCACGGCCCGAACCAGCCCGACCGAAGTGCTCGTCGTTGGCAGGGGTGTCGGCCACGTCCAGGGTCATCCCGTCGATGCTCATCAGCCGCCAGCCGCGATAGAACACCCCCGGCGTGGCCGCCTCGCCCAACGGGCGGACCGCGGTAGCGAACAGCGCCTCGAGCGGTTCGACACCCAGCCGGGACCGTGCCTTGAAGATCGCCGCCTTGGTCGGCATCTGCCAGCTCTGACGCCACCCCGACGCCCACGACAGCCCCTCCACCAGCCGGCGCATGACCTCCTCGTAGGACTCCCGCGAGAACAGCGCCAACGCCAACACGAAGTACACCATCACCCGTGCCGGCAACAACCGGTGGCGCTGCTCAACCCGACCCGACTCGGCAACCACCCGATCCACCAACTCCGGCGGATACGTCCGCGTCAACACCCCGATCGAGATGTGATCCGACAGCCGCTGATCCGACTCCGGCTTGACCCACCCCGCACGCGGCACCCTGCCCTCCTCGTCAGGAGGAAGAATACCACCCATGTAGTTCTAAGTAAACGGTATTGGGGCTAGGTCAGGATCGCGGTGTGTTGCGGAACCAATGAGAGACCTCGCAGATCGTGGCGGCGACGCTGGTCGGCCGCACGAACCTGACCTCGAGCGGGGCCCGGGTTGCGGTCAGGTGACGTGGGTGGGTGCGTGCGGTCCGTCCGCGCAGCATCGGACGCCGTGGATCAGGCGGTCGGAGGCCCTGCCGCGGAGCACGAACCGATCCCGGTGGTCGATCACCTGGTCGATCACGTTGTCCGTGAGGATCGCCCGCACCTCGAGCATGTTGATGGAGCGAGCAGCCACCTCGGCTGGAGCCGTCTCACGTGTCGTGCCCTCGGCGCTTGACGGGCTGTTGCCACCGTGATGGGACCGTGACACCATCGAAGTGGTAGCAAAGGAGCGAGCATGACCGTGACCGTGAAACTGGATCCACAGGGTCGTGTCGTGATCCCGCAGGCGGAACGTGAACGACTGGGCCTGCCGGATGGTGGTGTTCTGGAGCTCGTGCCCACGCCCGAAGGTGTGCTGCTCGAGCGGCGGCGCCAGGCCACGGTCACCTCCGACGAGGAAGGACTGCCGCTGGTCGCCCTCGAGGACATCGACACGGTGAGCAACGCCGAAGCGATCGGGGCCATCCACACGCAGCGCGACGACCGGTGATCGATACCTCCGTCATGGTGGCGGGCCTGGTCACCAACCACGAGTTCCACGCACTTGCCCGCCCCCACGTCTCCGCTGCCGCGCGCAGCCAGGTACCGGCGATCGTCCTCGCTGAGACCTGGGCGGCCCTACGCCGTGCACCATGGAACCTCGATGCGCGAACCGTCGAGACGACCCTGGCTCCCTGGTGCGACTCGCGCCGCATCGTGGCGACACCCGCGTCGGCCTACGTGGAGATCCTCCGCACGGGCAGGTCTCTGAACCTCGGCGGCAACGTGCACGACCTGCTCATCGCCCTGACCTGCCGGGACCATGCTCTCCCGCTGGTCACGCTCGACCGACGCCAGTCGACGCTGGCAGCACAACTCGCCGGCCTGGACGCAACGCTTCTCCTGCCCACCGGGTAGCCACGTGCGGCCCTTGACGTCCGCTGCAGGCCGGTGGGAGCTCACGTCGCGGGAGCCCCCCGCACAGCATCAAAGCATCGTCCAACCCAACAGCCGACGAACCCGACCACATCGGGCCTCCGCAACGACGCGACGGCCCGGGGGTATCGTCCGGCCGGTCACCGTTCCCCACTATCCCTGGATGTGCCGCTGTGCCGCGACGCCGTCCCCGATCCTCCCGTGTGATGGCGTCTATCGCTGTCGCGTGTGTCCTGCTCGCCGTCGGGGCCGTTGCGGTCGCCATCTCCGTTGCCGGGGACGTCGAGGTGGCGGCTCCTGATCCGGTGTCCGAACCGGAGCCGGGATCACCCACTGAGCCGGAACCCGCACCCACCACCGATGACGATGCAGACCTCGATCCGATCGACGATGTCCCGGACACCGAGCCCCCCGACGATGCATCCGTCGCCGACGACGAGAACGACGCGACGCCTGAACCTCGAGGCAGGTTGGTCGTGCACCACGTCGGGGACGTCAGCCTCGACCCCGGCTACCTCCCGACCCTGGGCACGCTCGGCTACGACGCCGTCTGGGACGGCATCCGCGACACGTTCGCCGAGGGGGATCTTGTCCTCGCCAACCTCGAATGCGCACCGACCCGAGGTGGTGTCCCGCAGGACAAGCAGTTCGTGTTCCGCTGCGAACTCGATGCCCTGCCGGCGATGCGCGAGGCCGGCGTCGACGTCGTCAGCCTCGCCAACAACCACAGCGGTGACTACGGGATCCCCGCCATGGTCGAGGGGGTCGACAATGTCGAGGAGGCGGGGATCATCGCGGTCGGCGTCGGAGCGAACGAGACCGAGGCCTACGCACCGCGGGTCGTCGAGGTCGCGGGGTGGCGCATCGCGATCCTCGGGTTCGGCGGGGTCGTTCCCGAACCGTCCTGGACCGCACGGGGGGACCTGCCCGGGCAGGCGACCGGCTACGACCCGGCCCGGATGGCGGAAGCGGTCGCGGCCGCCCGCGACGATGCGGACCTCGTGATCGCCACGGTGCATTGGGGTGCGGAAGGCGCGCTCGAACCACGGCCGGAGGACATCGTCAAGGCCGAGGCGATGATCGCGGCCGGGGCGGACGTCGTGTTCGGCCACCACGCCCACCGACTGCAGCCGCTGGAGGAGGTCGACGGCGCGCCGGTGTTCTGGAACCTCGGCAACTTCGTGTGGCCCCGGCTGTCCCAGGCGGGCGCCACGACGGCGGTGGCGGAATGGATCATCGACCCGGATGGCACGGTCACCGCCTGCCTACTGCCCGCAGAGATCGACCAACGGGGAGTGCCCGCGCCGACCGGCGAGCCCCGCGAGTGCCTGTGAGACGGGTCCTCGCCGACGCGACGTGTCAGTCGGTCGGTGGGGCGGTGACGGGGTCGAGGCCGAGGAGCCGGCCTTCCTGCTGGATGACGGTGGGAGCGTCGTGGACGATGCGCAGGGCACGGCCGGTGACCCGTACGGCTGCATCCTCGGTTTCGACCAGGATCGTGTCGGGGGTGCGGGTGATCTGACGTCCGGTCGGGTCGCTCCAGGTGTAGCTGCGAGGTTCACCCAGGAGACCGGTCGGCGTCGGCTGCTCGGTGCCGGTCGTCATCTCGAACGTGACGGCGGCGCCGGTCTCGTGGATGACGGTGACCAGGTTCCCGTCGGCGGCGAGACGGACGTGGCCGGCGAGCGGCTCGTCCAGGCTGCCCCGCTGCGCCGGCTGGCCATCCGGATCGATGATCAGCAGTTCGAGTTGCTGGGGTGCGCCGCTCGAGAACCAGTCCGCGTGGAAGCGGCGGGTCCCGGTGACCGACGACGGTGCCGTGTCGACCAGGATCACGGTCGAGCCCGTCGTGAGGCTGACCCCGCCGGCGACCACCCCACCGACATCGATGAGGTCCTCGCCGGTCCGCCGGTCCACCAGCAGGTCACCACCGCCGACACCGCCACCGATGAGCGGCACGACCCTGATCGTCGGTCCGAGGGTCACGAACGCGGCACGCGGGAAGCTGCTCCACCCCTCGGCGGCCCGTTCCCACAGGACGCTGCCGTCGGCCAACCCCAGCCGGCGGATCAGCATCCCGGGTCCATCCGGCACGGCCACCATCAGCGCCTGGTCATCGAGGAGGGCATGCGGGTGGCCCTCGACCTCGAAGACCGTGTCGCCACTGTCACGGTCCAACGCGACATGTCGGCCCGACGATGGCTCGCGCGGATCCCCGACCGTCACCACGATCGCGGCGCCCACGCTTTCCAGACGCAGCAGGTCACCGTCGGGGATCGTCGATTCCCACACGGTCGTGCCATCAGCGAGCATCGCCACGATGGTCGGACCGACGGCGACGATGGCCAGGTCGGACGCGAACACGACCTCGATCGACGTGCCCGGCGAGACGCCATCGAACCAGGCACCGTCGAGCGGGGCCTGCCATCGTTGCGCCCCCGTCTCGGCATCCAGGACCCGCAGCCAGAGTGCGCCGGGCTGGTCGTCCGGGTGCGTGACGGGCCGGACCGGCCGACGGACCAGTCCGACGTACCCGTCCCCGCCTCCTGCCACTTCCCACCCCGGTTCCAGGTGCAGCCGCCACCGTGCGCACCCTGCCGGGTGGCACTCCATGTCCGGCGCAGCGACCGCCTCCCGAGGGGCAACCAGGTCTACGCTGTGCCGCCCTGGAGAAGCGCGCCAACCGGACCCCCGGTCACGACCCGACCCTACCCGGCCGGTCGCCAGTCCCTACGGTCACCGCGAGCGCTCGAACAGGAGGCCGGATGCGGACGCACATCGACGTCGCCGCCGCGATGCCGGCCGACCCCGCGGCCGCGTGGCGGCTGTTGACCGACACGCGAACCTGGCCGTCCTGGGGTCCGTCGATCCGGACCGTGACGCTGGACAACCCCGACGACGATCCGGTGATCGCAGCCGGGACCACCGGCACGGTGCGCACGGTCGTCGGTGTCGCGCTGCCGTTCCGGATCCTCGAGGTCGACCCCGTCGCGCGGTGGACGTGGCGAGTCGCCGGCGTGCCCGCCACCGGCCACCGGGTCGAACCACACCCGGACGGCTGCCGGGTCGTCTTCGAGGTCCCGATACTGGCGACGCCGTACGCGGCCGTGTGCCAGGTCGCGCTTCGTCGCATCGAACGGCTGCTGGTAGCCGATGCATGACCCCTCGACACGGCGGCGCCAGTGGTCATCGCCGTTCTGCGTCACCGCCTGCGTACCTCACGGCCGTCGGAACCCTGAACGCTACGCTCGCGCGACCCGAGGCGAGGTGCAGCGATGGATCGGCAGGCGTGCGCTGACCTCGACGCTGCCGATCCGCTGGAGAAGGTCCGCCGGCGGTTCTCGCTGCCGGACGGTCTGCGCTACCTCGACGGCAACTCGCTCGGTGCGTTGCAGCCCGCCGTCGCCGAGCGGGTGCGCGAGGCCGTCGAGCAGCAGTGGGGCCAGGACCTCATCCAGAGCTGGAACACGGCCGGCTGGGCGACGCAACCCCAGCGGATCGCCGGGCAACTGGCGCCGCTGATCGGTGCCGACGCCGACGAGATCGCCGTGGGCGACTCCACCTCCGTGGCGGTGTTCAAGGCGGTCGCCGCCGCACGGCAACTGCGCCCGGATCGCTCGGTGCTCATCACCGACGACACCAACTTCCCGACCGACATCTACGTGGCCCAGGGCCTGGCCGACCTGACGGGAGACCTCGAGGTCCGGGTCGTCCCACCTGAGCAGATCCGCGACCACCTCGACGACACGACCGCCGTGCTGCTGCTCACCCACGTCGACTACCGCAGTGGGCGACTGCATGACGCCCACGGGCTGACCGCCGCGGCCCACGATGCGGGGGCGATCGCGATCTGGGACCTGTCCCACTCGGCCGGAGCGGTCGCCGTCGACCTGCACGCCTGGGATGCGGACCTGGCGGTGGGCTGCACCTACAAGTACCTGAACGGTGGCCCCGGCTCACCGGGCTATCTGTACGTCGCCCGGCGCTGGCACGAACAGGTCGCGACCCCGATCCGTGGCTGGTTCGGGCACGCGCGCCCCTTCGACTTCGCCCTCGAGTACGACGCCGCAACGGGTGCGGAACGCTTCCTCGCCGGGACCCCGCCGGTCCTGTCGATGACCGCCCTGGAGGCGGCGCTGGAGGTCTGGGACGACGTCGAGGTCGCGACGGCCGTGGCCAAGGCGCAGGAGTTGACCTCGCTGTTCATCGACCTGGTCGAGGAGCGGTGCGGGGGAGAGGTCGAGGTCATCTCGCCCCGCGATGCGGCGGTGCGCGGCGGGCAGGTCTCGGTGCGCCACCCACACGCGTACGCCCTGACCCAGGCGTTGATCGCCGAACGGGTCATCCCCGACCACCGGCCGCCGGACCTCGTGCGGTTCGGGTTCGCGCCGCTCTACATCAGCCGGGTCGACGTCTTCGATGCGGTCGAGATACTCGCGCGACTGCTCGACACCGGCGCCTGGGACCGCCCGGAGTTCCACGACCGCAAGCTGGTGACCTGAGATGGCGGCTGGTACGGGATCGTCGGTCGACACGCCGTTGCACCTGCGACCCCTGCTCGTCCCCAAGCCGTGGGGTGGGCGGCGGCTCGAGCGGTTCGGCAAGGACCTGCCCGCTGGCGCGATGATCGGTGAGAGCTGGGAGGTCGCCGACCTCGATCCGTCGGCCACCTCCGTCGAGGATCCCGTCAGCCGCGTCGCGTCCGGGCCACACGCCGGCCGCACCCTGCAGGAGGTGATCGCCACCGATCGCGACGGGCTGCTGGGTGACGCCCCCGACCTGGATGGACGCTTCCCCCTGCTGGTGAAGCTGCTGGACGCACGGGAGCACCTGTCCGTGCAGGTCCATCCGCCCGCCGACTACGTCGCCGACCACCCGGAGGTCAGCCACAAGACGGAGTCGTGGGTGGTGCTGGATGCGGAACCGGGCGCGGAGTTGATGATCGGGGTGGCCAGCGGGGTGACGACGGGCTCGTTGGCATCGGCGGTCGGCACGCCGGCGCTGGTCCCGATGCTGCGCCGGGTGCCGGCCGTGCCCGGTGAGGTGCACCACCTGCCCGCTGGAACGATCCATGCGCTGCCCGCCGGGGTGATGGTCGCCGAGGTGCAGACCCCCGGTGACACCACGTTCCGCGTCTACGACTGGGTCGACAAGTACGGCCGGACCCCGCGGGCGCTGCACCTGCGCGAGGCGCTGCGCTCGATCGAGCTCGGGTGGGAGCACAACCTCGCCGCCGCATCGTCGTTCGGGGCCGGCTCCCCGGGCCGGGCAGGGGCCGCCGCAGGCGGGAGGGTCAAGCGGCGTGCCCGCGGCACGGTGGTCGACACGCCCCACTACCGGATCGCGCGTCGCCACCTCGATGCCGCTGGTACGAGGTCGGTGGACCGGGGCACGATGCGGATCGTGCTCGTGCTCGACGGGGTGTTGCAGGCCGACGCGTTCGATCATGCACTCGGTCCCGGCGGCACGATCGTGCTTCCCGCCGCCTGGGCAGGTTGCCTGCAGGCCGGGGACGAGCCGGCGACCTGGCTCGAACTCACCGTCCCACCGAAGGGGAACCGATGACCACCGGCAACACACCAGGGACCCGAGGTCAACGTCGCATCGGGGTGATCGGCGCGGGCATCGTCGGGCTGGCCACCGCCCAGGCGCTGCAGCAGCGTGATCCCGACGCCGAGGTGCTGGTCTTCGACAAGGAGGCGGCCGTCGCCCAGCACCAGACCGGCCGCAACAGCGGGGTGGTGCACGCGGGTCTCTACTACCCGAAGGGCTCGCTGAAGGCGGAGCTGTGCGTTGAGGGGGTCCGGCGTCTGCGCGACTACTGCCAGGATCGCGGCATCGCGTACGACGCCTGCGGCAAGGTGGTCGTCGCGCTCGACGATGAAGAAGCCGTCCGGCTGCGGGGCCTGTTCGAGCGGGCGGTCGGCAACGGTGTCCCCGGGGTCGAGTTGTTGGAGCCGGCCGCGTTCCAGGAGATCGAGCCGCACGCGGTGGGCACGCTCGCCCTGCACTCCCCGAACACGGCCATCGTCGACTACGCCGAGGTGGCACGGCACCTGGCCATCGACGTCGAGGCCGCCGGTGGGACGCTCCATCTCGGTGCGGCGGTCCGCGGCATCCGGCCCGTGGGCGCGGATGCCGGCGTGCGGGTCCTGACCGATGTGGGCATCGCCGAGTTGGACGCCGTGGTCAACTGCGCCGGGCTCCATGCCGACCGTGTCGCGCAGCTGGCCGGTGACGACGCGGAACCTCGCATCGTGCCGTTCCGCGGCGAGTACTACCAGCTGACCCCGTCCGCACGGGGGCTCGTCAACGGCCTGATCTACCCGGTCCCCGATCCCCGGTACCCGTTCCTGGGTGTGCATCTGACCAAACGCATCGATGGCGAGGTGCTGATCGGCCCCAACGCGGTGCTCGCGATGGCAAGGGAGGGCTACGACTGGCGGACGCTGCGCGGTGGTGACCTGATGGATATCGCACGGTGGCCGGGCATGTGGCGCCTCGCCCGCCAACACTGGCGGACCGGCGCCGACGAGGTCCTGCGTTCGCTGAGCACCCGCCGGTTCGTCGAGGAGGCGCGCCGTTACGTCCCGGCACTGACCGCGGATGACGTGATCCCCTCGGTCGCCGGGGTCCGGGCGCAGGCGGTGGACCGCGACGGATCGCTGGTCGACGACTTCCGCATCTCCTGGCAGGGTCGCGTGGCCAGTGTGCGCAACGCGCCGTCGCCGGCGGCTACCTCGTCGCTGGCGATCGGTTCCTACCTCGCGGAGCGCGTGCTGACGGGTGTCGGTCGGTGATCCGGATCGAGGCCACCCGCCTGATCCCCGGGCGCGGTGAGCCGATCGATGACGGTGTCGTGCTGCTGGACGGCGACACGATCGCGTACGCCGGGCCACGGGCCGACGCCCCGGTGGAGGCGACCGGTGGCAGCGGCACGACCCCGGTCGTCAAGGTCGACACGGTGATGCCGGGGCTGTGGGACTGCCACGTGCACCTGTTCGGGACCCACAGCGCATCACCGTCGTACGTGTTCGCCGAGCCGGTCGCGCTGCGTGCTGCCCGCGCCTGCGCCGATCTGGCCGCGGCGCTGCGTGCGGGGTTCACCTCCGTCCGCGAAGCCGGCGGACTGGGCATCCATCTCGCGGCAGCTGTTGCCGAGGGGTCGGTGCCGGGACCCCGTGTGTACGCGGCGGGTGCGGCCCTGTCGGTCACCGGCGGGCACACCGACCTCCATGCCCTGCCGCCCGCCTGGGTCCGTGACCTGTCCCGCTGGGAGCCCTCCATCCGGGTCTGCGACGGGGTCACGGGCGTGGTCGAGGCGGTCCGCGAACAGCTGCGGGCCGGTGCGGAGGTCATCAAGATCTGTGCGTCTGGCGGCGTGATCTCCGAGCGCAACGACCCGCAGCACCAGCAGTTCACGCGCGCGGAACTGGAGGCCATCGTCGAGGTCGCCGCGATGGCCGACCGGTCGGTGATGGCCCACTGCCACGGCACCGCGGCGATGCTGGCGGCGGTCGAGGCCGGCGTCCGCACGATCGAGCACGGCAGCTACATCGACGACGAGGTGGCGGCCGCGATGCGCGAGCGCGGCACGCTGCTGGTCCCGACCCGGCTGATCGGCTGCGAGTTCCTGGAGCACGCGGGCAGCCTGTCGCCGGAGATGGCAGCCAAGATGCTCGCGGTCTACGAGGACTCGGGGGAGAGGATCGCACGAGCGGCCGCATCCGGCGTCCGCATCGCGATGGGCACCGACGTGCTGTTGTCGGGTCCGGACCTCCCCGCCGGATGGGGCAACAACGGCCGCGAACTCCCGCTGCTCGTGGAACTCGGCCTCACGCCCCTGCAGGCGATCGAGGCGGCGACCGCCAACGCGCCCGACACGCTCGGCCCGCGGGCACCGCGGTCCGGTCAGTTGCTCGCGGGGTACGACGCGGATGTGATCGCCGTGCACGGTGACCCGACCCGGGACGTGGGCGTCCTGGCCGATCCGGCGGCAGTCACCCACGTCTGGCAGGCGGGACGTCTGGTCGGCTGATCCGGGGTGGCTGGTGGCGGTCGAGCGTCGCTGGTGGGCTCGCGCCAGAGGACCCGCGTTGGCGGGGGTTGGTGCGGGCGCGTACGCTCCCGCCTCGCCAGGAGGGTTCGCCTAGTCCGGTTTATGGCGCACGGCTGGAATCCGTGTAGGCCCGCAAGGGTCTCGGGGGTTCGAATCCCCCACCCTCCGCTGCGAACTGACCGCGCCTCCGTCCATCCCTCGCCGTGCGTTGCGATGGTGGGGGCGCGGTCAGCCGGACCTCGGTTCTTGAAGCACCGGAACCCGCTGCAAGACCCGCCGCCTGCACCTCAGTAGGGCGGCGCAAGGTCCGTGAACATCGGGAAGTGCCTGACGTTGCGGGTCCACAACTGCGCACCCGGGTCCTGTCCCGTCGCGGACACCTGGGCGGTGGCCGCGATGATGTGATCGATCGGGTCGACGCCGGAGTGGGACCGGGCGTACTGGTTGGCCAACGCACCCGCACGTTCCGCGATCGGGTCGTCGACCGCGATCCACCGGATGCCGGTCAGGAGGCGACGCGTCGGTTGCTCCTCGTGCAGATGCATGCCAGCCAGGACCTCGACCTTGACCACGACCGATGCGGCCAGATCATGGCCCGCCTGCACGGCGTCACGTACAGCGCCGAGCGCGGCCGGGTTGCCCCGCAGCAGGTCGATGACCACGGAGGTGTCCAGCAGGATCATCACCTGTTGGCTGCAGCGAGGCGTTTGGCCATGCCCGGACGGATGCGTTCGACGTAGGCCGCCCCATCCTCATCGTGCGCCTCGTCGTCCCATGCTCCGAAGCCGGCTTCGATCGCGGCGAGGCGCTCCTCGCGACCCATCGCACCGTAGGACGAGTCGACCGCCCGTCGCACCAGTTCGGCGAGCCCGAGCCCGGTCTTCTCTGACCGGGCACGCAGGAGGGCGTACTGCTCGTCGGTCAGGGTGATCTGGGTACGGTGACTCATAGTGATGGAAGGTTACATCACTCAGCCGGGATCACGTAGACGGTGCCGTCCATGCCGGGGTGCAGGGTGCAGACGTAACCGTAGGCGCCTGGCTCCTCGAAGGTGTGGGTGAAGGTGCCCGTGCCCTGCACCCCGCTGTCGAAGCCCTCGCCAACGACATCGTGGGCGGCCCGACCCTCCCAGACCCAGGTGACCTCGGTGCCGACCTCGACGACCACCTCGACGGGGTCGTAGACGTTGTCGAGGACCGCGACGACCGGTTCGGTCGATACGGGTCCGACGTCGTCGGGAACCTCCGCGACCGCCGGTGCGGAGCTGGCACAGCCAGCCAGCACGACGGCCGCCAGGGCCAACGGAGCCAGCAGCGGACGCAGCAGGGAACGACCGATCATGGGGCGACCTCGGGAGCGCGGTCGGATGGGGCCTGCCCAAGGTACGGCCGGTGGCAGGAGCCGTGGACCCGCGACGTACGCTGCGCCGGTCCTCGTCCGAGGGACCCGGGAACGGAGTCGGGATGTCGCGTGGAGCCAAGCTGGCGCTGGCCGCGCTCGTTGGGCTCGCCGCGCTCGCGGGTGGGGTGGTCTGGTACCTCGGGCCCATCGCACCGATCGCCACGGGATACGCCGCGAAGACGGTGTGTTCGGGACACCTCGTCGCGGAACGCGGGGTCGAGGACGTGCTCGGGGATCTGCCGGACAACCCGCTCGTTCCGTTCCTGCGGGTGGACGCCGACGACCCGACGGCTGTGACCGCCACGCTGTTGGGTGCGTGGGGATCGACCGCCTACCGCACCGAAGGGCTCGGCTGCACCCTCGCTGACGAGCGTCCCGCCTTCACGGCCCTCGAGCCGCTGCCGTCTCCGGAGTCGGGGCAGCCGTGGCCACAGGGCTCCGGTCCGGCGCAGGCGACCTCGGGGATCAGCGCGGCGGAGATGGATGCGGCGATCAACCTCGCGTTCGTCGAGGGCGATCCGTCCGGCCGCGCCCGCAACACCCGTGCGGTGGTGGTGATCAAGGATGGCCGGTTGGTCGCCGAGCGCTATGCGCCCGGGTTCGGTCCGGACACACCCCTCACGGGGTGGTCCATGGCGAAGTCGGTGGCCAACGCGATGGTCGGCCGGTTGGTCGCTGACGGCACGATGTCCACGGAGGCGGATGACCTGCTCCCGCTCTGGGCGGACGACGACCGCCGCTCGATCACCGTCGAGCAGTTGCTGACGATGACCGACGGCCTGGCGTTCGAGGAGGTCTACGACCCGGACACCGACGCGACGAGGATGCTGTACCGGCCCGGCGATGCCGGCGGGTACGCCGCGCAGCAGCCCCTGGAGGCGGACCCGGGCACCCGGTGGGCCTACTCGTCGGGGACGACCAACATCCTCTGCGACGTGGCCCAGGAAGCGGCTGACGCGGGACCGGAGCTGGCGCGGTCGCTGATCTTCGAACCGCTCGGCATGAGCACCGCCGTCATGGAACCCGACGCCAGTGGTGGCCTGGTGTGCTCGTCGTACCTGTACGCGACCGCGCGGGACTGGGCACGGTTCGGGCAGTGGTTCCTGCAGGACGGGGTCTGGGAGGGCGAGCGCCTGCTGCCGGAGGGCTGGGTCGAGCGGTCAACGACACCCGTCGACCTACCGACCGAGAACCCGTACGGATGGCAGTGGTGGCTCAACACCGGATCCGATGGCGAGCGCCGGATGCCGTCGGTGCCCTCCGACGCCTACTGGGCCTCCGGGAACGAGGGCCAGCAGGTGGTCATCGTTCCCTCCGAGGACCTGGTCGTCGTGCGCCTGGGGTTCAGTGGGGGGTTCTCCGGGATCGCCTGGGGCCTGGAACCGATGCTGCGTGACATCATCGCGGCCGCCCGATGAGGCACGGCCGGTGATCCGGACCTGCGTCTCTTCAAGTCGAGCACCCCAGCGCGTCGATGCGGTGGGTGGGGTCGATGCCAGAGGGCCTCGAACCACTTCGAGGGACCGATGCACAGTCACGCCATGAACGAGGCCCGGGCGGAACAGCTGCGCCTGGAGTGGCGCAAGCGTGTCGTCTACCAGGTGGCCAGCGCGTTCGCTGCGGTGGTGACGGCCCTGAGCTGGGTGACGCGGGAGCCCGGCGATGTCATCGTCGAGCGTGGGTACCCGTTCCTGCTGCTGGTCCTGTTGGTGTTCGTCGCCCTGCTGCGGCAACGACACTTGCGGTTGTGGCCCATCGAGATCACGATGTTCGGGATCCTGACCTTCGTGGTCCTCGGGCGTCTGGCATGGCATCTGCACTTCGCCGGCTCGTTGGACGAGCACCTGCTGGTCCTCGCCGGCGCGCACTACTGGTCGGTCGGCGCGCTGGTCGTGGGATCCTTCGTGATGCTCGACCGCCGGGTCGGCGCGATGGCGGCCACGGGGGTCCTGCTCGTCTCGCTGCTGCTGGTCGTGACGAGCGTCTGGGTCGAGGTCACGACGACCGGGACGATGCCGACCGATGCGGTCCTCTACCTCGTCCGGGTCCATGGTTTCCTGGCCGCCCTGTTGGCGTTGACGGCCGCGGTCAGTGGTATGCGCAGGGACCTGCACCGGGCGCTTGCGCGCGCCGAGATCCTCAACGAGCGGGCCACGACCGACCCGATGACGGGGCTGGCCAACCGGTGGGCCGGGCAGGAGCGCCTGGCGCGGGAGCGATCGGCGGCGCATCGCTACAGCCGACCACTGGCGATCGTCCTGGTCGATCTGGACAACTTCAAGGCGATCAACGACCAGCATGGACACGTGGTCGGTGACGGCGTGCTGGAGGTCGTTGCGGACGTGCTCCGCCGCACCGTCCGTGAGGTCGACCTCGCCGTGCGGTGGGGTGGTGAGGAGTTCCTGATCATCGCGCCGGACACCGGGATCGAGGCGGCGGGGCAGCTCGCTGAGCGCTGCCGGACCGCCATCGCTGACGAGCAACCCGACGGGTTGCTCGTCACCGCCACGTTCGGTGTGGCGGAACTGCGGCGCGGTGAGGAGCTGGACGACCTGATGCGGCGGGCCGACCGGCACCTGTACGGGGCCAAGGACGACGGTCGCGACCGGGTCGGTGGGATGTCGTGACCACGTGAGCTGTGCCCGGTTAGATCGAGGGTGCGCGGATCAGGACGCCAGGCGGTCCAGGACCTGTTCATGGACCTCGAGGTCACGTGGGCTGAACAGCACCAGGCGGACGAGTCCGACGCTCGTGAGGTTGGCGGTCTCGTGCACGATCGTGGTGAGTGCCACCTCGGTGGCGGGTTCCAGCGGATACCCGAAGGCGCCCGTCGAGATCGCGGGGAAGGCGACCGAGGTCAGGCCGGCGTCGTCCGCGATCCGCAGGGCGTTGCGGTAGCAGTCGGCCAGGTAGGTGTCGGACGGCTCATCGACGCCGTAGACGGGACCGAGGCAGTGCAGGACATGGGGGTTGGGGAGCTCGTGTCCTGCGGTCAGGACGCACTCGCCGGGACTGATCGGAGCCAACGGTGCGCACTCCTCAGCCAATCCGGGCCCCGCCGCGCGGTGGATCGCACCCGCGACGCCGCCACCGATCTGCAGTTCCGCGTTGGCGGCGTTGATGATGGCGTCGATGTCTGGCTGGTCGGTGATGTCTCCGCGGAGCAGTTCGATGGTCACTCCGTTGAACGCCTGTCGCATCGTTGCGTCCCCTGGCCGTCGGGCTGGTCGTCCTCTCGACGGTACGGGGTCGCGTGCGCTCCGGCGGTGTTGACGGTCGACGGCAGCCTTCCCGCGGGCGGTCGGCGATACGGTGGAAGGTGTCATCGACGATCTGCGGGGTTCCATGACCAGTCAACGCATCCTCGGTCTGTTGCTGATCGCGATCGGTGCGGCGCTGCTGCTGGTGTTCACGACCGACGTCGGGGGCGAGGTGGTGGTCGGTTTCCTGGGGCTCGGGTTCCTGGCGGCCTACGCCATGACCCGTACCTACGGGTTCCTCGTCCCGGGTGGGATCCTCACTGGTCTGGGCGCTGGACTGGTCATCGAGTCCCAGGTCGGCCCGCGTGGATGGGCCGTGTTCGGGCTCGGCTGCGGGTTCCTGGTCATCGCGGTGATCGACCGCTTGGTCAGCACGCCCGGGGGTGTCTGGTGGTGGCCGCTGATCCCCGGTGGGATCCTGGTCGTTGCCGGCGCGTCGAACCTGACCGGTGTGCCGAACCTCGAGCGCTACCTCGTTCCGGCCGCGTTGATCATCATCGGCGTCGCCCTGCTGCTGCGGCGTCCGTCGTCCGATGGGGAGGAGACGGCCACGGAGGTGTACGATCCTGACGGGTCGTGACCCGGAGGGCAGCCGCGACGGGTTGTCCATCGTCGGGCGCTTCGGCGTCGCCGGTGGCTGAGCGGTCCGGTACGGTCGTGGCTCGCGGGGTCGGAGTTCCGACCCGGCGCGGTGTGGAGACGGACGTCCGCCGGTGACGTTCCCCGGTGAACCGGGTCAGGGCCGAGAGGCAGCAGCCCTAAGCCGTTCTCGAGCGGGTGCCGATCACGGGCGTCCGTCGCCAGACCGCGTCGGGGGATTCCGGCCCCGTTGCTCTGGGTTCCCGCCGGTGGCGCGGGGCATGACGGCCCGAAACCGGGCTCATCCCGCCGATGGGTGCCGGTCGGCCGGAGGTCGCATGGCGCCGCTACGGTGCCGGTCGTGACGGAGGCAGCTCGTGGCGTACGTGTCGCTGTATCGCAAGTACCGGCCCCAGACGTTCGATGACGTCGTCGGTCAGACCCCGGTGATCCGCACCCTCGCGAACGCGATCGCCGAGGACCGGTTGCACCACGCGTACCTGTTCACGGGGCCCCGGGGGACCGGCAAGACCTCGACCGCGAGGATCCTGGCCAAGGCCATCAACTGCGAACAGGGTCCGACGGCGACTCCCTGCAACACCTGCCGACAGTGCGTCGAGATCACGGATGGTTCGTCGGTCGACGTCATCGAGCTGGACATGGCGTCACACGGCGGGGTCGATGATGCGCGGGAACTGCGCGACCGGGCGCTGTTCGCCCCGGCCAGCGCGCGTCGGAAGGTCTACATCCTCGACGAGGTGCACATGGCCTCGACGGCAGCCTTCAACGCGCTGTTGAAGCTGATCGAAGAGCCACCCGCCCACGTCATGTTCGCGATGGCGACGACCGACCCGCAGAAGGTCCTGCCGACGATCATGTCCCGGGTCCAGCGCCTGGATCTGCGCCGCGTCTCCGCCGCCGAGGTGGCGGGCAACGTCCGTCGGCTGTGTGAGCTCGAGGGCTACACGATCGACGCCGGGGCCGTCGAAGCGATCGTGCGTGCCGGTGACGGGTCGTTGCGTGACACCCAGTCGGTGCTCGAGCAGGTGTTGGCGTTCGCCGGCACCGACGTCGCCGTCGGGGACGTCGCCCAGGTCCTTGGACAGACACCGGTGCAGCGCGTGGTCGAGGTGGTCGACCTGCTGGCCGCTCGTGACGTCGCCGGGCTCTTGGCCGCCGTGCAGGGCCTGGTCGACGAGGGCCACGACCTGCGCCGGTTCACGCTCGACCTCGTCCAGCATGTCCGGGACCTGCTCGTGCTGGGTGCCGCTCCCGACCGGCCGGACCTGGTCGATGCCACCGAGGAGCGCCGCGGCCAACTGGAGTCGCAGGCCGCGGCCATGCCCCCGGAGACCCTGTTGCGGGCGGTCACCGTGTTGGCCGCGACGGTCTCCGAGCAGCGACTCGGATCACCGCGTCTGCCGTTGGAGTTGGCGTTGGCGTCGCTGGTGGTGCCAAGCGAGTCCGCACAGTTGCGGGAACTGACCGACCGTGTCGCCCGACTCGAGGCGGGCATGGTCCCCGCTGCTGCGGTCGCCCCGCCGGTCGCTGCTCCGAGCGTGCCCGATCAGCCGGTAGCTGACCCGGTCGATCCTGCTCCGCCGCCCGAGGTGTCCGAGTCGTCCGCGCCGTCGGCGCCGGCAGAGCCGGCTCGGCGCGCGGCCGCGACCGCTGCAGCCGCGGTCGCACCGGACCAGGCGACAGAGCGCGCGCCGGTCGGTGATCCTCTGCCCGCCGGTGATCCTCCGCCCGCCGATGACGCGCCAGTCGATGGCCCTGCGGCGTCCGAGGACCCGGCGCCGGCCGATCCTCCAGAGATCGACCCGTCGCCGCCGGAGGAGGTACCCGAGCAGGTGGCGGACACCGAGCACGTCGACGCCGATGCGCCGGAGCCCTCCGGTCCCGAGGACGACCTGGCTCGGATCACGCGGCAATGGGACACGATCCTGGAGGTCGTCCGTGACGGGTCACGGCGACACCATGCGATCTTCCTCCCGGCGACGCCGACCCGCGCCGGCCGTGGGATCCTCACCCTGCGCTACGGGCGGCGCTACGCCTCGTTCCATGCGGCCAACGCCGGCTCCGGGGCGTACGCGGACGCGCTCCAGAGCGCGGTCGAACAGGTGACCGGGCTCCGGGTGCGTCTTGAGATCGTCGTCGACGGTGACGATGACCGACGCCGGCCCGTGCCCCCGAGTGTCACACCCGACGACGCACGCACACCCGTGTTCCACGAGAGTGGCGGTCACGGTGCTGCGGGTACCGCCTCCGACACCGGGGCTCCCCATCCGGACGATGGTGCGCGCACCGTCGGGCACGACGCACCGACGGAAGCCGACGAGGTGTCGGACGTGTCCGCGTCGGCCCCGCCGGAGCCCGCCGAGGAACCCGTCGACGATGAGGCGGCGGTCCGGGAGGCCGAGTTCGACGCGCCGACCGCCCAGGACCCGCAGGCGGTCGGTCGGCTACTGGCTGACGAGTTGGGTGCCGAACTCGTCGACGAACTCCCGCCGCCCTCGGAGCACGAGGCCTGAGTCGTGATCACCGAGGGCAGCAGCGGCGGCGGTCAGGCAGGTTGACGGGTCGCCCTGGGTACGCTCCGGCGTGCGGCCGTCCGAGCAGCCCATCCCCCGCGTGAGGCCAGTGTGTACGAAGGTGCCGTCCAGGACCTGATCGATGAACTCGGGCGACTTCCGGGCGTCGGTCCGAAGAGCGCGCAACGGATCGCGTTCCACCTGTTGCAGACCGAGAACACCGATGCCCAGCGTCTGGCCGATGCGATCACGACGGTCAAGGCGACCATCCGTTTCTGCACCCGCTGCTGGAACATCGCGGAGGCCGAGGAGTGTCGGATCTGTCGGGACACCCGCCGTGACGGCTCGGTGCTGTGTGTCGTGGAGGAGCCCCGGGACGTGGTCGCCATCGAGCGGACCCGTGAGTTCCAGGGCCGCTACCACGTCCTCGGTGGCGCGATCTCGCCCATCGACGGGATCGGACCGGACGATCTGCACCTCAAGGAACTGGTGGCCCGGCTGGACGCGGAGCCGGTCGATGAACTGATCCTGGCCATGAACCCGAACGTCGAGGGTGAGGCGACCGCGTCCTACCTGTCCCGGTTGCTGGCACCGCTCGGGGTACGGGTCACGCGGCTCGCCAGCGGTCTGCCGGTCGGCGGTGACCTCGACTACGCGGACGAGGTCACGCTTGGCCGCGCCTTCTCCGGCCGGCGTGACATCCCCTGATGGTTCACCCCCCGGTGCGGCGGCATATCATCACGGCGGCCGCGGATCCTGGCATCGAGCCAGCCGCGGCCGCAGGTTGTTGGAACCTCTGAGGAGTTGGACGAGACCGTGGCGATCGTGGTCCAGAAGTACGGCGGCACGTCGGTCGGTGATGTCGACCGGATGAAGCGTGTCGCTGACCGCGTCGCCCGCACCCACCGTGCCGGGAACCAGGTCGTGGTGGTCGTGTCCGCGATGGGCAAGACCACTGACGACCTCGTGACCATGGCGCAGCGCATCTCCGAACGGCCACCGGAGCGGGAGCTGGACATCCTGCTGACCTCGGGTGAGCGGATCTCGATGTCACTGCTGGCGATGGCGCTGCACGACCGGGAGGTTCCGGCGAAGTCCTTCACCGGCTCGCAGGCGGGGATCATCACCGATGCCGTGCACGGTCGGGCGCGGATCGTCGACATCACGCCGGGACGCGTCCAGGATGCGCTCGATCAGGGCAACGTGGTGATCGTGGCCGGCTTCCAGGGGGTCAGTCAGGACACCAAGGACATCACCACACTCGGGCGCGGGGGCTCGGACACCACGGCGGTCGCCCTGGCGGCTGCGCTCAAGGCCGACGTGTGTGAGATCTACACGGATGTCGACGGGGTCTTCACCGCCGATCCACGCATCGTGACCACCGCGGAGAAGATCAGCTACGTCAGCTACGAAGAGATGCTCGAGATGGCGGCGCAGGGTGCCAAGGTCCTGCAGGTCCGGTCGGTCGAGTTCGGGCGCAACCACAACGTGCGTATCCACGTACGGTCGTCGTTCAGCTTCAGCGATGGCACATGGGTCGGCCCAGAGGAGGACAGTGTGGAGGACGCGATCATCTCCGGTGTCGCGCATGACACCTCAGAGGCCAAGCTCACCATCCAGCAGGTCCCGGACCGCCCCGGTGTCGCCTCACGCCTGTTCTCGGCCCTGGCCGATGACAACATCAACATCGACATGATCGTGCAGAACGTTTCGGCGGATGGGCGCACCGACATCTCGTTCACGCTGCCGCGCGGCGACTGCGACAAGGCCAGAGCCGTGCTCGACCCGCTCTGTCACGAGATCGGGGCGGTCGGGGTCCGCGTCGACAACGATATCGGCAAGGTGTCGTTGGTCGGCGCCGGCATGAAGACCCACCCGGGGGTCGCGGCCAAGATGTTCGGTGCGCTGTCCGCGGCCGGCGTCAACATCGAGATGATCTCGACCTCGACGATCCGCGTGTCGGTCGTGGTCGCCGGGGATCAGGTCGAGACCGCCGTCCAAGCCGTCCACGCGGCCTTCGGGCTGGGTGCCGACGGTCTGCCGGAGGTAGCCGAATGAGTGTGTCGGACACCGCCACCCCGGCCGCGGTCCGTGTGGCCATCGTCGGCGCGACCGGCGCCGTCGGGACGGAGTTGCGCCGCCTGCTCGACGAACGGGACGTCCCGATCGACGGTGATCCGGTGTTCCTCGCCTCCGAGCGGTCGGCCGGATCCCGGTTGCCGTGGAAGGATCGGGACGTCGAGGTGCAGGCGATCAGTGCTGCGGCGTTCGACGGCATCGACATCGCCATCTTCTCCGCGGGCGGGGATCGGTCGAAGGAGTGGGGTCCGGTCGCCGCGGCGGCTGGCGCGGTCGTCATCGACAACTCGTCGGCCTGGCGGATGGACGCTGACGTGCCGCTGGTCGTCAGTGAGGTCAACCCGGAGGCTGTGGCCCGCCGACCCCGGGGGATCGTCGCGAACCCCAACTGCACCACCATGGTGTTGATGGTCGCGGCCAAGCCGTTGCATGACGCCCTGGGATTGACCGATGTCGTCGCCACCTCGTACCAGGCAGCCGGGGGTGCCGGTATGTCGGGGATCACCGAGTTGCTGGAGCAGGCCGAGAAGTTCCTCCAGCAGCCCGAGGACCTGCAGACCGACGGGGCGAGCGCCGAGGCAGGCGTCTCGGCCGAGTCGTTCTCGAAGGCGCTGGCGTTCAACGTGCTCGCACACTGCGGATCGTTCGCCGACGCCCGCTACACCGACGAGGAATGGAAGCTCGTCAACGAGTCCCGCAAGATCCTGAACCTCCCGGCCCTGCGCATGTCGCCGACGTGTGTGCGCGTCCCGGTCGTGGTCGGTCACGCCATCAATGCCCGACTGACCTTCACCCAGCCGGTGCAGCGTGCGGCGGCGATGGAGGCACTGGCCGCGGCACCCGGCCTGATCGTGGAGGACGGCATCGGCAAGGACGGCGAGCCGTTGGCCTACCCGACCCCGCTGGCGTCCGCCGGACGCGATGAGGTGTTCGTCGGTCGGATCCGGGAGGACCTCGGCGACCCCTACAGCCTGAACCTGTTCGTCGTCGGCGACAACCTGCTCAAGGGGGCGGCCCTGAACGCGGTCCAGATCGCGGAACTCATCGTCGCCGAGCGGACCTGAGCGACGGTCCGGCCGCGACGGATCACGGTCTGACCGGATCCGTGGCCGCGCAGGCACAGGGTGCTGCGCTGCACTTCGGGCACCCGTCGGCGTAGCGTTCGGCCGCCTCGGAGAGGTCGACGTCGCACAGGTCCGCCAACGTCACCAGCCAGGCCAGGACGTCGGAGAACTCCACCACACGCTCGGCATGTCCCTGGCGGCGGATCGCCCGTGACAGCTCGCCGACCTCCTCGATGAACCAGCCGAAGGTGGCATCGGTGCCGCGTGCGCGGTCCTGGGCGCCGTAGGTGGCACGGATCGTCTGCTGCAGGGCTGCGAGTTCCATCGTCGCCTCCGGGGGCGGGCATCGTTGTCGGGCACTCGTCAACGGAGTGAGCCACACACCGACCCCCGGACGGCGGACGCGCGACCCCGCACCTGCCGGGACCGCGCGTCCGTCGCCCTTCGTGCCGATGGTCGGGATGGGCGGATTCGAACCGCCGGCCTCCTCGTCCCGAACGAGGCGCGCTAACCAAGCTGCGCTACATCCCGTCGATGCACGAAAGGGCTCCCGATCGGGAGCGGACCGGAGCCTACCCGTGGGCCGACAGGGGCGCGAACCGGTGCCGTGCCGGGACCGGTGCTCCCCATCGGCGATCAGCCGGTCAGCTCGAGCAGTGTCGCTTCCGGCCGACAGGCGAAGCGGAACGGGGCGTAGCGGGAGTGGCCGAGGCCCGGCGAGATGTGTAGCCACCGGCCGCGGTAGCGGGATGCTCCGCGGATCTGGTCGAGCGGGAGGTCGCAGTTGCCGACGACCGCGCCGATCGGCGGGAAGCGGACCTGACCTCCGTGGGTGTGGCCCGACAACAGCAGGTCGTGCCCGGCATCCACCAGCACATCCAGGGCCGCCGTGTAGGGCGCGTGGACGAGGCCGAGGTTGCACAGAACGTCAGGATCGTTGGGTGGTGTCACGGCCCCAGCGGCTGGGATCTGCGTCGTGTCCAGGTGCGGGTCGTCCATCCCGCCGACGCCGACGCGTCCCCCCGAGGTTTCGAGGGTGAGCGCTTCGTTCGACAGGGTCCGGTAGCCCACGCGTGCCAGGCCGTCCACGAGGCGGTCCGTGTCCAGTCGTGCTCCGTGGATGCGCCGTTCCGGCTTGGTGAAGTAGGCGATCGGCGATTTGGCGACCGGGCCGAACAGGTCGTTGCTGCCAAGCACGATCAGTCCCGGCTGTCCTCGCGATGTCAGGGGCGCGAGGGCTGACACCGCCAGGTCCTCGGTGTGCTCGGCCCCGAGCAGGTCACCGGTCGCAACGACCAGGTCGTGGTCCGCGTCGGCCAGCGAGCGGAGGAACTGGATGCGGTGATCCTGCCCAGGGATGAGGTGGACATCGCTGATGTGCAGGATCGTCAGCCGACCCGCGGACCGCAGCGTGCGCGGGAGCACGACCCGGCGCAGCCGGTACCAGCGACGCTCGATCAGCGAGCCGTAGGCGACACATGCAGCAGCGGCGGTCGCGCCGGCGGCCAGGATCCGGGTGGCGCCCACTCAGTCGCCACCGTCGTCGTCGCTCGAACCACTGCTGCTGGAGCCACCGCCCGGGTTGTTGCCGGAGTTGCCGCCCGATCCA
>Ga0207421_10002171_pt1 | contig 24595 bp, 13 predicted proteins | sample SodLakKL_010_SED_4_FD_187542 | JGI IMG/M metagenome (GOLD analysis project Ga0207421, IMG submission 187542) | Alkaline sediment microbial communities from Lake Tanatar, Kulunda Steppe, Russia - 8KL_010_SED (SPAdes) (version 2) | ecosystem: Environmental > Aquatic > Non-marine Saline and... | reverse complement strand
GAAATACCCATGGCGGCTTACCGTCACACAGGAGCATGATTATAGCCAACATGGGTACTACATGTGACGTCAGAATCATAAATTATAAACACATGAAAACCCTATTTGAAATTTCCAAAAGCGGACTGCAAAGCGCGGAACGGTCGCTGTCAGTGACTTCCAATAATGTCATCAATGCCGATACACCGGGATACAGTCGTCAGAGAGTGGAGAAAGAGCCGGTAGGCCAGCACGTAAGGGGTCTCCATTCCGGACTCGGGGTGAATATCACCAGCATATCGCGGCTTCGCAATGAACTTATTGATGTCCAGCTTGGCGACAAGCGCCAGGAAATGGGCTTCATGGAGGAAAAAATCAAACTGTACGAACAGCTGGAAACATCGGTTGCTTCCGATTCCGGCGGCGATCTTGATGTGCGTATCGGCAGCCTGTTCGATACGTTTTCAGAACTCTCCAACGATCCGCAGGACTTCAGTGTCCGCAATAACCTGGTCGGAGAAGCCCGGCAGCTTTCGGAAAAGATGGGGGACATGGACCGCAGTATTGACCGCGTTAGCGACGTCACCAGAGATTCGGTGAATACCACCGTTGACAAGATCAATGAAATCCTGGCTGACCTGGCCAGCCTGAACAAGTCCATCACTGTCTCCGATGCCATGGAACGACCGGATCATGCCAGTCTGGATGTACAGGTTCAGAAGCTTGAGGAGCTCTCCGAGCTGGTCGACATCGAAACGATGACCGCCAAAAACGGCGGACTCGAGATTCGCATCGGCGGTGTGCAGGCCCTCAACCAGGACACGCACCGGGAAATCGTTGCGCATAATGACGATGTCGAAAAGCAGTTCGACCTGCGCCTGGAGAACGGAACTTCGGTGAATGCCAGCGGAGGCAAGCTGGCTGCCGGCATTGATATTTATGAAAATGAAATCCCGGACATGAAAGACCGGCTCGACCGGATTGCAGAGACGCTCGTTACCGAAGTCAATGCCCTGCACAGCAGCGGATATGGTCTGGCCGATGACGAATCGCGCGACTTTTTCGACCCGGATTTCACCTCGGCATCCGACATCCGCATCAATCAGGAGATTGCGGATAATCACGAGCACATCGCGGCATCATCTGTTGCCGGACAGGCAGGAAACGGTGACATGGCGGCATCCATGGCCGAATTGCGGAACGAGCAGCTTATAGACGGACGGAAAGTTGTGGACTACGCGGTCAACCTTATCAGCGAGCCCGGAAGCAATCTGGCGCAGCTGCGGACGGCGGCCGACTCCAGAGAATCCGAGATACGGATGCTGGAAGTTCAGCAGGAGCGTGAGGCCGGGGTGAATGTGGATGAGGAGCTGAGCAAGCTCATCCAGTATCAGAACGCCTATCAGGGAGCCGCACGGGTCATGTCATCAGCCCAGCAAATGTACGATACACTAATCAGTCTTGTGAGGTAATCATGCGCATCACTCAGAAAATCATTTTTGACGATTTCATGCGGGATATCAACAAAAACCGCAGCAAGATGGCCGGCATTCAGTCGGACCTTTCCAGCGGGAAGCGGGTGCGGATACCCTCGCAGGATCCTGTTTCCTTCCAGCGAAGCCGGATTGTTGAAGAGGATATCCGCAAACAGGAGCAGTATCAGAAAAATATCAGCAACGGGTTGCGTCAGGGCAGACTGGCTCAGGAAGCTCTTGATGAAACCATCGACAGTCTCATCGATATCAAGCGAATTGCCACTCACGGAGCATCGGATACCTCGCGCGATAAAGTCAGAGAGTCCATGGCGGAAGAGATTTCCGGCATCAAGGATACCATGGTTGCGACATTGAACGGATCCTATGGTGACAGATATCTGTTTGCCGGGACCAACTCCGATCAGGAGCCGATGGAGTTTGATGATGCCGCTCCCGGCGGGGTGGCCAACAACAGCAACGATACGACACCCAGGGTCCAGGCCGGCGACAAGCTGTTCATTGATATCAGCATCAACGGTGTGGAACTGCGGGACACCGACGCAGGGGACATGTTCGAAGTCATCGGCAATATCGAACAGGCGCTGATGGATGATGACACCGAATCGCTGAACGCCATGCTCACGGATATCAGCGAAGTGATCGATCATACCTCCATCATGGCATCCCGCCTCGGGAACAACATCAACAGGCTGGAATTCATGACCGAGCAGTATGAATCGACCAACATTGTGATGGAATCGGATGTCAGCGAGCTGGTTGACACCGATTATGCCAAGTCATTTTCAGATATGCAACGGACTCAGATTGCTTTCGAAGCCGCCATGGCGGTACACACACAGATGATTCACAATACGCTGCTTGATTATCTGTAGCGGACTGTTTTGACCACAACAAACCGGACGGACATATGAACACAGAACAAGGACAGCAGAAGCACAGGATCGACTGGGTCGAGCCGGCACTGTATCTGTCGGATTCATCAAAACCGGTTCCTTCAACTCTGTTTCAGTGGCTGAAAGTGTTTCCGGCAGTTCAGGTCGCCTCTCCGGACGCGTGTCCGAAGTCGCTTGAGGGCAAAGTCTCCTGGTACCGTTATACTGATGAGGAAAACCGGACCGGTGTGTGGAATAAAATGGCGGCCGCAGCAAAAGCGCCGTGGGTTCTTTTTCTTCAGGATGATGAAAAACCGGATCTCAGCTCGATTCCCGGCATACAGGATATCTCAGAAGATTACTGGAAACCGGTATTGATCCGGTGGCGCGAAAACGGATCGATGCACCAGTGCTATCAGATCCGGCTGGTATCATCGGCTGCCGACAACCCGTTCGACGGGATCGGGCTGCCTGACGGCACCGGCTATCTCTTCAGAAAGAAAATCCGTCTCGGTCATCAGCCCGTTACCATTCAGCGCGAAAGTGACCCGTTTGCTGATCTGGATACCGAACGGGAGCTCGTTTCGCCAAGGCCGTCATCACAATCGTTTCTCGTGGCAGGAAGAAGGCTTGTTCAGCAGGGTGATTACGTACTTGCGGCGGCTCAGTTCCGCAAAGTGCTGAAGACCGAAAAATTGCTTGTTTGTGACAGGGCAGCCGCCCTGAACGGCCTGGCCGGATGCAAGGCCGAGCAGTTCAAATGGGACCGGGCTGCTGAATTTGCAGAAAAATCCATCCGGCTGCAACCGCGCCAGTGGCTTCCTTATCTGATCCTTTTCCGGATCCATCAGCTTGGAAAACGATGGCAGGAAGCACATGATGTCCTGAGTGAATATCACAGGATGAACAAGCAGGTCTCGGGAGCCAGCTTTGACCGCACATTGTCGGAAACAGAGACCCTTAAACAACTGGCCGACATGTCAGCGCGCGCAGGAAATATGGAAGGTGCGTTTTCGTATTACCAGAAACTGTATGAGTCTGATAAGGCAGCTGTTGCGTCTGATGATTCTGAAGCGTCTGTTAAGGCTGATTCCGGCAATAAGCTTCTGGAACGGCTTTTGATTTTTGCCCTGGAGCTGGAAAAATACGACTGTTCGGTACACTACTACCGCAAGATGTTCGGTGATATCCCGCCGGGTGAAATGGATGAACAGCGGGAGGAGCTTCTTTTTGACTGCCTGGGTTTGTTTATGAGGAACGGATGGTACGATTTTGCTTCCGCCCGCTATAAGGAACTTGTGGAAAATGAGCCCGAAAACGATGTGTATATGCGCAGATGGCTCGTAGCGCTGTCTAAAAGCAAGGATATCGACAAGGCGCGGTCGCTGCTGACTGGCATCAGGAGAAGGAAACGCAAAGCAGTTTAGCAGCCGGTCAGTGCCGGTCAGTGCCGGGAGCCGATCAGCTGTTCCTCATCTTCAGCTGAATATCCGCTGTTTTTCAGCTTGTTGCGAATGGTCCGGTCTGAGATGCCGAGCAGTTTGCCCGCTTCCTTCTGATTGCCGCGGGTGCGCTCCAGCGCCTTCTTGATCATCAGCAGTTCCATCTCTTCGATGGGAATAAGCGGAACATCGGACAGCACCTCGGATTTTATTTCTTCAGAAGCCTGAGAGAAGAGCTGATCTTCGATGTCATCGATGCACAGTTCGTCTTTGTCACCGGAAAGGATCACGCCCCTGTGAATGACATTGTCCAGCTCCCGAACGTTGCCTTTCCACTCCTGCTGCATGAGATAATTCATGAGTTCATCGGTCGGCTTTTTTTCCGGAAGTTCATACTCATCGGTATATCTTTTGATCAGATGCTCAACCAGGAGCGGGATATCCTCTTTTCTTTCACGAAGCGGCGGGATGACAATCGGAAATACATTAAGCCGGTAGAAGAGATCCTCCCGGAAACGGTTTTCGGCCATGGCTTCCTTGATGTTCAGGTTGGTAGTGGCGATGATGCGGACATCAACCTTGACCGGTTTCTGGCTTCCGACCCGCTGAAATTCCTTTTCCTGCAGGACACGAAGCAGCTTGGCCTGGATGCTGATTTCGATTTCGGTGATTTCGTCCAGAAGCAGGGTTCCGCTGTCTGCCTTGTCAAAGGCGCCTTTTTTGTCGGCAATAGCTCCGGTGAACGCTCCCTTGACATGACCGAACAGGGTGCTCTCCACCAGTTCGGAGGGCAGGTTGGCGCAGTTAATCTTGACATAAGCCTCGTTGGCCCGGTTGCTTTCCTGCTGGACCAGATGTGCATAAACCTCTTTCCCGGTGCCGCTTTCACCCTGAATAAGCACGGGCGCGTTATTGTTGGCAATTCGGGGAAGCAGGTTGAGCAGCTTTTTTATGTTTTTGTGCCTCCCGACCATTTTGACTTTTTTGGGTCCGGGAGTCTTCCCTTTTTTCTGAGACTCTGAAAGGTCCTGCTCATGGGTGGCTGCCGCTTCAGAGGCAGGCTGCTGTCTGGAAGCAGGTTCTTTTTGCTGCGATTCTTTATTGCTGGAATCCTCTGTGAGACTGTTGAAATACCTGTTGATGCGATACAGCACTTCGCGTGCAGTGAATGGCTTGGTAATGTAGTCAAAAGCGCCTTTGCGGATGGCGTTGACCGAATGCTCGATGTTGCCGAAGCCCGTCATCAGGATGACTCCCGTACCCGGGTGGTGCTTTTTTACATGATTCAGAACCTCATCCCCGGTCATTACCCGCATTTTGACATCACTAATGACGAGGTCAACGCTGTTTTTTTCCAGCCATGAGAGCGCTTTTTCGGGAGATTCAAAAGACTGAATATCATACTTGTTCATGGTCAGGTGCTCTTCCATGAAATCAAGCAATAATTTATCGTCGTCGACAATAAGTATGCGACCTTTCATTGAAAATTAAATAGGTGTTATGGTAATGTAGATGAATAAACGCTGTGACAGAATAATAAAATTACCGGTTATTCCAAAAACGGATATCTCATCTGTCAACCACAAACCTGATATAGCGGAAGCATTTATAAGAAAGGCAGGTTACTCCTCAAGCATTTTTCTGGCAATGCCGGTCCAGACAGCCGGATCGTTAAGCTTTTGTCCGATTTCTGTTTCTGCCGCCTTTTCTGAAGACTCGCTTTTTGCCGTGTCATATTCGGCAAGTTTGGCTTTCAATACATTCATTTTTTCAAAAGATGCCTGAGTCTGTTTTTCGTATTCTGTTTTTGCAAACAGTAGTTCGTTCTTCCGGAAAGAATATCCGTCAAGCGAAACCTTGTCCTGAGATCCGTTTTTTTCGCCGTCTACAGAGGATGCTCCTGATGCGGACTGCCCTTTTTTGGCGGGCTGCGACCCGTTCAGGTGTGTTGTCAGTTTCTTAATATCCATTTCAATACAAATATCTTAGCGTTCTGAAAAATAAGAAATATCAGGCTCGCCCAAAATGTGATATTTCTCTTCTGCCTTGCGCAAGTTGGATGCCCCGCCCAACTGTTCTTTTTGTCCCTCCATCTTTTCATTCAGGACGGACTCTGTCTGTTCATGGATCTTTTTAAACTCGTTAAACCGGTGATTCAGGGCGCTGCGATCAGAATCGGACAAATTCCGGACGAAAGAGGGTTCCAGATTGTCGATGCTGTTTTGCATTGCGTCAATCTGCTCCCTGCGGTCAGCCAGCATTTTTTCAAGTTTGTCAAAGTCAGAAATACCGGCATCCTGTTCCTCACCGGCAATTTCTTTACCAATACGCTCAGCATCAGGCTGATTGTCCGACGTGCTTACATGCGTCAAAATATCACTGCTGATACTGTTGATCTTATCGATATGCCGGAGTAGTTCGTCCATTGTCAAACCAGTTTAAAACATGCCAAGTTGCTGCTGAAATCCCATCACCTGATTGAACTGATCCTGTCCCTCAGTGATGATCTGCTGCAGACGGTTGAACTCATCCCGCTGACGCTCTTCATACTGCTCCAGATAGCGTTCCTGGGCCGCAATACGGTCATCCAGGCGGCTGATCTGCTGATCGATACCGTCTTTCATGGAAGCGATGATCCCGGTACGGGCCCTGGTGTACGCCTCGGTCTGCTCTTTCATCTGCGCAATGGGAGATTCCTCGCTGGTGAAAAATTCGGTCACTTCGCCCGGACGTGTTTCCAGCATCTCGTTCAGAAGCGCGCTGTCTTCCACACGCATGGTTCCGTCATTGTCAAATCCGATGCCCATTTCTGACAAGCGAGAGAGCTGACCCTCTTCAGCACCATCCATGGGCAGCAATCCGGTCTGACGCAGGTTCAGTGTGAGATTTCGGATGGATCTCATGTTCTGTAACTCACCGCGTTTGTCTCCTTCTGCGTCAACAAATGTTTTGTCGCGGATGGTCTTGTTCATGTCGTTGAAGGCGGAGATAAAACCATCAACATTGGAGCGTGCCTTGTCGGTGTCACGCTGGACGGTCATCTGCTCGGCCTGCTCGGACGGACGCATAAGTTCAAAAGTAAGCCCCGTTATAGCGTCATCAACTACGTTTTCGCTGCGTTCAAAAGTGACCCCGTCAATCGTGAAACGGGCATCCAGCTCATCCTGCGGCACAAGGTGCGTCATACCGTCCATTGCCGCCGTGCCGTCAGCCACTGCAGCCAGGGCTCCGCCGGCATCGCTGAACTCAAGGCGGTTTTCATTGCCGGTCATCAGGCTTTGGATGGAGAATTGAACCTCTTCATTGTTCACGCTGAACACATTGGCCTGGGCTTCTTCGCCGAAGTGCACCGAAACCTGGTCGGCAAATGACTCGAGGATTTCCCGGTTGGTCTTGTCGACCATATTGCCGTCCTCATCTTCCCTTTGTGCGGCAACAGCCAGCGTTTCGGTCTTGTCGCCGATGGTCAGAGTGATCTCCCCGTCGCCTTCGGCCGCAAGATCAAATCCGTCGCCCTGCATGACAGACGACAGCGCCGTGTCACGGGTAGCCAGCCGGTCGATGTCGATGTTATAGGTCGACGGCCGCTCGATGCCGTCAGCCGAGTGGACATTGACCACGCCTTCGTTGGATGACGATGTTTTAAGCGGACTGAAAGACTGATTGTCGGGATCCTGAAGTTCGGTCAGCTTGCTGTTGAATGTGGACAGCTTGGAGCTCACATCACCCAGGGCGTCTTTGCGCTCACGGTGATCGCTCTGCTCAGCCTGCAGCTTCATTTTGGTCTGGCTTTCAAGCTGTACCAGCTGCTGGACATATTTTTCGTATGGATTATTCTGCTGGAAAATATTTCCTACGGAACTCATAATCGTTACCCTTTGGCATTTTCAGCGGTGACCTGTGATGCCGACTCTTCCCAGGCATCACGAATCGGTTCGAGTATCTCCCGAATCTCTTCAAATTTCTTTTCACGAGACAAATCCTGGCAATAACGGTAGATGCTGTAGAGCTGATCGGCCGGCTGATGGTCAAAATTCAGTCCCTTGATCAGCGTGGAGAGGATTTCCCGCAGCTTTTTATCGTCTTCACGGTACGTTGACTGAATGGCCAGGTCATAGAGTTTTACCACCAGTTTGATTGGTGAGGCGTTCATGACAGCCTGACGCTGATATTGAAGTTGTGGGTCGCGCATAATGGTTCAGGTTTGATAGCTCGTGTTATTCGGGTTATCGGAATGATCCGCCAAAAACTTAATGAGATTAAGAAATTCTAAAGTGCTCCGGGAGATATCGCTGCAAGTTTCGTGCCACAGTAAATGGCATGTTCTTTGCAATGGTTTGATACGGACATATTGATGAGCTACGCATACACAAAACCAGTGTCCGATGGAATACTGATGACCGGGTGGCTTACCGATCACAAAGGCATACGATTATATATACTCATGACACTACATCTGTCATTATAAACCGAAAGCTTTTTAGCATGAAATACCAATTGCGGCTTACCGTCACACAGTAGCATGATTATAGCCAACATGGGTACTGTATGTGACGATTTAAATCCAAATATTTAAACACATGAAATGTCCATGACCGGCTGAAATCCGGACACACATGCGCATGATTGAAACGGTCATGTCATTCTATCTGACATTATAAATCAAAACTTTTAAACAGATGAAACTGCAGCTGCAGCGGGCGATCGCCCTTTTGAACAGCCAAAAACCGAATCCCGACAAAGCCATAAAGACACTCCGGCCTCTGGTGAAGAAAAAGAATGCTCCCTGGCCGGTGTTTCACTATATGGGCGTGGCGCTGATGCAGAAGGACAGGAATGGTGATGCAGCCGGATTCCTGCGCAAGGCACAGGAGCTTGGGTCCGATCAGCCGGAAACCTGGCATTTGATGTCCGTGGCCGAGCACAAACAGGGGAATCATGAGCAAGCGGTGATATACGGGCAGGAGGCGCTGAAGCGGAAACCCGATTTCTTCAAGGCGTGGCTCAATCTCGGATCGGCCTACAGGGCGCAGGCAAAACTTGAAAGTGCGCTCAAATGCTATCAGAAAGCCAATCAGCTCGATCCGCGAAGCGCCGGTGTGGCATTTCGCATCGGATCCATCTACAAGGACCAGGGCAATCTCAGGAAAGCCATGGAGCTGTTCGATATTACCCTGAAAGTCGACCCGGAATACCATCAGGCAAATATTCAGAAAGCACTTATCCACCAGAAAAGCGGGGAATATCAGGAAGCCAGGGCCTGCCTCGGGGCCATTCTGGAAAAAATGCCACGCGATCTGGAAGCGAGAATATCGCTGGCTGAGGTGTGCCGTGCAGAAGGCCGTTTCGAGGAAGCAATTTCCCGCTACGAGGACATTTTGTCCGAAAAGCCGAAATTCGGTGCGGTGCGATCCAATTATGCCCTGACGCTTCAGGATATGGGCCGGTTCAACGAGTCGGAACAGAACTACCGGCAGGCATTTCGTGATCAGCCGGGGTCCACGGAGTCCCTTTCCAATTACCTGATGGGACTCCATTACAATCCCGAAAGAACCCGGGAGGAAATTTTTGAGGCGCATATGGAGTGGGACAGGCACTTCGCGCCGGAAATCCGTCCGGAGCGCCCCGTGCCGGCCGATAAAAGCCCGGACCGCAAGCTGCGTGTCGGATTTATTTCCGGTGGGTTCTTCCGGCATCCGGTGGGCTGGATGATCACGGAAGCCCTGGAAAACCTGCCGGACGATCAGTTTGAAATTATTTGCTATACCAACAATAACATCAACGACCTGATCACAAAAAGGATACACGCGGCTTCGGATAAGTGGAAACCGATTGTCGGATACAGCGATGAGGTTGTCGGACAGATGATCCGGGATGATGAGGTCGATATTCTGGTCGAGCTTTCCGGCCATTCGGCGTACAACCGGCTGAAGACGGTCGCGATGGAGCCGGCGCCGGTCATTGTGAAGTGGGTTGGCGGACTGTTCAACACCAGCGGGCTCCGCGCCATGGACTACCTGATCACCGACTGGCACGAGTCGCCCGAAGGAGAAGAGCCCTGTTACACGGAGAAGCTGATCCGCATGCCCGATGATTACATCTGCTTTCTGCCGCCCGAATACGCCCCGGAAGTGGGACCCCTGCCGGCAGAAGAAAAGGGGTACATCACCTTCGGCTGTTTCAACAATCCGACAAAGGTGAACAGCCGGCTCATCGAAAAGTGGGCGGAAATCATGCATCGCGTGCCGGACAGCCGGTTGTTTCTCAAGAGCAAGCAATACGATACCGCGATGTTCACGGACAGCATTATCAGTCAGATGGAATCTGCGGGCATTGCCCGTGAACGGCTGATCTTTGAGGGGATGTCGCCGCATCCGGAACTGCTGGATGCGTACAACCGTGTGGATATTGCGCTGGACCCCTGGCCGTATTCCGGCGGTTTGAGTACATGCGAGGCGCTTTGGATGGGTGTACCGGTAGTGACGCTGCCGGGTCCGACCTTTGCCGGGCGGCATTCCACGACCCATCTGATGAATGCGGGTTTGCCGGAGATGGTGACCGGCAGCCGTGAGGATTACATCGCGAAGGCGGTGGCACTGGCCTCGGACAAGGAGGCGCTTGCGGAGCTGCGGGCGGGCCTGCGGGAGCGGGTGCGGTTGTCGGCGCTGTGCGATGGTGAGCGGTTCGGGGCACATCTGGCGGTGGCGTTTCGTGAGATGTGGAAGCAGCGCGTGGCAGGATGGGAATCTGCTGATGACGAATGGCGGGATCATATTGCGGTGGAAGCGGTTAACACTGCCGGTGTGGCTGAATCGAAGTCAGATGAAAAACAGGCGGATGGGCTTCAGTCAGGAAAAGAACCGAAGCATAATGATGAGCCCGCTGCGGTGAACTTAAATGAAACTGCAGCAAACAGCCCGGGGCAGGAAGCGGTGAATGCAAATGACGCAGCATCAAAGAGCAATGAGCAGGAAGCGGGTGTATCTGTCGCAGAAAAAGCAGCAGTTGAAAAAGAAGAAGCGGTGGCAAATGCATCCGGAAACGGTGCGCAGCAGGCATCGGGTGATATTAATGCAAACGGGAATGGGACCCTGTCACCGGAAACAAATGGTAATCCCGTGAAGGGCAGTACCGGTAACGGCTCAGTTGACAGTAATGAGGAAAAAACATGGAAAATCGAGACCAAAGACGATGTGACCATCTGCACACCGGCCGACCTGAACATGCTGACGCCGTATGTGTTGCTGGAGCAGGAACAATGGTACGAGCCGGAGCTCCAGTTTGTGCGGGATTACCTGAAGCCGGGCATGAGCGTGGTGGATGTTGGCGCCGGTTTCGGCGTGTACGCGCTGCCGATGGCGAAAAAAGTGGGTCCGGGAGGAAAGGTGTATGCATTTGAGGCGGGGTCGCTGGCGCGCAGACATCTGGAGATGAGCAAGCTGGAGAACGGGTTTGAGCAGCTCGAGGTGATTGGCCGGGCAGTGTCGGAAACACCGGGCAAAGCTGTTTTGAAGCATGGGAAGACTCCGGAGGAGAGCACGATCGTTGCTGACGGACAGGGCGATGAGGTGAGCCTTGTGACACTGGATGCCTGGTGGGAGTTTGAGGGGCGTCCGGAAGTGGGTCTGCTGAAAATTGATGTCAACGGAGAAGAGACCGCTGCATTGAAGGGGGCACAGCAGCTTGTCAAAGAGGAAAAACCACTGCTTTTGATTGCATTAAGCGGGCAGAACTCGCGTGATTTTGCGGAAGTTGCGGCCGGTTTTGGATACATCTTGTATGAATATGTACCCGGGGCGAACATTTTGACGGAACATGATGCCAATGCGGGTGCTGATCCTTATCTGCTGAATCTGATAGCAATTCATCAGAGTCAGCGAGGGGCAGCTAAAGAAGCCGGATGGCTGTATGATGAGGCAGTCGCAACATATGAGCCGAAGATCGATCTCTGGAAAACGGAGCTCGCAAAACTGCCGTGGACCGATGAGTTGATGGAGCAGTGCAAGAGTATTGAGGTTTCAGGAGACACTGAAAAGTATGTAAAGGCACTAAATTATCTGTTAGCAGCAGAACAGATTGAAGTATTTGGGGCGGCTGCCGGTCATGCCGGAAGCAAGAAGGCAAAACTGTTGCTTGCGGCGGCTCAGATGTTGATCAATTTGTACAATCAGGGGACGGAAAGTGCCCCTGTTGTGTTCACGCTGGTGCGGACATTACATGCATTGGGTAAACAAGGGCAGGCCGTGGCAGTGATGCAGAAACTGATTCAGACCACAAGCCTGGGACAGGAGAACATGAGTTTGGATCTTCCTTTCATGTTGCCGGTATCAGGCCAGGATCATGCGCCTGTCAAAACCGGTCTTGCAAAATGGCTGATGATCAGAACAGTTGAGTCCTGGATTCAGCTCAAAGATGTGAGTACGTATCGGAGTGGTCCGCAGGAGCGTAAGATGATGGAGGTGCTGGAGGAGAATCCGGAAGTCATTTCTGAAATTAAACAGCGGAACCGGATGCACAAGTTGATGACTGGAGATCAGGATGAACCAGAAGATATCGTCCGTTGCACTGGACAGAAAAAGGACCAAAATTGTAGGAGCGATATTCATGGAAATGCCAAGAAAAGAGTCCGAGATATCTCCCCAAATCTTATACAAGAAACTCATCAGGATATCGATGAAGCTGAATCCGTCTCACGGGAAGAGCTCTTTGTCGCACAACCGGGAATAAGCAATAATGGTAATCTATCAGTATTACATCCTAAGTCGGAAAATGAAGGAATGGTAGACCTCAAAAGCGTTTACAAGACCATCTCATATATTGAAAAGTTAGGAATTAATGAGCGTGACACTATTTTGCATGAGTTGTACATGAATTATGAAAAAAGAAGAAACTATTATTATGAGCGATCAATATTTGCAAAGTCTCATGGATACACACCCAACTTAAATAACCCCACGACGTTTAATGAGAAAATTCTGTACAGAAAGATTTATGACAGAAATCCCTTATTCCCAATTCTTGCCGATAAATACAAGGTCAGAGATTACATTCGATCTGTTCTAGGAAAAGAAAATGCTGAGGAGATTTTAATACCTTTACTGGAAGTTTCAGAAGATCCTGAAAGAATAGATTTTACAAAAATCACAGGTGATTATATTGTAAAGCCCAATCATGCATGTGGAGCCTACAAAATTGTAAAATCATCTAGCCAGCTTAACTTAAGTAAGCTTAGAGAAGAATGTAAACGTTGGTTGGAGATGCCTCATGGCATGCTTGCATACGAATGGGCATACCAACCAATTAAAAGAAAAATAATCGTCGAAAGACTACTTACGGACCATGAAGGTAAAGTTCCAAAGGACTACAAGCTTTTTGTTTTTCATGGCAAATGCAAGATGATTACTGTTGAACATGACAGATTTGAAAATCATACGAGAACAGTTTATGATCAAAATTGGCAACAAATTCCCTGTACCTATGTAAGACATCAAGGACCGGTAGAAAAAGAGCCTGAAGTTCTACCGGATATGATCAAAATTGCCGAGAAAATTGCTCATAATCTGGATTTTGCAAGAGTCGATTTGTACATCCTAGAGAACCAGCTGTTCTTTGGTGAAGTAACACTCTATCCGGTATCGGGCAGAGGACGTTTTAATCCAGTGAAGTATGACGAAATGCTTGGGAGGTTCTGGAATATCAGCACGCTGTTGAACAGTATTGTCGCAGAAACTGATTAATGATTTCTGATAAATAATCTGAAATTTGAGCTTCTGAATAAAAATTAAAAGTTCATCGGATTCTTTTCTTTATTCAAACTAGTGGTGTGAAAAATTTTGATTAGTGATAGATAACTTCTATGAGAATGGTACTTTTGGGCAATCTGATCAAAAAAAGCACCCTATAGCTTCCATGAAAATTTGAAGTGCTGTTAAACTCGATTTTTCAATTGTAATGGGTTCCTGTGTAATCAGGTGAAAAAGCCAGAGTGTACATTTTTAAGAAGTTGAAACGGTGGTATGAAAAAAATGAATTTGATTATCACTATGCTGTCATTTGATCTAAGTAGGCTTCAGTTTAAAAATATGAGCATACACCCTTAAGCCCACCCCATTTTCTTCCGATAACAATGATACCCCCTTACTCTCATCACTAAATAGGGGGATCGCGAATAATCACTTTATTCAAAGGAGGAAGTATTAGCACTAACATAAATAACAGAAAATCTAAATGATGCCGGGTTTCTATGCACAAAAGTTGACATTGGCCTTGATAATTGTAAAATGCGACAAACGGAATAACTCAGGTGTAACCTGCTAAAAATACTTTTCTGAACATCCTGGAGGGCTGCCCATGGCGCACGTTCACTACAAGGATCTCATCAAATCAGCACCTTATGGCTATGCCTGGCACAAAATAGTCCTGGATGATCACGGACGTCCATGTGATTACGTTTTCCTGGATGTGAATAAGGAGTTTGAACGGCTGACCGGATTGAAGGGCTCAGAGATCTGCAACCGGCCCGTGACGGAAGTTATTCCGGATATTGCAAATGATGAATTTGACTGGATCGGCAAATATGGCGACATCGCCCTGAATAAGGGTGAATTGATGTTTGAACAGTACTTCGGTCACTTACAGCGCTGGTACCGTGTGCAGGCATATTCTCCCAAAAAGCATTTCTTTTCGACCATATTTGTCGATATTACCAATTTTAAAAGGGCGGAGGATGAGCAGGATCTTCTGGTCGACAACATCGGTACCCAGATCTGGTATCTCAAGGATTGCGAGCACTATGGCAGAGTCAACCAGGCTCATGCCGATTTTCTTGGTATTCCGAAACACCAAATTCAGGACAAAAGCCTGTACCAGTTTCTGAATAAAACCGAGGCCGATATTTGCTATGCCAATAACTGTCAGATTTTTGACAAAAAGGCACCGGTTACCACCGAGGAGTGGGCAACCAACGGCAAGGGCGAACGCCGTCTGCTGCGCGTCACCAAAAACCCCAAACGTGACCGCTACGGCAATGTGGAGTTCCTGGCCTGTACAGCCGAGGACATCACCGGGCGCCGGCGGGCAAAGCAGGCATTGCGCCAGAGTGAGGAGAAGTTCCGGCAGATTTTTCAGAACTCTCCCCTTGGCATATTCCACTTCAGTGCCGATGGCATCATAACCGACTGTAATGAAAATTTTGTCAAAATTATTGGATCCGAACGCGATGTTCTGGTAGGTCTGAATATGTCTGATCTCCCTGATACCAAGGTCAAAAGCGCTGTTTCAAAGGCACTCGCTGGTGACATCAGCACCTATGATGGAGAGTACGAATCGGTTACTTCAGGAAAGGTCACACCTCTGAGAGGCATATTCGCACCAATAAAATCGGAAAAACAGGCCATTACCGGCGGGATAGGTATCGTTGAGGATATCACGGAACGGAAAATGGCAGAAAAGGAGCTCAAAGTCAGCGAGCAACAGCTTCGCTCGCTTGTCGAAGGTATCGATGAGACCATTTTTGTGGTTGACTGCAACGACATTATTGTCGAGTTCAGTCAGCCTCAAAGCCGCACACTTTACAGGCCCAAAGAGGATTTTCTCGGAAAACATCTGGATGATATCGAGTTTCCCGAGCCTGCAAGGGCAAAAATTTGGAATGCCCTCAAGTACACCCGCAGAACAGGGGAATATTCAAATGTCGAATATTATGTCGACCTGCCCGATAAACGATTGTGGCATGATATGAATATTACCGCTGCCCGTGATTATGAAGGAAACAGGATTCTTATTGGTGTCGTGAGGGATGTGACACGGCGCAAAGATGCTGAGCTTACCATTCGTGAAAGGGAAGCCAGCTACCGCCAGCTGTTTGAAGATTCACCGGTTTCGCTGATTGAAATGGACTATTCTATGGTGAAAGAACAGATGGACCGGATGAAGCTGGAACTTGATACGGATCTTGGTTCCTGGTTGCAGAACAATCCTGAAAAAGCATTGAATCTGATGGGAGAAGTGGTTGTTTGCGACGTCAATAAAACCGCCGTCACCGAGCATAAGGCGGATTCCAAAGAGCAGCTGTTGGATGCACTGGATCGCGTTTTTCATGAAGGTTCAATGCATAATTACATCACTGTCCTCAAGTTAATTGCCAGGGGAGGCACCGAAGCAGCCTTTGAACACAAACACCGGGCCTTTGACGGAAGCGAGCTTATTTTTGATATCCACTGGTCGGTGATGTCCGGCCATGAATCTTCCTATTCCAGGGTGATTATCAGCGCCATGAATATCACCGATCGCAAAAAGGCCGAAGCTCTCATCCAAAAAAACCTGCGGGAAAAAAACGTTCTGCTTTCGGAAATTCATCACCGGGTGAAAAACAACATGGCAGTGATTTCGAGTCTGCTGACACTGCAGTCGGATTTTCAGGCCGGGCAGGATCCGCTTACCATGCTTCGGGATACGTGCAACCGCATCCGCTCCATGGCTCTTGTCCATGAACTGGTGTATGAGGACCAGAATTTTGCCGAGATCAGGTTTGATGAACTGCTTAAGCGCCTGGCTGATAACATCAAGCAGATTTACGGAAGTCATGACAAAGACATATCCGTCAACATCACCTGTGACGATCTGATGCTTGAAATGAATCAGTCCGTTCCCTGCACGCTTCTTGCCAATGAACTGATCACTAATGCCTGCTTGCATGCCTTTGATGGAAATGACAGCGGAGTTATTGATGTAATATGTCACAAAGACGGTGAGTGCTGCAAACTGGTGGTCCGTGACGACGGAAAGGGAGTCGCTGATACAGCAGCCCTGGAAACCCCGGAGTCTTTTGGATATACGATCATACACGGTCTTGTACAACAAATTGGGGGTATTATTGACATCGCATCCGGTGATACCGGATTGTCTGTGGAAATCCGTTTCAAACCGCACAAACCATTTTATACCGGAATGAAAGAGAAAAAAGAGGCGGCAACTCCGGGATGCTGCTGATGAGATGAGAAAAAAAAGTTGCCGAAGTGCAGTTTTGCAGCAAAACCCATATATTCTCCAATTTATTTTCCCGCAGACGACAACAGGGGTCGCTCTTGAGAACCCGGGCCCGCATCATTATTTCCTGAAGCAATTTTTTACACTCGCAGACAATGAAAGAGGACTATTACAAAAAGATTCTGATGGAATCTCAGGTGGGTTATGCATTCGGCAAAATAGTTCTGGATGATGACGGCCGCCCCGAAGATCTTTACATTCTCGAGGTAAACCCCGCTTTTTGCCGGCATACCGGGTTGTTGCCGGGCCAAATCGAAAATAAAAGAGTCGGAAATGCCCTGCCGGATCTGCGTGCGAAGGGGTTTACATGGATCGAAAAAATAGGTGAGGTTGCATGCAATGGCAGCAGCACCATTGTTGAGGATTACGTCGCCCCGCTTGATCTCTGGCTGCGCGTGGAACTGCAGTCGCCGGAATACATGTACGTTTCCGCAACCCTGACTGACATCACGCATGAGAGGGGATTGCGGGAAGAGTACGAACTGCTGGCCAACAATATTTCCACGCAGATATGGTATCTGAAAGATCTGGAAACCTATGGTAATGTAAACAGAGCTCACGCTGATTTCCTGGGACGTACCGTCGAGGATGTACAGAATAAAAGCCTGTACGAAGTGCTCTCGCGCTCAGAAGCAGATATTTGTGTATCAGGTAACCAAAGGGTATTTAATGAGAAAAAAGCACTGGCCGCGAACGAATGGGTGACCAACGCTGCCGGTGAGTCTCGTCTTCTCAGGATTACAAAAAATCCGAAACTCGCCTCTGATGGTTCGGTTCGTTTTGTCGTCTGTTCCGCTGAGGATGTCACCGAACACCATTTTGCAGAACAGGCCCTGCGCCGCAGCGAAGAACGCCTCCGCCGGATTTTTGAACATGCCCCGTTCGGCATCATGCATGTGAATGTCAGTGGCAGGATCACAGACTGCAATGACCAGTTTGTGAGTATTATTGGCACCTCACGTGAACAGCTGCTGGGGTTTGATGTACTCAGCATTCAAAATACAGATGCAAAAAAGGCGATTACAGACGCTTTTAAGGGTAATGTTTCGGACTATGAGGGGGTGTACACTTCCATGATGTCGGGCAAGACTACACCGGTACGAGGCTTCTTTACCCCGTTAAAAGCAGATGACGGCTCAGTGACCGGAATTTTGGGTATTATTGAGGATATCACCGAACGCATCGAGGCAGAAAATGCGCTCAGGGCCAGCGAAGAGCAGCTCAGATCGCTTTTCGAAGCCATGGATGAGCTCATATTTATGGTCGATGAAGACCTGGTATTCCGCGAGTATCACATGCCAAAATCGCGCAAATTCCGGCTGTCCGAAGATCATTTTCTTGGCAAATCGGTGTATGAGGCTTCATTCCCCCGGCCGGCCAGGGACAAGGTGATCGAAGGGCTGAAAAAAGCCAGGGACAAGAATCGCTTCACCAATGTGGAATACTACCTCGATCTTCTGGGTGGACGCAGCTGGTATGACATGAATATCAATCCGGCCCGCGACAAAGACGGCCGCAAGGTTCTGGTAGCCGTAGTCAGGGATGTAACTGCACGCAAACAGGCAGAACTCGACCTGATGGAGAGCGAGCAGAAATACCGGCAGTTGTTTGAAGATGCGCCCATATCTCTTTGGGAGAAAGATTTCTCGATTATAAAGCACTGGCTGAATAACCGCGAAGACCTGCCATCGGACAACCTGGAAAGTTACTTTCTGGAAAGGCCGGAAATGGTCCGTAAGCTGTTCCAGAAAGTCAAGATTCTTGATGTCAATCAGCGAACACTCAAACTCTACAAGGAAGAACACAAAAATTCACTGATCAAAGGATTGAACAGTATTTTTACGGAGCATACATGGAAGGATTTTGCCAGATCGCTTGCTGCCATTGCCAGGGGAGACCAGAACTTTACCGCGGAAACCCGGCACAAAACACTGGACGGCGAAATTCGCGATGTCTCCATCCACTGGAAAGTTGCTCCCGGTTATGAGAAATCTTACGCCCGCGTGCTGCACAGCGAGTTTGACATAACCGAACAAAAAAAGGCGGAAGAGCAGATCCGCGAAAACCTCAGGGAAAAAAACATCCTGCTGGCCGAAATCCATCACCGGGTAAAGAACAACATGGCAGTGATTTCCAGCCTGCTGACACTGCAGTCTGAATTCCAGTCCGATGCCGATCCCGAAAAAATATTGCGGGATACAAGGAACCGCATCCAGTCGATGGGACTTGTCCACGAACTGGTCTATGAACATGATAATTTTGCCGAAATCAATTTCCGTCCGCTGCTGGAGCGACTGGTACAGATCCTTTCGGATGTTTATCTCGTAAATGACAAAGAGATCTCGGTTAATGTCTCCTGCGATGATGTCCAGCTCGATCTGAACCGCTCGATGCCCTGCACCCTCATCGCCAATGAACTGATGTCCAACGCATTTCAGCATGCATTCAGCCAAAGCGACAAGGGAAACATCGATGTCATTTTCGAAAAAAAGGCAGACACTTACCGGCTGGTGATCCGGGACGATGGTGAGGGAATCGATGATCCCGGAGACCTTGAGAATCCCGGATCGTTCGGCTATACCATTATACACGGACTGGTGCAGCAAATCCGCGGTGACATCTCCTTCTCTGCAGAAAATCCCGGCCTCAGTGTGGAAGTGACGTTTCATACGGAACAGCCCGGAAAATGATCGCGGATTGATGTATGCCCCTTACACCCGATGCAAGCCCATTTAAGTTGCATCAGGCTACGGTCGATAATCCTGAGAAATCGGTAGACATTCACTGGCACAGAGGATGGTTCCAGGTCAGCCATCACTCGTATTCTACTATTATTTCAAAACAGGGCGATACTGCTAACGCATATCGATTCTGAACAGACGTAAAGGATTATTGAAATGCAAAATCAGAAGCAGAAGTACACACTGGGGGCAAAAATCAAGGCGGGGTTTATTGCAGTCGGACTTTTTGCCGTTGTACTCGGCGGTGTCAGCATGTATGTGATGAATTCCGTCGAGGATGATACCAACTGGCTGATTGAGGGTAACCTGCCCGAATGGCGCGCCTACTGGTATCTGGAATACCACACCCAGGAAGCCGGATATTTCATGTCCCGATATGCTCACATGCAGGAGTCCGGCGATTTTGAAGAGGCAGAGCGTGCGGTTTCGGATTTTCGCAATGAACTCGATGCAGGCCGGACGCTTGCCGATGAGCAGGGCATGGATGGTCTGAACGAAAGCATGGCAGCCATCGAAGCAGTGCTTGCCGGTTTTGACCGCACCATGAACCGGCTCGGACAGTATCTGCAGGGGATGGAAGAGGATCGGGAACGCGCCATGCAGGGACTCATGGGCTATATGCAAAGCCTGAACAGACTTGAACAGCACATCCGGGAAGAGGAAGAGGAACAGGTGGTTCGTGAGTCAATGACCCGGCTTTCCGGAATCCGGAACAGCACCAGCGAGCTCCACACCATGGTGCTGAGAGCGGAAAAAGATCATGATACTTCGCTGATTACCCCCATTCTGGACGGACTCGGTGATCTTGAATCGAATGTCCGGCTGATGAATGATATCGGAGGAAGTTCTGAAATGGCCGGACTGGTGGATGGCGTGGCTGAAGGTGTGCAGCAAACTGCGGAGGGACTGACCCCGTTCCTTGAGCGCATACGGAACATCAGCGAAGCCAACGAGGAATTTCTGACCGATTATGATGCTCTGCTGGGCGAAATCTACGACCATTCTACCGGTGCCATCGACGAGGGGCTGGCTCACGGCGAGACGGTATCTGGACTGCTCAACACAGCAATGATGATACTCGGGGCCGGTTTTATTATTCTGCTGCTGGCCGCTGCAGGGATCGGCTTTGGACTCACGAACAACATCACCAAATCCATCCGGAAAATTATCAGCAATCTGACAGCGGGTGCCGGGCAGGTCAACGCTTCGTCTTCACAGCTTTCAAGTACCAGTCAGGAGCTGTCGGAAGGGGCAAGCGAACAGGCTGCCGGGCTGCAGCAGACCAGCTCATCTCTGGAAGAGTTTTCCGCTCAGATCAAGAAAAATGCGGAAAATTCATCAGAGGCCGAACGTGCGATGCAGGAGGCCGGACCGCTCGTGGAGAGTGGAGTCAACGCGATGGAGCGTATGAACCGGACCATGGAGGAGGTGCGTGAGGCATCGAACGAGACCTCCGAAATCATCAAGACGATCGAAGACATTGCATTTCAGACGAATCTGCTTGCACTTAATGCGGCTGTCGAGGCGGCAAGGGCCGGCGATGCCGGGAAAGGCTTTGCCGTGGTGGCGGAAGAGGTTCGCTCACTTGCCAAACGGAGCTCTGAAGCTGTCGAAAAGACTTCGCAGATGATTCAGAAGTCACAGGATAGCACCGAACGGGGTACCGCAGTAGCCGGTGAGGTTGCAGAAAATCTGCAGAAAATCAGAGAGAGCGCCGGAAAAGTAAGTACGCTGGTCGAGGAAATATCAGCGGCAGGCAAAGAGCAGGCAAGCGGCGTTTCGGAAATCCAGACCGTGATGAGCGAAATGGACCGGGTGGTTCAGCAGAACGCATCGGGCTCTGAAGAAAGCGCCAGTGCGGCGGAAGAGCTGTCCTCCCAGGCCGAAGAGCTCAACGCCATGGTTGCTGATTTGGTGGCGCTGGTTGGACACGGAGGATCCCGTCAAAACGGTACCGCAGCTGTCGCGCCGCATTCCGGAAACGGACATGGGCGTGACAAGCGGGAGGTCTCTTATGATGAGGAATGGGAGACCGATGCGGAAAGCAGCGGGTCAGGAAACAACAGCCGGGAGCAGCAAAAGGCCTTGCAGGAGTGGTAACAGGGGCTATTCTGCCTCTTCCATTCTCCTTTTCAGCGCGGGAAGATATCCGTACGTCGCCGCGCGCCAGAGCCACTCCAGAGGTCCCATGGTAAACCGCTGCATCCACCAGTGGGCGGCGGCAACCTGAAGCACAAAAGTGGCCAGGGCGATGAGCAGCATCCCCGCAACAGGCACCTTCATCATCAGGCCGAGGCCGTGTCCGTAAAATACCGTAGTCAGAATGACTGACTGAGTCAGATATACGGTCAGCGACATGCGTCCGGCGGAACCCAGCCACTCCCAGATGCGCGCCCGGCGCCATCGGTGATAGCCAAGGATCAGAAGCATTGCGTAGGCAGAAGAAAGTAACGGGGTGCCGACCACAAAGAGAGTGATGTAGGCTGCCGAGTTCCAGTCCGGGATGAGGATATCCGCCCGGAGATAGAGAATGTATGCCGGGATGGCAATGGCGAGTCCGGCAAGCAAAAGCCAGGGAGCACGCTTGCGGATTACAGGCAGCTTTTCCTCAAGGTTCTCAAACCATCCCTGGCGTCCGGCAAGCATTCCGGCGAGGAACAGTCCGAACAGATAAAAGAACCCGATGCCGCCGAACAGATACCCCTGGTAGACGAAAGCGAGCTCCTGCAGCCGGACCGGGATCATGGCAGTCCAGCTGGACGACTGATAGGCCTGCAGGGTTGCGGCGGTGAGTTGCTCCATCTGCATGCGTGCTTCGTCAAATCCGGCCATTACCTCATCTTTTGCCTCCGGAATCGTCAGCGCCCACTGAACAAGGACAACGAATCCGACCACCAGCAGAACCTGGAATGCGGGAAAGAGCACCATCCAGATACGCACGGTTTTGTCCGACCGGTTTAGAAAAATCAGAAGTAGCAGCCCCAGGATGGCGTAGGGGATGAGGATGTCACCTGCCCAGAACAGGGTGGCGTGTGCCGCGCCGAACAGTGCAAGCAGAAAAATGCGCCAGAAGAAGAGCGGGCCGGCCGTGCGTCCGCGCTCCCGTGCGCGATGGGTAAACATCCAGAATCCGAAGCCGAACATGAAAGAGAAGAGGGTGATGAACTTGCCTTCGAGGAGAATTCCCACGAGACCTTTACTGAACTGGCTCAGGGGGTCGGTAAAAGGGTGTAGGTCGGTCAGCGCCTTGAAAAACGGCAGACCGATAAACTGCACATTGACCATGATGATGCCGAAGAGGGCGAAACCCCGCAGCAGGTCGAGTTCGGGGATGCGTTCCCGGCGGGAGGTGGCGGTAAGTGGGTTCATGAGAAAATAGTCGGGATGCGGTTGCGAGTCAGGTACCTGCGGTTAACGGATTCAAAACTTTTCAAAAACGGAGCCAAAAATCATTCAAAAACGGAGCGAAATTCTAAAAAAGGAGCTAAAAAAAAGCCTCCCGGCTTGTACGAAACCGGAAGGCTTTGGTTGCATCAAAAGTGACCATTTGTGCCATCAGCCCTCAGGTGATGACTATTCGGTCAGCTGTCAGAAGAGAGATTATCCGAGGAATCCGAGAACAGACTGCGGACCCTGGTTGGCCTGGGCCAGAGCGGATACAGCTGTCTGCTGCAGGATTTGCAATCGGATAGATTCACTTTGTTCCTTTGCGAAGTCAGTGTCCATGATACGGCTGGATGCCGACTGGTTGGCGCTGATGGACTGCGAAAGGGTGACTTCGCGAACGGTCAATGAAGATTGAGCGACACCGACTTCATTGACGCGGTCGGCCATGCTGTCGATTGCGTTGTCAATGGCGCCGATGAAATGACGGAAGTCTTCAGCAGTGGCAGCTACTGCTGGATCTGCTCCATCATTGAAAACCAGCTCTCCTTGTGCCCCGGGATCGTTTTCATGAACCACCCGAATATTAGCAATACTTGTAGTACCATCGGCGGTAACACCTTCGACTGCATCGGATGTTCCAACATCAACACCAAAAAGGGAAGCAACATTAACTGCTTCTATGCCGGTTTGCAAGGTATCCTGAGCTCGCTCTCCAACCTGAAAGGTAAGTCCAAAAGTACCTGTTAAAGTCGGATCGCCTTCACCGGCCCATGCTTCAGAGCCATCATCAGAAATGGCACCATTCAGCAATTGAAAATCCTGGAATACCGTTTGATTTGCAATTTCATTGATGTCGTTTCCAAGGGCCTGAATTTGCTCACCAATGTATCCTCTTTCCTGCTCACCGAGGGTGTCATTGGCAGCCTGGGTGGCCAGACCTTTCATTTCGATCAGGTTATCCATAATCGTATCGAAGCTGGACTCGGCGATGTCCAGAACGGACTTGGCATCACCGACGTTCTGCAGGGCTTGTTCCAGACCTGCAACGCGGCTGTTCAGCTTGGTTGCAATGGAATAGCCTGCGGCATCGTCTTCGGCGCGGTTGATCCGCAGACCGGTCGACAATCGGAGCTGGTTTTCGGCCAGCCCTCTGTTAATGCGATTCAGTGAGAGCTGAGCATCCAACGACTGGATGTTGGTATTCACTCTGTTAAGATCACCAAAACTTGACATGATAAACTCCTTTTTAGAAGTAAATGGTAAAAGTACTTGTTATGTGAAGCTGTAGTACTGATCAGCTTTGAAGGAGTTATCGGTAGGGTTTGTAGTATCTTTAATAAAATTTTACTTTTTGTTACAAAAGTGTTCGTTTTCATCAGGTAATAAAGTGCTTTTGCATTCAACACTGCCCGCATTAAATAAAAAAGCCCCCTGAGGTTATCAGGGGGCTTGACTTTCTTCCGGATCTTCGTGATCAGATGGTGCTGAGTCAGGCGGGGTGCTGCTCATTTGTTCATCCCCGTTTTTCCCGTCATCAGGTTTTCTGATCAGAATATCCTCATCATTCAGGTTATCCGAGAAATCCGAGGACGGATTGCGGACCCTGATTGGCTTGCGCCAGAGCGGAAGTC
>Ga0207421_10002170_pt1 | contig 24598 bp, 25 predicted proteins | sample SodLakKL_010_SED_4_FD_187542 | JGI IMG/M metagenome (GOLD analysis project Ga0207421, IMG submission 187542) | Alkaline sediment microbial communities from Lake Tanatar, Kulunda Steppe, Russia - 8KL_010_SED (SPAdes) (version 2) | ecosystem: Environmental > Aquatic > Non-marine Saline and... | reverse complement strand
AGGAACCACCCGATCCCATCTCGAACTCGGAAGTGAAACTGTTCAGCGCCGATGGTAGTTTGGGGTCTCCCCATGTGAGAGTAGGTCACTGCCAGGCATGTATTGAAAAGCCCGAGCGTCGAAAGACGTTCGGGCTTTTTTTGGTCTCGAAAAAAGACGGCGCTCAGACAAACCGGCCGGCAAACGGCGGCTGCCGCCGCGGGCACGCGCTTGGGCGGACAAGGCCTCTGGGCGACCACCGGCCCCCCAGGAGGCTCAACCCACCTGCCGCCAGCCAAAACCCTCAGCCTGCGTCGCCAACTGCGTGTCCGCCACGGAACAACCCAGCCCGTTGGCGAGGGCTGCGCGCGCGAGTTCAGGGCGATTGTTGCGTTCGGACAGGTGCATGCCGATGACGTGTTGCAGGCGGCCATGGTCGATCCGCGTCAGCAGGTCCTGTGCCGCGTAGTTGGCCAGGTGTCCGTAAGGCCCGGCGACGCGGCGCTTCAGGGCTGGGGGATAACGGCCGGCGGCCAACATCGCCGGATCATGGTTGCACTCGAGCAGCAGGGCGTCACTGCCGTCGACGCAGGCGATCATGTGTGGACTGACGTGGCCAGCGTCGGTGAGCAGGGCGAGCCGGAATGCCCCGTCGGAGAAGATGAATTGGGCCGGTTCGCGCGCGTCGTGCGGCACGGTGAAGGGGTGCAGGACCAAATCGCCGATGGCCACGGTGGCGCCATCGTGAATGGCCTGCCACTGCGGGTATGCCCGATCCCGTGCGGCCAGATAGGTGCCGCGAGTCATGTAGGCCGGCAGCTGAAAGCGCCGGGCCAGCGGGGCCGAGGCGCCGATGTGGTCCGCGTGTTCGTGGGTGACGACGATCCCGGCGAGATTCGCGGGTTCCAGGCCCAGGCGACCGAGACGCCGGCAGGTCTCCTGCATTGAGAACCCGCAGTCCACCAGGATGCTGGTTTTTCCGGCCTGTACCACCAGCGCGTTTCCGGCACTGCCGCTACCGAGGGAGGCGAAGCGGATCATTTGGGCGGTGTGGACCGGGTCGGTGGGTCCCCGGAGGGCGATGGCGTCGTGTCGATGGGCATTCCCGATCGATTTGCCGTCCTCCAGGGTGCCGGCCGACCTCAGCGCAGCTGCGGTTGGATCAGTTCGAGAACAAAACGGGCATCGCGGTCACGCAGGGGCTCGCCGCTGATCGACAGGGCCTCGATCTGCAGGTCGCGTCCGTTTTCGATCATCCGGATCTGGTAACGCTGATCCTCCCGAGCACTGGCCCCGCGGCCGGCCCCGAACATGCGGCGCAGCCAACCGGGACGCTCGGTGTCGTGGGCGCTGGCCGGGCGGTAGGTGACGTCCAGGAGGCCGGTGCCCCGATCGGCCGTGTCCACATGCAGCCCACTCCGGTCCAGAGCGACTTGCAGACGTCTCCACAGCGCATCGGGTTCGCCCCAGACGACGAGGACGGGGCGACCCTCGCGTTCGGTCAGGTCGACCCGGCCCGTGCGCTCAAAATCGGCCTCCGGGGCCCGTGCCGCCGTCTCGGTGACCTCTCCGGTGGTCAAGAACACCAGTAAGCGGTTCAGCATCTCGGCCTCGAGCTCGGGATCGGCATCGCGCATCACCCAACGGGCGCCTTCGCCATCCCGACCGCCTTCCTCGACGGCACCGCGGTGGGTAATGAAGATGTCCACGGCGTCATCCATGCGCTCGACCCGCAGCCGGTACCGATCGCGGGTTCCGGCATCGTAGATCGAACCGAGGCTACGCGACAGCAAACCCCGAATCGTGCCCAGCGGGATGCCGGCGCGATCTTCGGCCCAGGCGGTTTCCATGATGCCGACCGCGGGTTCGTCGCGATCCAGGCTGAGGTTCTGCTGACCCCAGAACTCGCGCAGCCGTGGCCACAAGGCCTCGGGGCTGGCCGCGACGCTGAGCCAGCGGGTCTGGCCATCGCGGCGCAGTTGCACCTCGGGGCTTTCCGGAAGGATGGCGCGAGGTCCGGCCGCTGCGCGTGGCACTTCACGATCGAGGGCGCGTGCGCTGATACGATCGCCAGCGTCCGGGATCTGGAACGCGGGATCCATGCCCGGAGCGGCCAGCTCCGGCGGCATGTCCAGCGTTTGCGCCTGGCGGCTGGCTTCGTAGCGAGGGCCATCATTGCCGCCCCCGAAGGTCGAGCAGCCGCTGATGCTGGCCACCGCCACGGCGGCAGCCAGCAGGGTCGGGGTGAGCAGGTGGGTAGAGCGCAAGGATCTGGCAGTCATGTTCAAGGGTCCACTGCGATGCCGGCTCGGCGCATGGCGTCGAGCACGGGGGCATGAAAGAATTCGGACAATAGCGTCAACGGCAGGCGAATGCCCTGCGGCATATGGCCCATGCGTGTGACCGCCCATTTGACCGGGATGGGATTGGCCTCCAGAAACAGGGCGTGGTGCAGGCCATCCAGGCGTTCGTTGCAGTCGCGCGCCCGTTCGACATCACGGGCGAGGGCCGCCATACACATCTCGTGCATCAAGGCCGGTGCGACGTTGGCGGTGACGGAGATCACCCCCTGGCCGCCGGCCAGCAGAAAATCAAGCGCAGTCGCGTCATCCCCGCTGTAGAGTTCCAGGCGCCCGCCAACGCGATCGATCAGCGTGCGCGTGCGCTCGGCGCTGCCCAGGGCCTCCTTCAGGCCGACGATGTTCGGAATTGGCGCCAGCCGTTCCACCGTCTCGGGAAGCAGATCGACCGCCGTGCGCCCAGGTACGTTATAGAGGATCTGCGGGATATCCACGGCCTCCGCGATCGCCTGATAGTGCAGAAACAGGCCTTCCTGGGTCGGCTTGTTGTAATAGGGCGTCACCAGCAGGCAGGCGTCGGCGCCGGCGTCGCGGGCACATTGGGTGAGCTGGATTGCCTCGCGGGTGGCGTTGGCCCCGGTGCCGGCGATCACTGGAACGCGACCGGCCACATGCCCCACGGTGTGAGCGATGACGGCGCAATGTTCGTCGAAATCCAGGGTGGCCGATTCACCCGTGGTGCCGACGGCGACGATGGCGTCGGTGCCCGACGCAATGTGCCATTCCAGCAGGTGATCCAGGGCCTCCAGGTCGATGCTGCCGTCTGCGCGCATCGGGGTTACCAATGCGACCATGCTGCCTTGAAACATTGCCCACTCCGGGTACAGTAATGGCGCAGTTTAACGGTCGGGGATCAGGGGGTTCAAGCAACCCGGCTTTCCGCGCCCCCGGTCGTGCCGGATGCGGGGTCCACAGGGGCGCGGTCGATGGCTACGTGCACCGGTGCTGCGTCGGCCTCGCCCTCTGCCCGCTCGCCGGATGGCGTTGCCGCAGCCCGCGCCCCGTTGGGATTCCCACGCGCCCGTGCTCGAGAGACCCCACCGGGGCGACAATCGTTTGCCTTGCGCGCTCAAGGTGCTATGTTGCGCGCCTACCCTGTTGGTGTCACTTGCCATGTCTGATCTGCCGGCGTCCACGCCCCCCACCCATCTTGTGCTGGCCTTCCTCGGGGCGGATCGCCTCGGTCTGCTGGAGCAGGTCGCCCGTGCCGTGATGGAGACGGGCTGCAACCTCGAGGACAGTCGTATGTCGGTGCTGATGGGGATCTGCTCTATCAGTATGGCCGTCAGTGGGAATTGGAAGACCCTGGGCAAGCTGGAGAAGCAACTGCCGCGTCTGGAAGTGGAGACGGGGCTGAGCCTCATCCTTCGGCGCGGACAACCGGAGGAGGGTGCCCCGCCCACCATGGCCTATTCGGTGGACGTGGTGGCGCTCGATCAGGTCGGTATCCTGCATGCGCTGACTGAGTTCTTCACCAGCCACCAGGTGAATATCCGCGATCTGCACACCCGGGTCTTCAAGGCGCAGCAGACGGGTGCGCGCATGTTTTCGGCCAATATCGTGATCGATATTCCGGCCGAACAGCATCTGGCCACGCTCCGGGGCGATTTCATGGACTTCTGTGACGAACTGAACCTCGACGGCGTGCTGGATCCCATCAAGGGCTGAATCCGGCGGTCCGCCGGTATCCAATCCAGTGGGTCGCAACTGCGGCCCCACCGTGCCGCGTCTGGCACCCTGCCCAAGGAGTCGTGATGACCCTGACCAATGACCAGCCGGTGCCCACCGACATCCGCCTTCCGGCCACGGGGGAGCAGACGCTCGGCCTCGGAGATTTCGCGGGTCGCTGGATCGTGTTGTACTTCTACCCGCGGGACAGTACTCCGGGCTGTACCAGCGAGAGCCGGGACTTTGCGGCCAATCTGGCGGCCTTCGAGGCGGCCAATGCGGTGATCCTCGGGGTGTCCCGGGACAGTGTCGCCAGCCACGAGAGGTTTCGGAGCCGGGAAGGGCTGCCCTTCGATCTGTTGAGTGATGCCGAGGAGGTCCTGTGCACGGCCTTTGGTGTGATGCAATGGAAAAACATGTACGGCAAGAAGGTACGCGGCATTGAACGCTCCACCTTCCTGATCGACGAGCAAGGCGTGCTGCGCGCTGCGTGGCGCAAGGTCAAGGTTGCGGACCATGTCGCGGAGGTGTTGGCCACCCTGCGTCAGTTCTGACCGGCGCACCGCTGACGCGTGGACACCCCGGTGTGCAGGCGATCCGACTCCAGCCCGAAGCAGGTCCTGGGAGGACCCATGGTCAAGAAAAAGAAGCGCGGTCGGCGGCTTTTCGTACTGGATACCAACGTCCTGGTGCACGATCCCAGCGCCTTGTTCCGCTTCAAGGAACACGACATCTTCCTGCCGATGGTCGTGCTGGAGGAACTGGATCACGGCAAGAAGGGCCTTTCCGAGGTGGCACGCAATATCCGCCAGGTCAGCCGCTTCATCGATGAACTGATGCAGGACACCACGCACGCCCAGATTGTCCAGGGGGTGCCGTTGCAGCCGCAGTCGTTGGCGGAGTCCAAGCTGAACGCGGGCGGGCGCCTGTTCTTCCAGACCCGGGCGATGACGGCCTTGCTGCCCGAGAGCCTGCCGGGTACCACACCGGACAACGCGATCCTCGCCATCACATTGGCCCTGCAAGGGGAGCAGCCAGATGTGGCGATCACACTGGTGTCCAAGGACATCAACCTGCGAATCAAGGCGGCGGTGCTGGGCCTGCACGCCGAGGACTACTTCAACGATCAGGTGCTCGATGACGTCAGCCTGCTGTACTCCGGCATGGCCGAATTGCCCGCGGACTTCTGGGACTCACACGGGCGCGAGATGGAGTCCTGGCAGGAGAGCGGCCGCACCTATTACCGAATTCGCGGCCCGCTGGTGATGCAATGGCAGCCCAACCAGTTCCTGTACCGGGAGGAGAACGAGTCGCTGCAGGCCATCGTGCTGGAAATCGACCAGCGGACCGAAACCGCGGTGATCGAACTGGTGGATGACTACGTGCATCCGCGGCATACGGTGTGGGGGATCAACGCCCGCAACCGCGAGCAGAATTTCGCCCTGAACCTGCTGATGGACCCGGAGGTGGATTTCGTGTCGCTGGTGGGTGCCGCGGGCACCGGCAAGACGCTGCTCACGCTGGCGGCCGGGCTGGCCCAGACCCTCGAGGACAACACCTATCGGGAGATCATCATGACCCGGGTCACGATCCCGGTGGGTGAGGACATCGGCTTCCTGCCCGGCACCGAAGAGGAGAAGATGACTCCATGGATGGGCGCGCTGATGGACAACCTGGAGGTCCTGACCAAGTCCGACGTCGCCGGCGACTGGGGCCGGGCGGCGACCAATGACGTGGTCCAGAGCCGGATCAAGATCCGCGCGCTGAACTTCATGCGCGGGCGCACCTTCCTGAATCGCTTCATCATCCTGGACGAGGCGCAGAACCTGACCAGCAAGCAGATGAAGACGTTGATCACCCGGGCCGGGCCGGGATCGAAGGTCGTGGCGCTGGGCAACATTGCCCAGATCGACACCCCCTACCTGACCGAAACCAGCTCCGGGCTGACCTTCGTGGTCGATCGCTTTCGCAACTGGCCTCACTCCGGGCACATCACCTTGACACGCGGCGAGCGCTCGCGCCTTGCGGATTACGCATCGACCCACCTTTGAGGCGCAACGCGCGTAGCGCGGGGGGGGTCCAGACCGGGGTAGCCCAGACCGGGGTGGTCCAGGCCGGGGTGGTCCAGGCCGGGGTGGTCCAGGCCGGGGTGGTCCAGGCCGGGGTGGTCCAGGCCGGGGTGGTCTCAGATCGGCCTGGTCTGGATCGGGGGCGTCTGGATCGGAACGCGTTGGGCACCCGGGGTGCCTCGCACCAGGGCGTAGGCCGAGTGGTTGTGGATGGATTCGAAGTTCTCGGCCACGACCTCGAAGCGGCGGATGCGCGGCTCAGCGCTCAGGCTGGCCGCGACGTCACGAACCATGTCCTCGACAAACTTCGGGTTGTCGTAGGCGCGTTCAGTGACCACCTTCTCGTCGGGGCGCTTGAGCAGCCCGAAGAGTTCGCTGGAGGCCTGCGCCTCGACCCGATCGATGATGTCGCGCACATGCAGCGAGGTGTCCGCCAGCACCGCCCGCACGGTGACGTGCGAGCGCTGGTTGTGGGCCCCGTATTCGGAGATCTCCTTCGAGCAGGGGCACAGGCTGGTTACCGGCACGACGATGCTCACCAGGATCTGCACCACGCCATTCTCGATCTGTCCCTCCAGGCTCAGGTCGTAATCGAGCAGACTGGCGACGCCGGAAATCGGCGCATGTTTGTTCACGAAGAAGGGCATGCGGCTGCGAATGTAGGCCTCCTTGGCCTCCAGGCGCTCCGCCGTGAGCGTGAGTAACTCTTCGAAGCGGGCGATCGAGAGTTCATGCACCTGCTCGTTCAGGATGGCGACGAAGCGGGACATGTGCGTGCCCTTCTTGTCCGCGGGCAGGCTGACGGCCATCTCGAAGTGCGCGACGGTCGGTTGGGCCGTCGCCTCCCGGTCGCGGAACAGCAGGGGATGGCGGATCGAGCGGATCCCGACTTCGTGGATTGGAATGCTGCGGGTGTCGGCCAGTCCCTGGACGTCGACCATCAAGGCGGGCATCTTCTGGGGCATCGAGTTCATGCGGCATCCTCCGGTGGCTCGGTGTAGCGCACGCAGGCGCGTTCCGTTTCCCACAGGGTCAGTGCGCTCACGCGCAGCCCCGGTTGATTGATCTGCCGAGCCAGTTCCCGAAAGAACCACTGGGCGATGTTCTCCGCGGTGGGATTGATGCGGTCGAAGGGCTCGACCTCGTTCAGGTACCGATGATCCAGGCGCCCGGCGATCTCCCGGGTCAGGCCCTTGACCACCTTGAAGTCGACCGCCATGCCAAGGTCATCCAGGTTCCGGGATTCCACTTCCGCCTCGACCTTCCAGTTATGGCCGTGCAGGTTCGCGCACTGGCCCGGGTAGCCGCGCAGGGTGTGGGCCGATGCAAAGTCGGTCAGGACCCGGAGGGTGTACGTAGCGGCCATGCCTATTCCTGGCGTCCCGTCGAAATCGGCTCGGAGGATACTGTCCCGCCCGTATCGGTGCAATCTACCGGATCGGTCGCGCGGCGAATGGCCGCCAGGATGCCGAGCCGGTCGAGGCCGTGCTCGGCCAGCAGCTGCTCGCGCGACGCATGCTGGGTGAAGTGGTCGGGCAGGCCCAGCGTCAGGCACGGCAACGGCTGTCCGGTGGCGGCCAGCCATTCCAGGACCGCGCTGCCCGCGCCACCGGCGACGACCTGGTCCTCGACGGTCACGAAGCGGCCATGGGTGCGCGCCAGTTCGCTCAGCAGCTCGGTATCCAGGGGCTTGATGAAACGCATGTTCACCACTGTGGCATCCAGCGCGTCGCCCACCTCCAGCGCGGCCTCCAGCAGCGTGCCGAAGCACAGCAGGGCGATGCCGTGGCCGGTGCGTGCGATCTGCGCCTTGCCGATCGGCAGGGTCTGGAGGTCGTCCCCCGGTAACGGACCGGAACCGCCGCCGCGGGGATAGCGGACGGCCGCCGGCCCCGGGTGCGCAAAGCCGGTGCTGAGCATCTGCCGGCACTCGGATTCGTTGGCCGGTGCCATCAGCACCAGGTTCGGGATCGCGCGCAGCAGGCTGATATCGAAGGTGCCGGCATGAGTCGGGCCGTCGGGTCCGACGAGGCCGGCGCGGTCGATCGCGAACAGCACCGGCAGGTTCTGCAGCGCGACGTCGTGGATGACCTGATCCATCGCGCGCTGCAGGAAGGTCGAATAAATCGCAACCACCGGGTGCATGCCCTCGCAGGCCATGCCGGCGGCCAGCGTCACCGCGTGCTGTTCGGCGATGCCGACATCGAAGTAGCGTTCCGGGAATTCCTCCGAGAAGCGCACCAGCCCCGAGCCTTCGCGCATCGCCGGCGTGATCGCCAGCAACCGCTCGTCGGCGCGCGCCTGATCGCATAACCAAGTCCCGAAGACGTCGGTGTAGGTCATCGGCTTGCTCTTGGAGCCGGCGGTGATGCCGGCCTCCGGGCTGAACTGGCCGACTCCGTGGTAGCGGCAGGGGTCGTCCTCGGCCGGGGCATAGCCGTGGCCCTTGCGCGTCACGATGTGCAGCATCCGGGGCCCCTTCATCCCGCGCAGGTTCGCGAGCATGGTCACCAGGCCGTCGACGTCGTGTCCGTCGACCGGGCCGAAATAGCGAAACCCCAGTTCCTCGAACAGGGTACCCGGGGTGATCATGCCCTTCATGTGTTCCTCCGCACGCTGGGCGAAGGCTTTCACCGGGGGCATGTATTCGAGCACCTTCTTCGACCCCTCGCGCACGGTGGAGTACAGCCGCCCCGACAGCAGTCGCGCCAGGTACTGGCTCAGTGCGCCGACATTCGGCGAAATCGACATCTCGTTGTCGTTCAGGATCACCAGCAGGTCGCAGTCCAGGTCGCCCACGTGGTTCAGCGCCTCGAAGGCCATGCCGGCGGTCATCGCGCCGTCGCCGATCACCGCGATGTGCCGGTTGCTGCGACCGGCATGGGCGGCCGCCAGCGCCATTCCGGCGGCCGCGCTGATCGAGGTGCTCGAGTGGCCGGTGCCGAAGGCGTCGTATTCGCTTTCGTCCCGCTTCGGAAAGCCGGCGAGCCCGCGACGCTGGCGCAGCGTGGCCATCGCGGCCTTGCGCCCGGTCAGGATCTTGTGCACGTAGGCCTGATGGCCGACGTCCCAGACGATGCGATCCCGCGGCGTGTCGAAGACATAATGCAGCGCCACGGCGAGTTCGACGGTGCCGAGATTCGCGGCCAGATGCCCGCCGGTCCGGGCGACCGTCGCAATCAGAAACTCCCGGAGCTCTTCGGCGATCCGGCCCAGGTCCTGAGCCTTGCACTGGCGCAGATCGGCCGGCCACTCGATGGTATCGAGCAGTGGGGTGAGTGTGTCCACAGGGCCTTCTAGCGGAATGGCCTTCATGGTTGTTGATTTCCCAGCGGTTGTTGATTCGACGAGGGCGGTGCGCAGGTGCCGTGCGTCGAGATGAGGCTCGGAAGGCCGCGTTTTGCCTGTAGCCGGCTGCCTGCGCAGCCACGACGGCCACTTTGTGCCATCGGTCCACCCCAGGTCAATGCAGCCGCTCTACGATGTAACGACCGAGAAAGCGAAGCAAATCGGCCTCCGATCCAAGGGGTTGCAGGCGTTCCAACGCCTCGTCCACCAGGTCCAGCGCCCGCTGCCGCGAGGCGTCGAGGCCCAGCAGGGCTGGAAAGGTCGCCTTCTGCAGCAATTGATCGGCCCCGCAGGCCTTGCCCAGTATGGCCGGATCCCCCTCGACGTCGAGCACGTCGTCGCGGATCTGGAAGGCCAGGCCGATGCAATCGGCATAGGCCGCCAGCCGTTCATGGGTGGCGGCATCGACCTGCGCCGCGCGCGCGGGCAGCAGCACCGAGGCCCGGATCAGCGCGCCGGTTTTCAGTCGGTGCATGGTTTCGAGTTCCTCGAGCGTCAGCGCCTTGCCTTCGGCCGCCAGATCCATCGCCTGGCCGCCGGCCATGCCGCGCAGGCCGGCGGCCTCGGCCAGGTCACGGATCAGGCCGAGGCGGGTCTCGGCATCCAGGGGTGTGCCCGGATCGACCAAGGTGGCGAAGGCCAGGGCCTGCAGGGCGTCTCCTGCCAGAATCGCTCGGGCCTCCCCGTAGGCCTTGTGGCAGGTGGGCTTGCCCCGGCGCAGGTCATCGTCGTCCATCGCCGGCAGGTCGTCGTGAATCAGCGAGTAGACGTGAATCATTTCCAGCGCTGCCGCGATCGGATCCAGGGCCGCGTCGGGGGCGGCCACGGCCTCGCCGGTGGCATACACCAGCAGCGGGCGCAAACGCTTGCCGCCATTCAATGTGGAATAGCGCATGGCCGCCATCAATTCAGGGACCGGGTTGCGTTCGGGAGCCATGATCCGATCGAGAAACGCCTCGATCCGGATCTGGTAGGCTTCGATCTGTCGCTTCACGGGTGCCTATCAGAACGGAACATCGTCATCCGCTGTTTCGGTTCTATTGGGGCCGTCGGGACCTTCCGGTGGCGCGGCGAGGGGCGCCGAGGCCTCCACCAAGCGCTCGATGCGCTGTTGGGCCTCGTCGAGGGCGCTCTGGCAGGCGCGAATCAGTTCCATGCCGCGCTGGTATTCCTGCAGCGATTCCTCCAGAGGCAGATCGCCGGCCTCCATGCGGGCGACCAGGTCCTCTAGGGTGTCCATGGCGGCCTCGAAGCCGGCCGGCGATTCAGCCGGTGATTCAGGGGGGGGAGTCTTTGGCATGATCCGGGACGGCGTGGGGAGAGTGCAGAAGGTACCGAATCCGGCGCCATCTGGAAAGGCATGCGATCGCAGGCATCGGGGCATGGTTGACATTGGTTTAGACCGAGTCTAAAGTTTTGCAACGGTTTAGACGCAGTCTAAAGTCCGTGTCTGCAGGACGCAGAACGTGTAACCCACGGAAACGCAAAGCAATCCAGCACAGAGGAGAACCACGATGGAACTCAAGGGCAGCAAGACCGAAGAAAACCTGAAGGAAGCCTTCGCCGGCGAATCGCAGGCGAACCGACGCTACCTGTATTTCGCATCGAAGGCGGATGTCGAAGGCTACAACGACGTGGCCTCGGTGTTTCGTTCCACCGCCGAAGGGGAGACCGGCCATGCGCACGGTCACCTCGAATACCTCGAATCCTGCGGGGACCCGGCCACCGGTCTGCCCTTCGGTGCGACCGAGGCCAACCTGAAGACCGCCATTGCGGGCGAAACCCACGAGTACACCGACATGTACCCAGGAATGGCCAAATCCGCGCGTGACGAAGGCTTCGACGAAGTGGCCGACTGGTTCGAAACCCTGGCCAAGGCGGAGCGTTCCCACGCCAACCGCTTCCAGAAGGCTCTGGATTCCCTGGACGCCTGAGCCCGATCGACCTGATCCCCGATCGATCCGATCCGGGTGTATCCGGCCAGGTACCATCCGGCCAGGTACCATCCGGGTTGAAGTCGATCTGGGTGCGGGTCGTGGTGTGATCGAGCGGGGCCGGAACACCGGCCTCGTTCCTGGGCGTACGATCCTGATTCGTACGATCATCGGCAAGGCCATCGCACACCTGGAAGGGGCCTGCACGACGGAATCCCTGCCCGGTCGGTCGGCCCGCTCCGCCGCGTTGGCCTTGCCCATGATCGGTTTGTCGTTCGTGACGACGTTTTATTGTTCCTGGAGGCATCATGTCCACGCCAACGCAGAGCAAGCGTGAAGGCAATCTGGAAGCGCCCACCCGGCACCCGCTGGACTGGCGCAACCCCGAGTTCTACGAAGAGGCACCGCTCTTCGCGGAAATGGAGCGCGTGTTCGATATCTGTCACGGTTGCCGCCGCTGCGTGAGCCTGTGCAACTCCTTCCCCACCCTCTTCGATCTCGTCGACGAGTCCGAAACCATGGAAGTCGATGGGGTGAAGAAGGCCGATTACTGGAAGGTGGTCGAGCACTGTTACCTCTGCGACCTCTGCTACATGACCAAATGCCCCTACGTACCGCCGCACGAGTGGAACGTCGATTTCCCGCACCTGATGCTGCGCGCGAAGGCGGCGCATTTCAAAAAGGACGGGGCGAAGGCCGCGCACAAGCTGATGTCCAGCACCGATCTCATCGGGACCTTGGCGGGTATCCCGGTGGTGGCGCCGACCGTGAATGCGGTGAATCAGAACGGTCTGGCCCGTAAGCTGCTGGACAAGACCCTCGGGGTGCATCCGCAGGCCAAGCTGCCGAAGTACCACAGCCGCAAGGGCCGGACCCGCGCCGCGAAGGCGGCCAACGTGATCCAGACACCCGAGGCGGTGAACGGCACCACGGGCCGGGTGGCCCTGTTCGCGACCTGCTACGGCAACTACAACGAACCGCACATCGTCGAGGACCTGGTAAAGGTCTTCGGGCATAACGGCATCGAGGTCACGCTGGTCGACAAGGAACAGTGCTGCGGCATGCCGAAGCTGGAGCTGGGCGACCTTGAGGCCGTGGCGGCCGCGAAGGAAGCCAACATCCCGGCATTGAAGCGGATGATCGACCAAGGCTACGACATCGTCGGGCCGGTCCCTTCCTGCGTGTTGATGTTCAAGCAGGAGCTGCCGCTGATGTTCCCGGACGATGCCGACGTCCAGGCCGTGAAACGCCGGATCTTCGATCCCTTCGAGTACCTGATGGCGCGCCACCAGGGTGGGAAGCTGAAGACCGAATTTCCGCAGTCGCTCGGTAAGGTCGCCTATCACGCCGCCTGTCACCTGCGGGTGCAGAACATGGGCCTGAAGACCCGCGATCTGCTCAAGCTTGTTCCCGACACCGAGATCGAGGTGATCGAGCGCTGCTCCGGGCACGACGGCACTTACGGCGTGAAGAGCGAGTACTTCGACACCGCCACCAAGATTTGCCGGCCGGTGGTCAGCCGCGTGCAGAAGGCCGAGGCCGATCACTTCTCCAGCGATTGCCCGATGGCCGGGCACATGATCGAGAATGGCCTGAAGGACGGGAGCGAACCTGAGCACCCGCTGACCCTGTTGCGCAAGGCCTACGGACTGTAACCCACCAGGAGAAGCGAGCATGTCGAGCGTTGGATACCACGAACCCGTAGAGGAACTGAGCGACGAGAGCCGAGAACTGCACCGTGCGATCGTGTCGCTGATGGAAGAGTTGGAGGCCGTGGATTGGTACCAGCAGCGCGTGGATGCCTGCAAGGATCCCGAATTGAAGGCGATCCTCGCGCACAACCGCGACGAGGAGATCGAACATGCGGCGATGGTGCTGGAGTGGATCCGGCGTCGGAATCCGGTCTTCGACAAGGAGTTGCGGGAGAACTTGTTTTCGGACAAGGACTACACCGCAATGGGCGATCACGATCACTGATCCGGCCCATTGCAGCACCCGCGTCCTTCACATCGGATGACGTGGGACGTGTTGCCCCACTGCGTCATGCCCCGCTGCGGGATGACTGGGGCCACTGGATTCAACCGGCACAACGGGAGGCCACTGTGAGCAAGCTGAGCCGAGACGATCTTCTTCCTCTGGAGAAGTACACCGAAATGCGGTCGGAATTCCGGGCCGATGTGATGCGCCACAAGAAGAACCGCGTGTTGCAGGTGGGGCCGAATCTGACGCTGCATTTCGAGGATCGCAAGACGATGCAGTATCAGATTCAGGAGATGCTCCGGGCCGAGAAGATCTTTGACGCCGCGGGCATTCAGGAAGAACTCGATGCCTACAACCCGCTGATTCCCGACGGCAGCAACTGGAAGGCCACGATGATGGTGGAATTCGCCGACGCCGACGAGCGTAAGGTCGCTCTCGCGGGGTTGATCGGCATCGAGGCCAAGACCTATGTGCAGGTCGATGAACTCGACAAGGTCTTTGCGATCGCCGACGAGGACCTCGAGCGAGATACCGAAGAGAAGACCTCCTCCGTGCATTTTTTGCGTTTCGAGCTCACCGTGGAGATGGTCGCCGCGGTCAAGAGCGGTGCCGCCATCGCGGTGGGTGTGGAGCACGAAAACTACCGCCACCGGGTGGATGCGGTGGCCCCGGCAATGCGTGACTCCCTGGCTGCGGATCTGGCCCCGGCGAACTGAACCACGCCTTGAACAGCGCGCCGAACCGCGGGCGCTAGAGCAGGTCCAGCGCCTCGGAGAGGTGCTCGACGGCATGGATCTCGATGCCGCCCTGACGCTTGCGGATGCGGTTGCCGGCGGGAATGATCGCGCGGGTCAGCCCGTGTTTCGCCGCCTCGGCCAGGCGTTCCTCGCCATTGGGCACCGGTCGGACCTCGCCGGACAGTCCAACCTCGCCGAAGCACACCAGGTCCAGCCCCAGCGGCCGGTCGCGCAACGACGACAGCGCCGCCAGCAGCATCGGCAGATCCGCCGCGGTCTCCGACACCCGCACGCCGCCGACCACATTGATGAACACGTCCTGATCGAAGAGCGTGATGCCGCCGTGGCGGCTGAGAACGGCCAGCAGCATGATCAGCCGGTTCTGTTCCAGCCCCAGCGTGACCCGGCGCGGCTGCGGGGCGTGACTTTCGGCCACCAGCGCCTGCACCTCGACCAGCAGCGGCCGGGTGCCCTCGCGGGTCACCATCACCACGCTGCCGGAAACCGGGCGCTGGTGCCGGGACAGGAAGATCGCCGAGGGGTTCGCGACCGGCTTCAGGCCGTCCTCCTGCATCACGAAGACGCCCAGTTCGTTCACCGCGCCGAAGCGGTTCTTCACCGCGCGCAGCATCCGGTAGCGCCCGCCGGGGTCACCCTCGAAATACAGCACCGTATCGACCATGTGTTCGAGCACGCGGGGGCCGGCGAGCTGGCCGTCCTTGGTCACGTGGCCGACCAGGATCACGATGATCCCGCGCTGCTTGGCCAGCCGCACCAGCGCCGCGGCGCTGTCGCGCACCTGCGAGACCGACCCCGGCGCCGATTGCAGCGCAGCGGTGTACAGCGTCTGAATTGAGTCGATGACCAGCACCCGCGGCTGCTCGCGCTCGCAGGTGGCGATGATGTTTTCCACCTGGGTCTCGGTGAGCACGCGCAGTTCGGCGACGTCGAGGCCGAGGCGATGGCCGCGCAGGCTGATCTGTTGCGCGGATTCCTCGCCGGTCACGTACAACGTGTGGTCCGCGGGCAGCATCGCCAGCACCTGCAGCAGCAGCGTCGACTTGCCGATGCCCGGATCGCCGCCGATCAGCACCACCGAGCCGGTCACCAGTCCGCCGCCCAGGCTACGGTCGAGTTCGGAGATTCGGGTGGATACGCGCGGGATCGCCGCGACCGGAACGTCCTTCAGGCGCGTGATGCGCGCGGCTTCCCCCGCATACCCGCCGCCGCGCGGGCCCTGCGCCGTTACGCTCGCCTGCAGTTCCTCGAGGCTGTTCCAGGCGCCGCAGTCACCGCACTGCCCGGCCCATTTGGAACTGACGGCGCCGCATTCCCGGCACACGTATTGCGTCTTCGCCCGCGCCATCAGGTGGCCCGCGCCATCAGGGGATCGCCTTTGCGTCCCGTCCTTCGGGCGGCAGGATGCGGACGGTGCGGATGGTGTTGCGCTTGGTCTGGACGATCTCCAGCACCACGTCGTCGATGCGTACGCTCACCGGGGCCTCCGGGATGTGCTCCAGGGTTTCGACGATCAGGCCGCTCAGGGTCTTGGGGCCGGTCAGGGGCAGGTTCAGGCCGAGCGAGCGATTGAGTTCGCGCAGGTGGATACCGCCGTCGACGACCACGCTGCCGTCGGCCTGGGGCAGGATGTCATCGGCCATGGTCGGCGAGTCGGTGGTGAATTGCCCGACCACCTCTTCCAGCAGGTCCTCCAGTGTCACCAGGCCCTCGATGTCGCCGTATTCGTCGACGACCAGCCCGATCCGGCGCTTCTCGCGCTGAAAGTGAATCAGCTGACGGTTCAACGCGGTGCCCTCGGGAATGAAATAGGGCGGGCTGATCGCCTGGCGCAGGTCGTCGGGTCCGAAGGCCTCGCGATGGATCAGCGCCAGCAGGTCGCGCACGTGCACGAAGCCGAGCACCCGGTCGAGTTCGCCCTCGATCACCGGCAGCCGGGTGAAGCTGCCGCTCAGAATCTGTTCCAGCACGTCGTTCCAGTCTTCGTCCAGATCGAGTGCGACGATCTCGTTGCGCGGGATCATGATGTCCTCGACCGTGGTCCGTTCCAGGTCCAGCAGGTTGATCAGCATGCGCTGGTGCTTGGCCGGCATCAGCGGTCCAGCCTCGGCGACCACGGTGCGCAGTTCCTCGGTGGTCAGGCTGGCGCGCTGACGATCGTCCATGCGGATTCCGAGCAGGCGCAGCACCCCGTTCGCGAGCAGGTTGATCACCCAGACCACCGGCCACAGTACCCGCAACAACCCGCTGTAGACCCAGGCGGCGGGGTAGGCGATGCGTTCGCTGTGCAACGCGGCGACGGTCTTTGGCGCCGTCTCCGCGAAGATCAGTAGCGCCAGCGTCAGCAGCCCGGTGGCGATGGCGACGCCGGTATCGGCGAACAGGCGCCAGCCGATGAAGGTCGCGATCTGGGTGATCAGGATGTTGACGAAGTTGTTGCCCAGCAGGATCAGTCCGATCAGCCGGTCCGGGCGCTCCAGCAGGCGCGCCGCCAGCACCGCACCCCGATGCCCCTGCTTGGCTTTGTGCCGCATCCGGTAGCGATTCAACGCCATCAGGGCCGTCTCCGACCCGGAAAAGAAGGCGGAGAACAGGAACAGCAAGAACAGGACGCCGAACAGCGCGGTTATGGGAATCTCTTGCAAGGGGCGGTTCCGTACCGGTGGCAGTGGTCGTGATCAGGGGCTTCGTGGGGCCCGGGAATGCCGGGCATCAGACGCGTTGCAGGATGACCTCGAGCACCAGCTTGGATCCGAAATAGGCGAGCACCAGGCTCACGAAGCCGCCCGAAGTCCAGGCCAATGCACGGGAGCCGCGCCAACCGAAGCGCCAGCGGCCGAATAGCAGCACCGAGAACATGATCCAGGCCAGGATCGAGAGCACGCTCTTGTGCACCAGGTGCTGCGCGAACAGGTCCTCGAGGAACACCATGCCGCTGGCGAGGCTGAGGGTCAGGAAGATCCAGCCGACGAAGATCATGCGAAACAGCCACAACTCCATCGAAAACAGCGGCGGAAGATGGCGCACGATACCGCGGGTGTGGTGGTGGTCGTGCAGGGCCCGGTGCTGGGCGGTCATCACCGCGGCCTGCACCGTGGACAGCGCCAGAAACGCCCAGCCCAGCGCCGCCAGCATGATGTGGATCTCGACATAGGGCGTCAATGCCACCCGCCGGGTGTCGTCGCAGGTGAGCGCGACCAGCAGGGCCAGGGCGGTCAAGGGCAACACAATCACGCCCATGTTCGCCAGCGGGTGACGCAGCGCGGCCACCCATAGCAGCAGCGCCACCAGCCACAGCGAGGCTGCGATGGCATTGCCGAGGCAGAGATTCAGGCCGATATCGGTCATCACCAGTTGCGACAGCGCGCCCAGATGCACGATCAGGGCCAGGGCCCAGGCCACCAGGGGCCCTTGTGGGCGCGCCGCCTGCGGTGACTGGTGACGCGCGGAAACCACCAGGTATCCGGTGGTGAACAGGTAGAGGAGAATAGCGAGGAGGCCGACAACAGTGCTCATGGCGCACGATTATCCACGCATCGGGTCGATAATGCACCGGACGCGGGGTAGGGGATCCCCGCCGTGCCGGGATTCCCTTGCCGGTCCGGGTTCATTGCCGGGTCCGGATTCATTACCGCGCGGGGTCGATTATACTGTACGGATTTGATGCGGCGTCCCGGCCATCCTTTTGTCGACGGCCTTTTTGTCGGTGGCCCTGCCGACGGTACCCGCCCACCAGGAGTCACCATGTTCGACGGTCTTTCCAGTCGCCTCCAGGCCACGGTCAAACGCCTCAAGGGTCAGGCGCGCCTGACCGAGGAGAATATTCAGGAGGCCCTGCGCGAAGTGCGCATGGCCCTGCTCGAGGCCGACGTGGCCCTGCCGGTGGTGCGGGAATTCATTGCCGATGTCCGTGAGAAGGCCATGGGCAAGGAGGTCATCGGCAGCCTGACGCCCGGCCAGGCCTTCATCAAGGTGGTTCACGACGAGTTGACCCAGGTGATGGGCGGCACCGGCACCGGTCTGAACCTGGCCAGCCAACCACCCGCCATCGTGCTGGTGGCCGGCCTGCAGGGCGCGGGCAAGACCACCAGCATCGGCAAGCTCGCGCGGTTGTTGCGCGAGCGCGAGAAGAAGAACGTCGCGGTGGTCAGCTGCGACGTGTATCGACCCGCGGCCATCCAGCAGTTGCAGACCCTCGCGGAGCAGGTCGAGGTCAGCTTTTATCCCAGCGATGGCAGTCAGCGCCCGGAAGATATCGCACGCGGTGCCGTCGAGCGCGCCCGCCGCGAGGTGAAGGACGTGCTGCTGGTCGACACCGCCGGCCGCCTGCATGTCGACGACGCGATGATGGCCGAGATCCGGGCGCTGCACGCGGTGCTCGATCCGATCGAGACCCTGTTCGTGGTCGACGCGATGACCGGTCAGGATGCCGCCAATACCGCGCGGGCCTTCGGCGAAAACCTGCCGCTGACCGGCGTGGTGCTGACCAAGGCCGATGGCGATGCGCGAGGCGGCGCGGCGTTGTCGGTGCGCAAGATCACCGGCGTACCGATCAAGTTCCTGGGCATGGGCGAGCGCTCGGACGCGCTGGAGCTCTTTCACCCGGAGCGCGTGGCGTCGCGGATTCTCGGCATGGGCGATGTGCTCAGCCTGGTGGAGGAGGCCAGCCGGCAGGTCGATCAGGATCAGGCGGAGAAGCTGGCGCGCAAGCTGAAGAAGGGGCGCAGTTTCAACTTCAACGACCTGCGCGATCAATTGACTCAGATGCAGAAGATGGGCGGGATGGCCGGTCTGCTGGAGAAGCTGCCGGGCGCCGGGCAGTTGCCGGATGCGGTCAAGAACCAGGCGAATGATCGCGAAGTCCGCCGGATGATGGCGGTCATCAGCTCGATGACCGAGGAAGAGCGTCGGCATCCCGAGTTGATCAAGGGTTCGCGCAAGCGCCGCATCGCCGGCGGGTCCGGCTGTCAGATCCAGGACGTGAACCGCCTGCTGAAGCAGCATGCGCAGATGAGCAAGGCGATGAAGAAGTTCGCCAAGGGCGGCGCCGGGAAGATGATGCGGGCCCTCGGCGGGCGCATGGGCGGCATGGGCGGCGGCGGCCCGGGCGGAATGCCCTTTCGCTAGCCTTTCGTGGCCATCGCCGCCGCCCCCGGGTGGCGATGCGGCCGGTTCGCGGTTGTGTCGCGACCATAGTGCGTTATAATCCGCGGTTTCCTCCAGCAAAATGCATCCGCCGAGGTCCTGACAGGCATGGTTACCATTCGTTTATCCCGCCGTGGCGCCAAGCGCGCCCCGTTTTACCAGATCGTGGTCACCGACTCCCGCGCCCGCCGCGATAGCGGCTACATCGAGCGTATCGGTTTCTTCAATCCGGTCGCCCGGGGTCAGGAAGTCCCGCTGCAGCTGGACCTGGCCCGCGTCGATCATTGGATCGAGCGCGGCGCCGCGCCGTCGGAGCGTGTGGGCCAGCTGATCAAGAACCACCGCAAGCAGGCCGCTGCTGTCGCCGGCTGATCGGGCGACGGTTCGCTGGCGGATCTCAGCGCGTGCGCCCATGCAATGGGCAGGGTATGTGGCTTGAGTGTCAGCGTATGATGGCGTGCTCGCGCGTTCTGACGTACGCGTGCTGGCGCCGGAGTGGTGGGGCATGAGCGAGGAATCGCAACGGCTGGTGGTCGGTCGGATTTCCGGCGTGTACGGGGTCAAGGGCTTTGTGCGCGTGTTCTCCGAAACCGAGCCGCGGGCCGCGATTGCCGCATTCCCGCGGCTCTGGGTGCAGCGGGCCGGCGTCTGGGAGTGCCTGGAGGTGGAGAGCGGCCGGGCCCACGGGCGCGGTGTGGTGCTGAAATTCCCCGCGGTCTCCGACCGCGAGGCGGCCCACGCGCTGATCGGCTGCACGCTGGCGGTCGAGCGGGACTGGCTGCCGCCGGCCGAGCAGGGTGTCTACTACTGGGCCGATCTCGAGGGTCTGCAGGTGGAGACGGTTGACGGTACGCCGCTCGGCCGGATCGAGGGGCTGATCGAGACCGGTGCGAACGATGTGATGGTGGTGCGGGGGGATCGGGAACGTCTGATTCCCTGGGTGCTCGATCGGTATGTGATCGAGGTGGACCTCGAGGCCGGCCGGGTGCGGGTTGATTGGGATCCGGAATTCTGAGCGCGATGATGCGTTTTGACGTCGTGACGCTGTTTCCGGAGTTGGTGGCCTCGGTGGCCGATTGTGGCGTTATCGGGCGGGCGGCCGAGCAGGACGTGTTCGAGTTGCACACCTGGAACCCGCGGCGCTGGGGTTCGGGGGTGCACCAGGCAGTCGACGATCGACCCTATGGCGGCGGCCCCGGCATGGTGATGCAGTACGCGCCGCTGGCGGCGGCCCTGGCGGCGGTCCGCGCCGACGATCCGCGGCCGGTTCGGGTGATCGCGCTGACGCCACAGGGGCGTCCGCTGGACCAGGGCGCGTTGCGGGACCTGGCAACACAGCCGCGGGTGGCCCTGCTCTGCGGGCGCTACGAGGGCATCGACGAGCGCCTGCTGGAAGCGGAGGTCGACGAGGAATGGTCGGTCGGGGACTATGTGTTATCCGGCGGTGAATTGGCGGCGATGATCGTGATCGACGGTTGTGTACGGTTGTTGCCGGGGACGCTCGGCCATGCTGATTCGGCAGCGCAGGATTCCTTCTCGGAGGGCCTCCTGGACTGCCCGCACTACACCCGACCGGAGGTCGTTGGCGGCCGGCCGGTGCCAGCGGAGCTGCTCACCGGGCACCACGCGCAGATTCAGCGTTGGCGCCGGCGCGAGTCCCTGGGGCGCACCTGGGAACGCCGGCCTGATTTGCTGGCAGGACAAACACTGGGGCCGGACGATACGGCCCTGCTGGATGAATATCGCCGCCTTCGGAAGGGGTCCGCGGGCGGCAGCACTATCGACAATTGAGGTCCGACGATGAAGAGCATTATTCAGCAACTGGAAGCCGAGCAGATGAAAGACTCGGTGGCAGACTTTGGGCCCGGCGATACCGTCGTGGTCCAGGTCAAGGTTCGGGAGGGCGATCGCGAGCGCCTGCAGGCCTTCGAGGGCGTGGTGATCGCCAAGCGCAACCGCGGCCTGAACTCGGCCTTCACGGTGCGCAAGATGTCCTACGGCACCGGTGTGGAGCGCGCGTTCCAGACCCACAGCCCGCTGGTGGCCGAGATCCAGGTCAAGCGCCGCGGCAAGGTTCGCCGGGCCAAGCTCTACTACCTGCGTGATCTGACCGGCAAGGCCGCGCGGATCAAGGAAGACATCAAGGCCGCACGTCGCTAGCGAGCCCAGGGGGCTCGCTCCGGGGGGATGATGCTCCCCGGGGGATTGCGTCGCGCGACCATAGACCGCCGGGTGGCAGCGATGCACCCGGGGCATGACACTGGCTGCCGCATACAAAGCACCGCCTCCGGCCGGAGGCGGTGCTTTTTGCGTGTCGAGAGGGCATCGCGTCGTTCCCGGCGTGCTTGCTTGGCAGCACCATCCCTACGTATTCGATAAAAAGCGGATCCTGTGGGGGAATAAAGGTCGCCCGCATCGCGTCTGGACTCTGATGTTTGTGTGGGCTGCCCCGTCAAATCAGTTTGTTAGCAAAGGCTAATCTGATGTTTTTGTTGTTGACAGGCGGTCCCGTACATTTGCAGGATGAATGGCGCTCCAGGCCGGCCCCGGTCCGGGCTCCACTAATAAAGTCTACCTTGTGATGGAGGTTTCCATGTTCAAAAAAGCCTTGCTCGCCCTGCCTGTGGCGCTGGCTATCGGCGTGTCGGCGCATGCCGATTCCTACCAGGCCCCGGAGGATGTGCTCCAGGGTCTGATCGACCAGATCGATTCCGTTTATCTCACGCAGAGCGAGATGAACCTGATGATGATGCCGGACAACCCGGCCCTGTGGGTGGGCATGGATGGCGAGGAGCTCTTCCACACCCCGCGCGGCCCCAATAATGTTTCCATGGAGGCCTGCGACTTCGGCAAGGGTCCCGGCGTGCTCGAGGGTGCCTACACCGAGATGCCCCGTTATTTCGAGGACACCGGCAAGGTGATGGACCTCGAGACCCGGCTGATTCATTGCATGACGACCATCCAGGGCTTTGCGGCCGACGATCCGGCGGTGCGCCAGCGCCACGGGTCGGGTTCCGATCACATGCAGCTGCAGACCTATATCGCGAACCAGTCCAGCGGCTTTGAGTGGAACAACCCGCTCGACCATCCGCTGGAAAAGGCGATGCGCGATGCGGGTGAGGTGCTGTTCGCCCGTCGGGCCGGCAAGGCCGACTTCAACTGCTACGCCTGCCACGGCCAGAGCGGCAAGCAGGTCCGCGCCTCGGTCCTGCCGAATGCCGGGGTCCCCGAAGAGTGGAGCAAGGCGATCTCCTGGCCCGCCTTCCGCGTCGGCCACGACAATGTACGCAGCAGCCAGCACCGGGTGCGGGGTTGTTACTACCAGATGCGCCAGGCCGGCATGCTGGCCGGATCCGACGCCTCCATCGCGCTGATCTCGTACTGGACCGATATGGCCCGTGGCCAGCCGGCCATCCTGCCCGACATGAAGCGCTGATCCCGGACGCACAAGGAGATTCCCGATATGTTCAAAAAGACCCCTATGGCGGCCGGTATCGCCGCTTTTGCAACCATCCTCTTCGCCGGCGGCTGCGCCGTGGCCGATGCCGGCAAGAGCGGCGAGGTTGATTACACCGCAATGACCCCGCATGAACTCGCCGAATACCTGGTCTTCGAGGCCAATGGTGGCGGCTTCAACCTGTCGCAGGAAGTGCAGGAAGGCGGCACGGCGCGGGAGCGTATGCAGCAGGACGAGCTGCAGACGGCCTGCTCGATCATCGGCGACGGCAAGCCCGATGCCGAAACGATGAACGCGATCCGTGCGGCTGCGCAGGAATCGATCGTGTACCCGGAAGGTGGGATCACGCTGGGCGACTGGGAAAGGGGCCGCGAGTTGGCCTGGTCCGGTTTCGGCTTTCGGATCGGCCACAACTTCGACGACCACACCACACGTGAGTCGGGCGGCACCTGCTACAACTGCCACCAGTTGGCGACCGACCGAACCGGTGGCACCGTGGGTCCGAGCCTGACCGGGTATGGCAAGATGCGCGGCACCAGTGACGCGATCCTGAAGTACGCGTACGACATGATCTACAACCCGCATGTCTATTTCCCTTGCACGCACATGCCGCGTTTCGGCACCAACGAAATGCTGACCGAAGACAAGATCGCCGACATCATGGCCTACATGTTCGACCCGGAGTCCCCGGTCAACCAGTAAGTTAGAACGATCAAGCGATGACAGAGGGTTCTTCGGGACCCTGACCAGAAGGCCGCCGGTGGAGACATCGGCGGCTTTTTTTTCTATCCGGCCCCCCCCAATAGGCCCTTCTTCGTGTCTTCGCGTTCTCGTGGTGAACAATCTCTACCCACCTTTGCGCCGTAAGGGCGGTCGCCGAGAGGGCTCGCCTCCTACAAGGGGAGGCCTGCGGGCAGGGGGCAGGGGGACGCCGGCGGGGCCGGAGGGCAGGGGGAGGCCTGCGGACAGAGGGCCGGTTTCGGGTGCTGACCCTTGAAAAGCGGGTGGGTCGCCCCCAGCTTCACCGTGTCGAATCCTCCGAACCACTCGAACCCTGGATGTGAAGGCCCATGACTGAAACCCAACGCGAGACACGAAGCTTCGAAACCGAGGTCAGCCAGCTGTTGCACCTGATGGTGCATGCACTGTACTCCAACCGCGAGATCTTCCTGCGGGAACTGATCTCCAATGCCGCCGATGCCTGCGACAAGCTGCGTTTCGAGGCCCTGGCCCGGCCGGAAGGCCTCGTGCAGCCCGCCGAACTCGCGATCGAGGTTGAGATCGACAAGGAGGCGCGCCAGATCCGCATCCGGGACCACGGCATCGGCATGTCTCGCGACGAAGTGATCGCCAACATCGGCACCATCGCCCGCTCCGGCACCCGCGAATTCCTGAACCGGCTGACCGGCGACCAGAAGAAGGACGCCCAGCTCATCGGCCAATTCGGCGTCGGCTTCTACTCCGGCTTCACCGTGGCCGATCGCATGACGCTGGAGACGCGGCGCGCCGATGCCCCCGAGGACGACGGTGTGCGCTGGGAATCCGACGGCAGCGGCAGCTACACCCTGGAGACCACCACGCGGGCCACACCGGGCACCGAGGTGACCCTGCACCTGAAGGAGGATGCCGACGAGTTTCTCGAGCCGCATCGCCTACGCCATATCATTACCCGCTATTCCGACCACGTCGCCTTCCCGATCCGCATGCCGGGGCTCGATGATGAGGGCAAGCCGACGGCCGAACTCGAGACCGTCAACCGGGCCAGCGCGTTGTGGACGCGCCCGAAGAGCGAGATCAGCGACGAGGAATACCGCGAGTTCTACAAGCACGTGGCGCACGACTTCGAGGACCCGGCCGCCTGGGTGCACAGCCACGTCGAGGGCCGGCAGCAGTACACGACCCT
>Ga0207421_10002169_pt1 | contig 24602 bp, 20 predicted proteins | sample SodLakKL_010_SED_4_FD_187542 | JGI IMG/M metagenome (GOLD analysis project Ga0207421, IMG submission 187542) | Alkaline sediment microbial communities from Lake Tanatar, Kulunda Steppe, Russia - 8KL_010_SED (SPAdes) (version 2) | ecosystem: Environmental > Aquatic > Non-marine Saline and... | reverse complement strand
CAAGGTTGTCCACCTGAGCTGCCAGTTTCGGTTCGCCTAGACTATGTTCCAAGTTCCCCTCTCGGCTTCCTTCAGACCTCACCGTCACCAGTGACGCCCTTGCCTACAAGTTAGCTTCCTGCTGGTTAGGTGATGAGGACTTCTTTCAATCCTCGGGCTCAGCAGACATGCCGGGCACACAAAAAAAGATGCCCTGTGAGCATCTTTTTTAGAGAATTGGTCCTTTTTCTTCCTCAATATTTAGGTTTTCCCCATATTGAAACTCCCGCAGGGTTTCCTCCAGGACCAAAAGACCCTTTTCCAGGTTCTCTTTATCCCCTGTTGCAAAGCTCAAGCGAAACCAGGGGGAGTTTTGCATCCCCGCAAAAAATGATGATCCGGGAGCTATAGGTGTACCCTTCTTGCGGCTGATACGGCCCAGGTTTTCAGAACTTCCCCCTCTATTAACCCTGACCCAGAAAAATAGTCCTCCGCGGGGATCATGGTAATATAAAAGGGGTTTTAATTTTTCCAGGAATTTTTTAACCAGTTTGTATCTTGCCTGGAATTCTTCCCTGATCGCATCAAGGTGTTTTTCCCAGCTATCATCTTTCAGGTAAAAATATAGGGCCATCTGAAGTAAACCTGAACTGGAAATATCCGTTGCATATTTCCCCTCCAAAAATTTCTCCTGGAGTTCTTCGGGTAAAACAGCAAAACCCAAACGAAGTCCGGGCATTAAAACCTTGGAAAAACTTTTCAGCAAAATCACTCGGTCCCAGCGGTCCAGTGCTTTTAAAGAAGGCTCCCTTTGATTGTATGTCCGGTAATCAAGCAAACTCAGGTAATCATCTTCCAGGATATAAAAATTATATTTATAAGCCAGTTGTAAAAGCCTTTCCTTTTGCTCTCTGGTATAGGAATAACCCGTGGGATTTTGCAGTTTGGTCATAACATAAATCAGTCGGGGACGAAAATCCAGGAGCCGTTTTTCCAGTTCTACAAAATCCAGCCCGGAGCGGTTTATAGGAATGTGAATTATCCTGGCTCCCCGGCTCTGGAAGGTAAGCAGAGAACCGGGGTAAGTAGGTTCTTCTAAAAAGATTGTTTCTCCCTGGGCTAAAAGCACCTTTGCAGCAATATCAATTCCCTGCTGACCACCGGAAATGACCTGGATAAAATCCGGAGAAACATCAATTCCTTCCTGATGCAAAAAAGAGGCCATTTTAGTCCTTAAAGGTTGATATCCCTTATGCGACTGATAACTCAGAGCCTCTCCCCCGTAATAATCCAGGACGTGATTTAGGGCAGCCTTAAATTCCCGGACGGGAAATAACTGGGGAGATGGTGATAGGGAAGAAAAATCGTAGATTTCTGCTCCGCTGCTTTCCTCGTTGAAACTTTCCAAAGCAGTGGACACAAAAGTTCCCCTCCCCACGTGTTTGTACACAAGACCCTCCCTTCCCAGGACCTCCAGGGCCTGAACCACGGTACTATTATTAATTTTTAAATCCCCCGCAATTTTTCGAATCGGGGGAAGTTTTTGCCCGGGGGGAAGTTCTTGGTTTTGGATCATTTTTTTTAGGGATTGGTATAACTGGGAATAAAGTGGAATCCCGCTACTTCTATCCAATTGTACCCCTACAATGGGGTTGTTTTTTCCCATTATCCTCTTCCTCCTTGACTATTTTGGCCAAACCAGCTAATATTGTACTGCTTAAGCGAGGTTTTTCAAAGATTGTACCCAAACATTATAGCAGAAAGAAGGAGGAAAAACAAATGAAAAACAGGTTTACCAGCGATGAACTGGAGAAAAAATTACATGGTGGAGTAATTATGGATGTAACCAACGTTGAACAGGCAAAAATAGCTGAGGAAGCCGGAGCTTCTGCTGTTATGGCTCTAGAGAGGGTCCCTGCCGATATTCGAAAAGAAGGCGGAGTTTCCCGCATGTCTGACCCGGGAATGATCAAAGAAATCATGAAAGCTGTATCAATACCCGTTATGGCCAAGGTAAGAATAGGACATTTTGTTGAAGCTCAGATTTTACAATCCTTAAATGTCGACTTTATTGACGAGAGCGAAGTCCTTACTCCCGCTGACGAAGAGCACCATATCAACAAACGAGAATTCAATACCCCTTTTGTTTGTGGGGCCCGCAGTCTGGAAGAAGCACTGCGGCGGATTGGAGAAGGCGCGGCCATGATCAGAACTAAAGGTGAAGCAGGAACCGGAAATATAGTAGAAGCTGTCCGCCATATGCGAAAAATTTCTTCCCAGATCCGGGAAATAAGAGGACTTAGAAAAGATGAGCTTCCAACCAGGGCCAAAGAACTCCAGGCTCCACTGAACCTTTTGGAAGAAGTAAATGAAAAAGGTGGTTTGCCAGTTCTTAATTTTGCTGCTGGTGGCGTTGCCACCCCGGCTGACGCAGCCCTGATGATGCAGCTGGGTTGTGATGGAGTTTTTGTGGGTTCCGGAATTTTTAAATCTTCTGAACCGGAAAAAAGGGCCAGGGCAATTGTTAAGGCGGTCCAGAATTACCAGGCCCCCTCCTCCCTCGCCCAAATCTCAGAAGGTTTGGGTACTGCGATGAGCGGAATCTCCCTGGAAGATATCCAGGAAGATCAACGTATGGCTGCCAGGAGCAATTAAATCTTAAAACTCTACCGGCTCTTAATATGAGCCGGTTTTCTTTAATAAAAAAAGGCCGCCCCGAGAGCGGTCTTTCTTACCTGAAGATTATTCTACCCAGGAGAGGTCTATAAATGGAAATGGCTTCATACGGACAGAGCTCCTGGCAGCAAAAACACCGGATACAGCCATCAAGATCAATTTTAGGATTTTTTTCCTCGGTCCCGCTAATTACCTTCGGTGGGCAATGTTTGGCACATATCCCACAGCCAACACATTTCTCCCGGTCAAATTTTGGGACAGGCTGCAGAATATTATGGATACGGGGAACCCATTTTTTGGGAATTAATCCACTGAAAAGGGTAATTTCCCTTTTGCCCTGGGGGATCAAAAATTTTTCTTTGCCCAGGTTTCCAATAATTTCAACATCACTGCTTTTTGCCGGCAAATTAAGGTTTTCTGCAACTCGGATGGTGGGAACATGCGATGGATCCATTCCCATTATCCTTGCCATAACCACATCTGCCGCAAAAACATTTCGGGCCATTACTATCTTGCCGGCCTTTTTTTTGGTTCCACTGGAAGGCCCATTCCCCTCCATGCCTTCCACCCCATCTATTACCGTTAAGGCGGGATTTAATAATCTGGCTATATCAACTAAAAGAGTGGAAAAATGGGTGATCTCGTTCATCTTCATATGGTATTCGGTCTTTTGCATTCCGGGAAGGGCTCCAAAAAGGTTTTTAACTCCTCCGGTCATACGGGTTAACCCATGTGTTTTCATTTTGGCAACATTAATTAATACATCACAGTTTTTAATAAACCCGGCCAGTCCAACTCTTTTAATTACTTTCCCCGCGGGAAAGGAAGTATCAACTTTTTCCAGGCTATAATTCAACTGGGCCCCAGAAGCCTGGGCAGCCTTTTCCATCTGGGTAGTTTTGTACAGGGTCTTCAGATAAGGCCGGTTAAAAGGCCCTCCCGGAGTATCACCTATGGTTAGTTTTTTTGCTCCCTTTTCCAGAACGATCTCAGCCAGTGCCTGAATAATGACAGGATGGGTTGTAACACCTTTTTCTGGTTTTTTGGGAATGAGGAGGTTGGGTTTTAAGACACAACTTTTCCCTGCAAAAAAAAGGCGAGGATCTATTTCCAGGACCTCAAGACCCTCACGCAAAATTTTTTTAATTTTTGAGATATCATAAGAAGAACAGTCTGCGACAAAGACACGCTCGACCATTAACTTCACCTACTATCTGGGAGGAAGATAATTAAGAGGATTAACCGGCTCTCCATCTTTTCTTATTTCAAAATGAAGGTGGGGACCCGTGCTTACACCGCTATTTCCACTTAACGCAATTACCTGGCCGGGAACAACATACGCCCCTGCTTTTACCAGTAATTGACTGTTGTGCGCATAAAGACTGGAGTATCCATCACCATGATCAATTATTATTGTCCTACCCAGAGCTCCTTCCCAGCCGCTGGTTGTAACCAGTCCCCCGGCTGTTGCCATAACGGGTGTTCCCGGGGACAGGGCCATATCAATTCCACTGTGAAATTGCTGGGTACCTCGCACAGGATGAGTCCTGTAACCAAAGGGAGACGTTATCCTCCCCCGGGTAGGCCAGATAAAATCTCCGGAAGCAGAAGATCCAGAAACGCTGCCCGGATTGGGAATTTCAAGCGTCTGTCCCTCTACAATAAAATCGCTGTTAAGATTGTTTTTGGCTTTAATCTCTGCAATTGAAACTCCAAATCGCCGGGAAATTCCCGAAAGGGTGTCTCCACGGACCACCCGGTAGCGAATAGTCTGGGTATGGGTAGAGGGGTTTTCGTCACTTCCCCCCATCCAGGAGCGGGGAATTATAATTTCCTGGCCAGCGTAAATCCGGTCACTGGATAAATAATTGGCAATTTTAATTGCCGAAATTGTGGTATCAAAACTCTGGGCAATTCGGGAAAGGGTATCTCCCGGAATAACAATATAAGACAAAAATGGTTTTGCTTCCTGGAGAACCTCCCAGGTTTCCTGGCCAACCACACCATCGCTTCCCAACCCAAAGCTAGCCTGGAAAGCTTCCACAATTGTTTTTGTTTGCTGGCCAAAGTGTCCGTCTACCTCGATATTATACCCGAGGGAACTAAGTAATTGTTGCAGTTCTTCTACCTCATTACCTTCCATCCCCATCTTTAAAACCGGGGGGTCTTCTTCGGCAAAAACTGCCATCGGTAGAAAGGCGAAGATTAAAGCCAGTAAACCTATTGCTATAAATTTCTGCATAATCTCTCCTCCGCTTTTTAATATCGTTGCTCTAAATCCACTCCCTGGTAAAACAGCTTGATAATATCGGCATGGTCAATGCCATCAGCAGCCATCTGGGCTGAAGCGGTCTGATCAAGACCTACTCCGTGGCCCCAGCCACCTCCCCAGATCAGGAAAAATTCTGGCTTACCCTGATCATTGAAGAGGGGTTCAACCATGAAAACATTACTCTTTAAGCCTCCGAGCTGACCTCTAATCCGGTCTCCGGAAATAATTTCTTCTCCCTGTTCTCCCTGAACCAAAACGGTTTTTACAAACCCGCTATTTCCCCTTTCCTGGGGAATTATATTGGTTATCGGTCCCACTCTGCTGGCAACCGGAGGTTCTTGGGGCAATAGAACTCTGGTCCAGCGGTAACTTGTGGCTGAACCAAAATTTTCCGCCCGGGAAAACGAGGGAGGCCTTTCCTTGACCCAATCGGATAATCCCGAGGGGAGCAGATCCAGCTCATAGTGATCGGGAAAAATTGCCTGTCCCTTAAGGTAGGAAACATCCCCACCCCAGACCAGTGAACCATCTTCTGTAAAGCCACCTGAATTGGAGCTGTAAACTGCATCAATTGCCAGACCTCTATACGTTGCTATTAACCCCCGGGTAGCATCAACAGCTTCTGTGCTTCGTTCGTGTTCCCAGTAAGTGCCGTTGTAGGCAGCATTAAGAACCGAGGCTACCAGATGGTAATTTGCACTCGGGTTCCGATAATACCTGTTCAGGGTATAACTCCGAGCAGCAACTGTTTGAGCTTTTAAAGCTTCCATGGGCCAGGAAGCAGGCATCTCCGAAGGGATTACAGAATAAAGGTACTCTTCAACATTGACTTCATTGATTAAATAAAACCTGCTGGCATCTCTCGGTTCGAAAATAAACGCACCCCTGTACTGTCTATCTTCTCTACCGGCCCAGAAATATCCTTCTCCATATTCAACATCGAAGATGTGTAAAGTTGTATGCTGATCCTCGATATCCAGCCGATGCTTCTCCCGGGTGGAGAAAAGCTCCTCCCCTTCTAAGTTGGTGAGGTAAAAAACCCCTTGCGCGTATTCCATAATATATGTGGTTTTTTCCTGGCCTCGATGTAATTCCTGCCCATCCATGTCGGAAATGGAAAACGGTGCTCCGGCTTGAAAGCTGACCTGTAAACCCTGAGTTAAAAGAGCAACCCTCAAAAGCGGGATGTTCTCATCAATAACAGGTTCCACTTTTTGAAAATCAACGGGTTCTTTCCGTCTTTCATAATCCGGTTTATCCGGGGGCTCGGGCAACAAACTTTGGATTAAGGAAATCCTTTCTCGCACGGTACTGTCCCTGAGGTTAGCCGGTGTTCTCAGGTAATAATTGTAAGCGCTGTGGTAATCCTCCCGTCGGAAAGCGAGATGCCCTAACAGGAAATTAATTCCTGTAAAGCTGGTATCGCGGCGAATCCCTGCTTCCAGGATACTTTCAGCATTTTCCCATTCTTCAAGCTCTATATACGCCAGACCGAGAAAGTAGTAAGCAGCTATCAGGTGGCGATCATATTCAATTGCTTTTTTAAGATCTTCGATGCTCTTTTCCCATTGCCCCTCTTGTTGATAATGCAGGCCCCGGTAGAAAAAGAAATCGCGAATCTCCGCTGCTTCTAGTTCATCTGGATCAAAAAAACCTCTTTCAGAAACAACTTCCAGACGAACCAGTTCTCCTTTTATCCGGTCAACCTGGTCTGCTTCTTCCAGGCCTTTTTGCAGAACTTCCCGGGCTTCATTAAAATCACCCATTTCCAGGTATATATTAGCAAGGTCTATATAAACCCTGGTCGCGGTGGGGTCTTTTTCCAGTGCATATTTTAACAAAAGGGTGCTGGCGGCCAATTCCCCTCTCTTGTAGGCGATTTGGGCATTTTCTAAAGCTTCAGTAAAGGGGTTCTCCCCTCGAACTGGTTCGGAGAAAATAGAACAAGTTGAAAGAATCAAAAAAAACATTAAAAGCCAGGTAAACTTCGCCATCATTGCACCCCCATTGAAACTAATTCTACAGAACATCGAGAAAACCTTTGTGAAAAGGTTTTCTATTTGCAAAAAAAAGAGCCACAGAAAGCGGCTCTTATCTTGTAGTATGATAAAAATGCCCCTGTGTCATGTGGTAGGCTTCGCCAAGTCCTTCGCTGTAGGTGGGGTGAGCAAAAATGGTTTTTGCCAGTTGATCAACTGATTGTCCCATTCTTATTGCCCCTGCTCCATGGTGAATAATTTCCGTAGCCTCCCGGCCAACTATATGAATTCCCAGGAGGGTTTGCTTTTCTCTAGCAAAAATTATTTTAATCATCCCTTCGGGGTCAGAGGAAGCAACAGCTTTTCCCAGGGCACTAAAGGGGAATTTTACCGTTTCATAATCATAACCCTTTTCTTTGGCTTCTTCCTCGGATAGGCCAGAAGCAGCAATCTGGGGATCGGTAAAAATACAATTGGGAATTCCAGCATAGTTAACTTTTTCTTTATCCCCAAGCATATTATTTACTGCAACAATCCCTTCGTGATATGCTACATGGGCTAATTGATAACCTCCTATCAAGTCCCCGGCGGCGTAAATTCCCTCCCACTTGGTTTCCAGGTATTCATTTACTTCGATTTCCTTTTTTTCCCCGAGAAAATCTAAGCCTGTGAACACAGGTTCCCGGCCAGTAGCTATGAGAAGATGGGTCCCTTTTATCGAAGTTTCTTTATTCCGCCGCTGGTAGTGAACTTCAATTTTCCCCTCTTCATTTTTTTCTACCTGCTGAACCTGGGCCTGGGTTTCAATTTTAACTCCCTTTTTCTTGAGGAAAATCCGGGCCCTCTGAGCAACCTCTTTATCCAGTCCGGGAAGGATTTGGTCCATCATTTCCACAACAGTTACCTGGGCCCCCAGGCTATTAAAAATTCCCGCCATTTCCAGGCCAATAACACCGGCCCCAATAACAATCAATTCTTCGGGCATTTCCTCCAGATCTAAAAGGGAATCGCTGGTTAAAAAAGGTGTTTCATCTAAACCGGGAATGGGAGGAATTGCTACCTGGCTCCCTGTGGCCAGTAAAAGTTTTTCAGAACTGATGGTTTTACCCCCAGAGAGGGTTATTCCTTTAACCTTACCTGTCTCTGTTACTTTACCCTCTTCATTGAAAAGGTCAATTTTGTTGGCTTTAATTAACTTGGCAATACCATCGCGGAGGTTTTGAACAACTTCATTTTTCTTTTTAACCAGGCCTGCAAGGCTAAATTCTACATCTTTTGCTTCAATACCATAGGCCTTCCCTTTTTCCAGGGAGGATTTAATATGGGCCCCTTCAACCATGGTTTTGGTTGGAATACAACCCCAGTTCAAACAGGTCCCCCCGAGGTATTTCTTTTCAACAAGTGCAACTTTTGCTCCTTTTTGTGCAGCATGCAGGGCCCCCATGTATCCGGCAGGTCCTCCACCCAGGATAATGATTTCATAATCAGGCATTATTCAGGCCTCCTTTCCTTTTTCCAATCAAGATAAAGGTATTTTTCTTTTTCTAACTTTTGGGCAAATTCTTCCTCTTCTTTACTTATTCTACCCGCGGAAAAGTTGATATCCAGAGTTTTTTCAAAACCTTTAATTATAGCTTTTTCCAGTTGGGGAATATTATCCAGGTAAGCTTCCTCGCTGCAGGGAAAACCTTCTTGCTCCAGGCTGGTAGCCTTTTGTCCTAAAATCCTTTCCAAGGCTTTTTTGCGGTTTGAAGGTAAAGAAAATAGAGAAGTAAGCTGCTTATTGTAGTCAAAAAGGGGAATTGAACCGTGCTGTAAAAGGGCCTCTCCCCTCCTGGTTTGGGCACTGCCGATTAATTTTTTCCCATCAGAATTTATCTCGTAAGAACTGGCAACATCAAAACAGGCCGCACTGTTGGTTTCCAGTTTCTTTTTGGCGGGAGTTAATTGAGCTGGCAGCCCAACCAGCTTTAACCCTTCAGTTAAGGCAGTACTCAAAACCTTGTAGGTTTCCAATAGTTTCCCGGGAAGTATGCTCAAGGGGATAGTTACACTGTAGGTTAGTTCATTTTTATGCAGAACTGCTCTGCCTCCCGTTGGTCTCCGAACCAAATCAATTCCCTGCTCATAGCAGCCCTCCAGGTCAACTTCCTCGGTTTTCTGGAAGTAACCCAGGCTCAAACAGGCGGGTTCCCATTTATAGAATCTAAGGGTGGGAATCTGATTTCTACTGCAGTGAACCAGCATGCTTTCATCTACAGCCATATTACGGCTGCCTTTAAGGGGATTATCTATTATAAGTCGCCAGGATTTTTTCTTCATCCAGGGTTCCCTCCTGTGCAGTTTCTTTAAAAGTCTGGATTACAGCGTTTTTATATTCCGTAAAGGTTAATGGTCGGGGATAGTTGTACATTTCTCCTCCGGGGCTCTCATTATAATAAGGCCGGTTGCAATCCTTACAACCCGGAGTTTGATAATAATGAGGGGCCAGCATCTCTACCACTTTTTCAGCGGATAAACCCCAGTCAATCAACTTGCCTTCCGAAAAATTCAGCCTATCATAAGCAAGTTTGCCTTCAGAAAGAAGGTGCCGGGCTACCTGAACCTTGCGATAATAATCAACAGGGGGTTGTTTTTGAGAAGCCATGGGGGTTCCTTTAATCGGGGTGAAAGCGAACAACCCTACAGTCACGCCCATATTTAAAAGTTTAAAGAGAATTTCCAGCAGTTCCTGCTGGGTTTCTCCCATCCCCACAATTAAATGGGTGGAGATCCTGCCCGGATAGGCGTTATTTAGCTTCTGCAAACAATTCCAGGTTTGGTTCCAGTCTCTCCCTTTTATTTTGCGAAATAATTCTGGATTTACAGCATCAAGGGCCAGGGAAATTTTTTCAAAACCCGTCGAAATTAAATCCCGGGCAATCTCTTTATTCTCAACCACACAGGAAGAATTTACTGCAATCCCGGCATCTATTAAGGCTTTACCATAGGTTTTTAGTTTCCCCAGGTTTCCAGGAGAATCGGTAACCTGAAAACATACTCTTTTTATCTTTCCCTCTCCTGCAGATTTAATAATTCTGTTAAAAACAACTTCCCACTCATAGCGGGGCCAGGTTATTCGGGAAAGAAAATTCCTCTGCCCGCTTTCCTGGGTCCCCTGGGGGCAAAATCGACAGGAATTTTTGCAACCCGTTCCCAGCAAAAGATAAGCTGTTGTTGGCAGGGTGTCATTTTTGGTTTTTTTCAACCCCAGGGCAGCAGCTGTTCCACTGGAGACGCCTACCAGTCCCATAAAGCACAGCACTCCTTACTCAATATCGGGCTCTGAAAACTACAGGAAGGTTGAACCAGTCCCGAAAAACCCAAATCTAAAACCTGACAATCCAGTTCTGTGCGGTATTTTCCGCCCGGACGCATGCAACCCATAACCAGGGGCACACCTTCCAGTCGAGATTTGGCCCAACCCAGAAAATCGATAACTTTGTCCAGCGGAGGTGGCTTTTGGGGAGTCAAAGGTGATTTTACCAGGGGTAGATAAACAAGAAAAATTACCGCAGGAGGCGGATAGTTTTCTAACAGTTTAACCACCCTTTTTTCCCCTGTAAATTCTTCTCCTCCCAGGCCAATAAGGATATGGGGAATAACCCGGGCCCGGGACCACAACCTTTTATAGCTCGCAGAGTAATCGGCAAAAGACTTTTCCAGGCCCAATACTTCACGAATAACCCGGTCGTCCCCGTGCAAATCCTGGGATACTGTATGGGCCCAGGGGATAATTTCAGCGAGTTGTTCATCGTCAATTAAAGTAACATGGAAATTCAACCTGCCCTTTGAAGCCAGGCGGGGCAAATCATCCTCGGGAGGAAGAAAAACTCTTCCTTCCCTATCACAGCCCCCACTTACTAAAAAACTATTGGCCTTATCCGAGCTTTTTCCCAAAACTTCGGGCAGGGTTTTCATTGTTTTTAGAAAATGCCCCCGGCAATGGGCGCAATCAAGAGAACACTTCTCTCCGGAAACGGAAACCGGAAGAGTCTGGTTGGGGTTAAAAAAAACCGGAGGGTTGGGACCGGTGATTAAAGAAGCCGGCCGCAGCTTATTTCCTGCGGCCGGTCCCTTTCTTAGGATCATTCTTCCGGTTCCCACTTGAGGATGGGATTACGGGCAGCAGATGCTTCATCCAACCGCCTGACCGGAGTGGTAAAAGGTGCTTCTTTTAATTTTTCGGGATCTTCTTCGGCCATTTTGGCTATTTTCTCCATTACTTCAATGAATTTATCGAGGGTTTCCTTGCTCTCGGTTTCTGTGGGTTCGATCATCATTGCTTCTTCTACAATTAAGGGGAAATAAACAGTTGGAGGGTGAATTCCGTGATCGAGCAGGTTCTTGACGATATCAGTCGTAGTAACCCCGTGTTCATCTTTTTGCTTTTTACCTGATAGGACAAACTCATGCATGCAATTGCGGTGGTACTTGAGGTAATAGGACTTGGATAGCTTTTCCATTATATAATTGGCATTTAAAACAGCATCTTCGCTTACCTGCTTTAGACCCTTAGCCCCCATCATCCTGATATAGGTAAAGGCCTTGACTAAAACCCCAAAATTGCCGTAGAAGGAGCGAACCCGACCAATTGACTGGGGCCGATCGTAGTCCAAGAAATACTTACCATCTTCCTCTTCTACCATGGGATTGGGCAGGAAAGGTACCAGTTTATCTTTTACACCAACCGGTCCAGAACCAGGTCCTCCTCCACCGTGAGGAGTTCCAAAGGTCTTATGCAGGTTAAAGTGGAGAATATCAAAACCCATGTCGCCGGGGCGGGAATAACCCATTATAGCATTGGCATTCGCTCCATCAAAATAGAGCAGGCCTCCTGCCTCGTGCACCAGCCGGCAAATTTCACTTACATTTTCCTCGTAAAACCCGAGGGTGTTGGGGTTTGTCAGCATAATTCCTGCGACCTTATCATCCAGAACTTCTTTTAATGCCTCGAGATCGATACAACCCTTTTCATCAGATGGAATTTCTACAGTTTCATAACCGCACATGGTAACCGAAGCAGGGTTGGTTCCGTGACCCGAGTCGGGAATAATTATTTTCTTCCGCTGATCCTGACCGCGATGTTTGTGATAGGCACGGATCAACATCAAGCCGGTTAACTCTCCGTGAGCACCAGCTGCAGGTTGCAGGGTAACCCGATCCATTCCCCCAATTTCACAGAGATACTTTTCCAGTTCGGCCATAATTTTCAGGGCGCCCTGGACCATATCTTCAGATTGATAGGGGTGGAGTTCAGCAAAACCGGGAAGACGAGAAATATCTTCGTTGATTTTCGGGTTATATTTCATTGTACAGGACCCCAGCGGGTAAAACCCGTTGTCCACACTGTGATTTAACTGGGACAGGTTAATATAGTGCCGGATAACTTCTCCTTCGGCAACTTCGGGCAGTGGGGCCGATTCTTTTCTTTTTAGATTATCCGGAAGGATATCATCTTTCTGGGGAACATCCAGTTCAGGAAGGGAATACCCAATTTTCCCCGGACGACTTTTTTCAAAAATCAAATCCCTATCCTTCATTTAAACTCCCTCCAATCCGGCCGCAAATCGGTCCATTTCTTCCCGGGTCCTGTTTTCGGTCACACAAACCAAAAACCAGTCATCCATACCATCAAAATATGGTTGAAGGTGAATACCCGGTAAAAATCCTTTTTCAACAAGTACCTTCTGGATTTCTTCAAAAGGCCTGTTGGCTTTTACCGCAAACTCTTTAAAAATCGGCCCGTCAAAGGGAATTGAATACCCGGGCAGGTTATCAATTTTTTCTTTTAAATAATTTGCTTTTTGCAGACATTGCTGGCCAACCTCCTGAATTCCCTTTTTACCCATCAGGTTCAAGTATGCAGCAGCAGCAAGAGCATTTAAAGCCTGGTTTGTACAGATATTTGATGTCGCTCTGTGGCGGCGGATATGTTGTTCCCGGGTCTGCAGGGTCATAACAAAGCCTCTTTTACCGTCGACATCTTTAGCTTGCCCGATTAAACGGCCCGGCATTTTTCGAGTTAACTTATCCGTGGCGGCAAAAAACCCAAGGTGGGGGCCACCAAATGAAATCGGGTTACCCAGGGGTTGTCCCTCCCCCAGAACAATATCACAATCATAATCTCCTGGAGGAACAAGAACTCCCAGGGACAGAGGATCAACAACACTGATTAGAAGTGTCTTTTTCCCCTTTTCTTTCAGCTTGCTGATCGGGAATGGATCTTCAATTATCCCAAAAAAGTTGGGACTCTGGAAGGCAATAGCAGCAGTTTTGTCATCGATTTCTTTTTCCATGGCCTCAAGATCTGTCTGGCCGTCTTTATGCGGTATTTCGATTATTTCTAATCCGGTTGCTTTGGCATAGGTTTGGACTGTTTCCCGGTACTGGGGATTTACAGTCTGGCTTATCACAATCTTGTCCTGCCTGGAAGCGGCAGATGCCATTAAAACAGCTTCAGCAAGGGCGGATGCTCCGTCATACATAGAGGCGTTCGCAACATCCATTCCAGTCAGCATACAGATTAAAGATTGAAATTCAAAAATATTTTGCAGAGTTCCCTGGCTTACCTCAGCTTGGTAGGGGGTGTAAGCGGTGTAAAACTCGCTTCGAGAAACGATATGGTCTATTGCTGAAGGAATATAGTGGTCGGCAACCCCTCCCCCCAAGAATGAAACCATTGAGGATGCCGGGCGATTCACATTTGCTATCTGGGTAAGAAGTTTTTTGGCTTCCATTTCCGAAAGGGGCTTGGGAAGTTCCAAATTCCCTTTAAAGCGAACATTAGCCGGAATACAGCAGCCAAAAAGTTCTTCAATGGAACTCAGGCCCAGAGATTCTAGCATCTCACGCCTGGAGTCCTCATTATTTGGCAGGAATTGATGATTCATTATACCACCTACTCTAAAGTTTTTTGATAGGCTTCGCTGTCCATTAACTGGTCCAGCTGGCTTTCATCTTCAATCTCAATTGCGATAATCCAGCCTTGACCATAGGGTTCTTCATTAACTGCTTCCGGTGAATCTTCAAGGTCTTCGTTAATTTCCACCACTTTCCCAGCGATTGGCATAAAGAGATCGGAAACCGTTTTAACAGATTCAACTACCCCAAAAGAATCTCCCATTTCAAACTCTTCCCCGACATCAGGAAGTTCAACGAAAACAACATCTCCTAGCTGTTCCTGGGCATAATGAGTTAAACCAACATATGCCTTGCCATTCTCGACACGAACCCATTCATGATCATCTGTGTACTTTAATTCCTCCGGATACATTTAACAACTACCTCCTTTTATAAAATGGTAATTTGACTACCTCGGCCTCAAGCAGCCTTTTTCTGATTCTAATATCTAAATTACTACCCGTTTTGGCAAATTCCTTTTTCACCATTACTATTCCTAAATTTTTCTCTAAAGTGGGAGAAAAGGTCCCGCTGGTAACAAATCCAACTTCTTCTCCGTCAACTTCTACAGGGTAACCCTGTCGGGGAATACCCTTGTCTTTCATTTCAATTCCAGCTATTCTCCTCTCAACACCTTTTTCCCTGACCTCCATTAAGGAATCTCGCCCGATAAAATCCTCTTTCTCCAGGTCAATAAAAATTTTCAATCGAGCTTCAAGAGGGTTAATATCCGGGCTCAATTCGTGACCATAAAGGGGCAGACCAGCTTCAAAACGAAGGGTATCGCGGGCTCCCAGGCCACAGGGCTGTAAATTAAACTTCTTACCGGCTTCCCAGATCGCGTCAAAAATATCTACTATGGTTTCATTTGGAGCATAAATTTCAAAGCCATCCTCGCCGGTATAACCTGTCCGGGAGACCATGCATTCCTGGCCTGCGATTTTACCCTCAGCATCCAGCCAGAAAAACTTAATACTGTCGAGATCTCGTTCATAAACTTTTTGCAAAAGTTCCTGGGCCTTAGGTCCCTGGAGAGCAACCTGCCCGGTTTTTGGGGATTGATTTTCAATTTCAGCATCAAAATCTTTAGTGTTTTCCTGGACCCATTCCCAGTCCTTGTCCAGGTTTGCAGCATTAACAACAAAAAGGAACCTGTCTTCCCCCAGTCGGTAAACCAGTAAATCATCGACCACTCCCCCATCCGGATAACACATCGGAGTATATAAAACCTGGTTCACCTCGAGTTTTGCAGCATTGTTCGCAATTAGCTTCTGCACAGCATCCAGAGCCTGGGGCCCTTTAAACTCAAACTCACCCATATGAGAAACATCAAAAATCCCAACACCATTTCTTACAGCCTTATGTTCTTCAATAATCCCGGAGTACTGAACAGGTAGTTTGTATCCAGCAAAATCTACTACCTTCCCTCCCAGCTCCACGTGACGCTCATAAAGAGGGGTTTCACTGGTCAATAAAAGCACCTCCATAAAATAAAATTGGACACAGCAGTCAACTTGGCCGACTACTCTGTCCCCGATACCTGAGAGATTATTACCCCTTCGGTGACCAGCCTCACCTGGTCTCTCCAGAGTTCTGTCCAGAAACGGTCCTTAAACCTGAGCGTTTCTCCAAAATTAGCCTGACTTTGGATTACGCCTTCGGTGCCCATTCAGGGACTCTCCCGTTTCCTTCATCCAACTTTATAGATTTGTCCAAAAAAAGTATACCATAAAATGGTTGATTGAGCAACTTAAAAACACTGATAGCTCGGACAATCTATCCCCACAGGGCATTCAGGACAGAGCGGTTTTCTCGCCTTGCATATGGTTCGACCATGAGATATCAAAAGGTGGTGAAAAACAATCCATTTTTTTTCAGGATAAATTGAGGTAATCTGCTCCTCTACCTTATCAGGGGTTTTACCGTTAGTTAAACCCAGCCGGCGGGCAACTCGAAAAACATGTGTATCAACCGGAAAACTTGCTTTACCAAAAGCTACCGCCAGGACAACATTCGCACTTTTTCTCCCCACCCCCGGCAGGGTCATTAATTCTTCCCTGTTATCGGGGATTTCACCAGAAAAATCATTAATTATTTTTTTTGCGCAGCTAATTAAGGCCCTGGTTTTGTTTCTGTAAAGGCCAATCCCCCTGATTAAATTTTCTAGCTCCACCGGTTTTGCCCGGGCAATTTTTTCCGGGGTGGGAAAGCGAGAAAAAAGGTTGGGGGTAATTTTATTCACCTGTTTATCAGTAGTCTGGGCAGAAAGGATAACCGCGACAAGTAATTGAAAGGTGTTGGAATAATTCAAAGCTGTACCTGGTTCTCCATAGTAGTCTTTTAGTTTTTGAAAAATAAGTTCTGCTTTTTTCCGGGCCATATTTTCACCTCTGATTATTCCAGGGTCGTTTTTTCTTTTTTTTTCAGGGAATTTTATTTAATTCCTGCTGCGAAACCTGCTAAAAAAAGAGTCATCCCCATAATAAATTCTGCCCTCAGCTTTAATTTCAATTAAATTCTTATTGATATACCCTTGAATCGTGGAACGGTCGTTGGCAAAAATCACGTTACCACCGCTTTCTATTCTCACCTTGGGATTTCCTTCGATAAACTTAGCAAAACCCAGATAAACGTCTCCCGTGTAGGTTTTAATCTCCAGATTGGGGTTGCCGGTGATCGTTTCCCTGAACCGGATATAAGCATTTCCCCTTTCGGATACGATATCAATCCTCGGATTACCGCTGATCCGGCCCTGGAAATCAAGGTTAAGGTCCCCTTTCTCTCTGAAGGTAAGCCTTTCATTTCCAGAAATACTCCCCATGGTTTGGGCTTCCTGGGGAAAATCAAAACCAACCGGGAACTGAATAGTCCCAAAACCAAATATGATGAGCAAAATAACAACAATAATAATCAGTTCTTCCATAAGCTTCCCCTTCCTTCACTTTTTCGGACTGGAAGTTAACCTGTCCAAAGAGAAGTCAGTTTTATGCGGGGCCTTGCCCCGCATAAAACCCTTAAATCCAACTTGCTTTTTATTCCTCGTTTTCCTCGTCTTCATCCGTTTCTTTTTTCTTTTCCTCGTCCTTTTCGTGGTAACGGGCCATTTCTTTAAGTTTTTGCTCTACAAGATAATTTATGCTTCCCTTGGTATAGGTGCCTTTTTTAGTAACCTTTCCTACTTTTTCCCCTGTTAAAAGCTCGATCCCTTCGTCGACGTTCTTTATGGTGTATATCTGGAATTTTTCTTCTTTCACCGCCTGTTTGACCTCATGGGAAAGAAGCAGGTTTTTCAGGTTGGTTTCAGGAATAATCACCGTTGCTCCTTCATTTATTCCTTTAACCTTAGTAGCATTGAAAAATCCCTCTACTTTTTCTGTAATTCCACCCACCGGCTGAATTTCACCTTTCTGGTTTACTGAACCGGTAACGGCAAAATTCTGCTTAATAGGGATTTCCGATAGGCTGGAAAGCAGGGCAAAAAGTTCGGCAGCAGAAGCGCTGTCCCCCTCAATCCCCGAATACATCTGTTCAAAAGTCAGGCTTGCCGATAAAGAAAGGGGATTTTTCTGAGCGTATTTATAACCCAGGTAACCGTTTAAAATCAGGACACCCTTGCTGTGAATTCGGCCGCTCATTTTTACCTCTCGCTCAATATTAACTATTCCGGCCTTGCCCAGGAAAGTATTCGCGGTTATCTTCACCGGGTTTCCGAATTGATAATCGCCCATATTGCTAACCGAAAGACCATTAATCTGGCCGGTCTTTTTCTCGGCAAAATCAAAGAGCAGGGTCCCTTCTTCAATTAAATTGTGCAGTTTAGATTCCACCTTGTTAAAACGGTAGGTTCTCTCTTCAATGGCCTTTTGCACATCTTCCCCGCCTACAAGCTTTTTGCCTTCATTTTTGGCATAGGCTTCAGCCTCGTAAATTATTTCCACCAGTTCATTAAAACGGGTGGAAAGCCTGTCATAATGGCTGGCAATCCGGGAGCTGTATTCAGCTATGGAAATTACTCCTTCCCGGTCAAAATGGAGCAGGTCCTCCTGGTGACAGTGAGTTGCAATAAAAGAAGCCAGTTTATTTACATTTTTCCGGTCGGCGTCCATTTCTATGTCAAAATCAGCCTTGATTTTGAAAAGCTTGGCAAAGTCCTCATCGTAATGGTAGAGGATGTTGTAATAAAGGGGACTGCCAATTAAAATAACCTTTACTTTAAGCGGAATTGGTTCCGGCTTTAAGGCAGCGATGGTCATAAAACCTAGTTGTTCCCCAATGTTTTCAATTATAACCTTCCCATTTTTCAATGACCTTTTTAAAGCGTCCCAGGCATGGTAATGACTCAGGATATCCCGGGCCTGGATAATCAGATAACCGCCATTGGCCTGGTGCAAACTTCCCGGTTTCAAAAGCGTAAATTCTGTTTCCATGGTCCCCATTCTATTACGGTACTCAGTTTTTCCAGTAAGGTTGGTATAGGTGGGATTACTCTCCTGGATTACCGGTGCTCCCTCTGTATCATGATTGTCTATAAACAGATTAATCCTGTATTTGCGCCGGGGATCCTCCTGTCGCCTTGTTAAAAAGGGAATTTGAGGTTCTTCCTCCTCGGTTTCTTTAAATTCGTTAATATTTTCGATAATATCCTCGCGGACCTCCTGCAAATACTGGACAACTTTTTCATACTCTGAATATTCTTCTTTCAATTCATTAATAGGTTCATCAACGGCCATTCGGGCTATATTTTTATCCAGGTCTTCAATGGCTTTTTTTGCTTCCCGGTCAATTTGGCGAACCTGGCGCATGGCGTCAGCAACTTCCTGCTGGACTTCCTGGGAAATCTGGGAAAGTCTATCCCGTTCTTCTTTGCTCAGATTTTCGTAATCTTCCTGTTTCATGGGCTGGCCATCTTTTGCAGGGATTGTAAAAATCCCGGTACTCTTTCTCTGGATAATAAAGCCTTTCTCCCGGGCAGATTCATCAAGTTCACTCATAATTGCCTGTTGTTTGTCTTTATATTTTTTTAGCAGTTCACTTCTCTGCCTCTCGTAATCCTCACCTTCAAAAGTCTTTTTTATTTCAGCCTGGACTTCTTCAATTAATTGGTCCATCTGTTTACAAAATTTTCTGCCTTTACCGGCCGCCATGTTAATTGCGGTGGGTTGATCGTTAGCTTGAAAATTGTAAACATAGATCCAGTCGTCTGGTGTTTTCTCCTTTTTAGCTTTTTGGTTGGTGTAATTCCTTATGTAGGTGATTTTTCCCGTTCCCGGGGCTCCAGCAACAAAAACATTATAGCCAGTTTTCCTAACCGAAAGCCCAAATTCAACAGCTTTAACAGCCCTATTCTGTCCGATCATTTCCTGTAAGGGAATTATTTCACTGGTAGACTTAAAAGAAGTTAAAATCTTGCCAAACTCGCTATCTAAATCACTGTATTTCACCCTTTTTGCCATCGGAATCCCTCCTTATTCTACTGAAAACCTCTTTTTTAAAAATCCGGAAATTTTCTCTGCAGCAGGAATAATATCCTCCCCGGATACCTGGAAATCGAATTTATCAAACTGTTTTAAATATCCGGAGTAAAGCGGGTCGTAATAATCGCGCAAAAGAAGAAAAATAAAAGAAAAAAGGTCTTTTTTGGCCAGGGCCTGCTCCAGGTTATATAACACCGCTTTGCCTGCTTTTTCTCTTACATTTGTTTCAATATTTATTAAACAATTTCGCGCTTTGCAGAGCAAATCCTCTTCATTCATTCCCTGCGAATATTCTTCCCAAATATATTCAGTTCTTTTTTCCAGGGGCGTAACGAGGAAAATATTAACCCCTCTTTTCCTGTTTTCCCCCAGGAGAAAATCGGGTAGATAAATACTTCCAATTCGTTTGGACTCCCCCTCAACGATTAAAAAAGGAAAATCACCCAGTTGATCCAGTTCTCGCCACAACAGGGCATCAAATTTTTTTTGACCGACTTTTCCCTTTATACCCAGTTTACCAAAAACCGAACCCCTGTGCCCTGCAAGGCTTTCCAGGTCTATTACGGGGAAATTTTCCTGGCTGAGTTTTTTTAAAATTCTGGTTTTTCCCGCTCCTGTTAGCCCATGAATTGTCACCAGCGGACCCGGAGGCTCAAATTCTTTTAAAAATTCCAAAACATAACGCCGAAATTCCCGATAGCCGCCCTTTAATCTATAAGTTTCAATATCAAGCAGGTGACTGACCTGTTGAATGGCCTGGCTGCGCAGCCCGCCCCGCCAGCAAAAAAGGACAACAGGTTGTTTAGCTCTTACCCGGTCAATTTTTTCGATTAAATCTGGAAGTTTGGGGGCTACCAACCGCAGGCCGGAAACCTTAGCTGCCTGGGGAGAAAGGTTTTTGTACTCCCAGCCCAGCTTTTCCCTCTCCTGGTCAGTAAATATCGGGATATTAATCGCCCCCGGAATAGTTCCCTTCTCGAATTCTGCAGGAGTGCGGAGATCAATGTACAAGGGGTTTTCCAGTTTTAAGCTCTGGGGAAAAGAGATCGTTTTCATGCCCTGGGCTCCACGATGGATATGCTTGCTTTTTCCCGGTCCAGTTGTTCATTAAGGACCATTTCCATTTGCCCAGTGTTAATTTTCTCCAGGGCAGCAAAGTGGTCTACTAGATCAAGGTTTCGCCGGTAATCCTTTACAAACTGCCCGGCCAAAACCTCCAGCGAATTTAAACCTGCAATAAAACCGCCCCAGATTTTTTTCTTCGACCTTTCCAGGTCTTCTGTTTTTATTCCTTCTTGCCTGGCTTTTATTAAAACTTCTAATAGTTTTTCAATAAGCTTTTCCGGATGGTTGGTTCCTCCGCCGAGAACAAAATACCCAAAGGTTTCTTCCCCGGAAAATCCTGCAGAAAAACCATCATCGATCAAACCTTCATCGTACATTTCGTAAAAAGCAGGAGAGCCTGTCCCAAAAAGAATATCCGAGAGCAGAGCAAAGGCTAAATCCCTCTCCAGCAGGTTTTCCCCCCCGGAAGGATGTTCGTTTATTTTAAATCCCATCTGCATTATGGGTTGACCCAGGCTGAATTTTTCCCGGATTTCTTTTTTCCTTATTTCCCGTGGTTCTTCAAAGTTTATTGTTTTATATTCAGGAACCCCGGGAAATTTCTTTTTGCTCTGGTTCTGGGCAATGGTTTCAGTAATTTCCTCAATGTTTAAGTCCCCAATAACTGCCAGGAGCAGGTTCTGGGGGTGGTAAAAATAATCATGGCAGAACCTGATAATTTCTTGATTTATGGTCTGCACGCTCTCCCTGGTTCCCGCAATATCATTGCGGATGGGGTGTTGAAAATAAAGGTTTTGCAGCAGATTATAAAAAACTCGCCAGCCTGGATGATCTTTATACATGGAAATCTCCTGCAGAATTACTTTTTTTTCTTTTTGAATTGATCCCGGCGTCATATACAAATTCTGCACAAAATCAAGGAGTAAATCGAGACACTGAGGAAGGTTTTCAGCGGTTGAAAACAGGTAATTGGTGCTGATCAGGCTGGTATAGGCATTGCAGGAAGCCCCGAGAGAGGCAAAATAGTCAAAAACATTACCGGTTTCTTTATCTGCAAAAAGTTTGTGCTCTAAAAAATGGGCTGTTCCCTCGGGAATTAAGAATTCCTGGCCATTTGCCTTCACCCCGGTAAGGATGGATCCCAGGGGTGAATTTAAAAGAGCATATTTTTTTTGATACCCTGGAATATTCCAGAGAGCAGCAGTCAAACCGGAATCGAAATTTTTGACCACCGGAGTTTCTTTGATTAAAGTTTCTTTTAGGCCGGTCATTAATTTTCCTCCTCATCCGGTTCAAGAAAATAAATGGTATCTCTTTTTACTCTGCTCAAAACACGGGCAACATCAGCCGGATTAACTTCCTTAATTTTTCCCATAATTTCTTCCCGGGACTGACCAAAAGAATTCAGGGCATTGATTAATTCTATCCCCATGAGATCAAAGGCACTGTCTTCACTGATTTTAAGCTGACTGCATAATCCCTTTTTGGTAAACTCGACTTCCTGTTCATTAATTTTTCCCTGGATTATATTATTCCATTCTTTTTCGATTATATCTATCGTTTCCTCAAACTGGTCTGCATCAATTCCAGCGGAAATAGTCAGAAGGCCCTTGGTTGATTCTATCCTGGAAAATATATAGTAGGCCAGGCCGTATTCCTCCCTAACAGTTCTGAACAATCGGGAATGGGGAAAAGATCCCAAAAGCCCATTTGCCACAAGCAGAGCTGGGAAATCAGGATCACTGCGATTTATCCCCGTTCGAAACCCAATATTAAGTTTTCCCTGGGAGATGGAATCCTTTTCCACCACAACTTTTTCCGGGCGGGGTGAGATTTTCAAACCATTTTGCCTGATTTCATATATTTTCTCCCGGGATGGGAAAAATTCAAGCAACCACTTTTTAACGGTATCCAGGGGAAGATCCCCGACAAAAAAGACCAGGATAGGAGCCTCCTGCCGAACCCTTTTATAGTGCTCATATAAACCCTCTGGGGTTAATTCCCGGATTTTTTCCGGGCTTCCATAGCGGAACACAGAAAATGGTTCGCCCTGGCACATTTCCTGATAGCACCTTTCCAGGGCGTATTCCATTTTGTTGTTTTTCAAGTTAATAATTTCTTCTTCGAGGGTTCTTTTTTCCCCGTCAACATAATTCCTCTGAAAACCACCATTCTGGAGCAGTGGTTTAAAAAGAATTCCGCTCAGAATCTTAATTGCCTCCGGCAAAATATCCTTATTATTGGGCAAAAAATCACTGTTAACCGTTTCCAGGGAAAAATCAATTAGCTGCCATTCACCCCTTTTACGGACATCAACAGATAGGTCGGTCCCAAACAGGTCCTCCAGTTTCCGGATAAGTTTGATGCTCTGGGGGAGATCCTCCGATCCCCTGTAAAGAACGAATGGTAAAAGGGCATTGGCCGAAGCCTTCTCAAAATCGAGTTGTAAAGGCAGGATGCACTTTAAAGAATTGGTTTTAAATTTAGCGGTTTGCATGTGGAAAAGCCAGATACCCTGCTCGGGCAAAAAATGGCGGGAAAAATTAAAACTGGTCATCCAGGCCTGCCTCCTCTAATTTAACAGCCATTTCTTCTAAAATTTCCCTTAGAACTTCCTGCTGGGCGCCATAAGTTGCCCAGTTCCCTTCTTTTAAAGCTTCCTGAGCTTTTTCATAAGCCTGCTGGGCTTCAACAATTAATTCTTCCAGAGTCCCCGGTTCTGTCTCTGGATAAACGGGGAGTTCATCTTCGACAGTAATATCTTCCTCTGCGGGAAGTTCTGCCTCGGGTAAAATATCCTCCTCGATTAACCCTTCTAACTCCTCGGGAACTCTTTCTCCCAGAAGGGCGGCCAGAGCCATTGTAATATTGGGCTCCATGACAACTCTCTCTCCTGTCGCCATTATAATCCGCCGCAGCTGCGGAATTTCAGCCTGTTCAGACTGGAGGAAGACAGGTTCAACATAAAGAACGGTATCTCCAATTGGTAAAACCAGTAGGTTGCCCCTGATCACCCGGGAACCGTGCTGATCCCAGAGAGATATAAGCTGGGAGATTTCATCGTTCTGATCAATTTGGGCCTCAATCTGCATGGGACCAAAAACCAGCCGGTCCTTGGGAAAATTATACTGGACCAGCTCCCCGTAATTTTCGGGATCGGATTTTGCAGAGAGCCAGGCTACCATATTGTTCCTTCCTACCGGAGTAAAAGGAGTCATTAAGACAAAATGGAGTCCCTCCTCTCCCGGCAATTGCATCAGGGTATAGTAAGGAGTCATGTTGATGGTAGAACCGCCATATCTTTCCTGGGGAAGGTCCCACTGGTCTTCCCGGTTGTAGAAAGACCTGGGGTCGCGCATGTGGTAGCTAGTAAGCATTCTGCTTTGAATGGAAAACAGATCTTCAGGGTACCGGAAGTGTTTTTCCAGGCCTTCGGGGAACTCTTCAATTGATTTAAACATATCAGGAAAGATCTTCTGGTAGGTCTGGATAATAGGATCTTCTTCATCAACAACGAAGAAATCAACGCTACCCTGATAGGCATCAATTACTATTTTTACCGAATTCCGGATATAATTAATCCCTCCCCGGGATGGTTCGGAATAGGGGAACATATCGGTAACGGTGTAGGCATCCTGGATCCATACAATCCCCCCGTCATAAATCACGGTATAAGGATCACTATCATAAGCCAGAAACGGCGCAATCTTCCGCAACCTCTGGTGAATAGAACGATCAAACATTAAACGGCTTTCCGGGTTAATATCACCTGCGAGGAGAATCTGAAAGCTGTTAAAACGAATGGCGAATAGCAGACGACGGAGACTATTCTGGATGGGGATGCCCCCCTCCCCGGAGTAGTCGTAGTGGATATTTTCATCTCCAGTGGGATAGTGAAACTCTCCGCTGGCATTTTTTACCACGACGAATTCATTTTCCATCTCGCCAAAATAAATGGAAGGGTTTTCGAGGGGGATATCCTCCGGGTAAACAGGAGGTATATCCCTGATAATTAGGTCGGGAAAACCCTCCGGGGTAGCAGTGTTAACCGGGCTCATGGCCATTCCAAAGCCGTGAGTATACCTTAGGGCCTCGTTAACCCAGGTTTTAGCCCGGTCGGGCAAAAGTCTCTGGTCCAGTTCTCTTGGTGCAAGCATAACCTGCCGGTACTCACCATCTATTTCGTAGCGGTCGATGTCAATCCTGTTAAAAACA